>Ga0180437_10000989_pt1 | contig 50357 bp, 39 predicted proteins | sample SS_ome_4_FD_132410 | JGI IMG/M metagenome (GOLD analysis project Ga0180437, IMG submission 132410) | Hypersaline lake sediment archaeal communities from the Salton Sea, California, USA - SS_3_D_1 metaG | ecosystem: Environmental > Aquatic > Non-marine Saline and Alkaline > Hypersaline >... | reverse complement strand
TCTCGGATGTCGTCACGCATCATTTGGAGAACATCGGGAGCGGATCCGAGGCCTAGGTTGGGGGCGGGGAACACCAGGCCGTGCATCATGATCCAATCGAGCCCGATGACCTTTAATCCGGAGCCTTGGCCGCCCTCGCAGGCCCGGAAACGTTTTCTGCCGTCTTCCTCAAAGACCGGGAAATCACTCAAATTGGCATGGATATGCCGCCATTTTCTTTGATGCTCCTGGTCGATATTCAAGTCACGGCTTATTTCGATCATGGCTTTAAAGAATACCCGCAGGAAGCCGAGTGAATTGATGGGATTGAAGTCCCCGTAGCCCTTTTCCCAATTCTTTCCCTGCCAGGGGCCGACCTCATGGAAGCTGTCATCGTATATGACATAACGGCCCTCCTCAAAGTTCAGGTAATCTTCCCAAAACTCGGCCACGGCCGACAGATAAGGATAGACCTTGCGGGCATACCGTTCGTCATGGGTGTAGCGATATCTCAGGATCATGTTCATGGCGGCAAAGACGGCATTGCTTTTCTGTCCCAGAAACATGGGTTGACCGACAAGGTCCCCATAGGAGTCGCTGCCGAACTTCTTCCCGTAGACCTCGTCCATTCCCTCCCGATCAAAGAACCTGGAGGTCAGGCCCTTGGGGCCGATCCCAACGCTGGCATAGGCCCCTTTCTTATCGAGATACTTCCTGGCGTTCTCCACAAAGATCGGCAGATGCTCCAGGAAAGGGGCATCGTACGGATCCGCCAACTCCACCCGGTTGGAGGAAAACACCGCCCAATACGGAGCTTCGATGTTGTAATTCAAGTGGACGTCGCCTGCCCATGCCAGCCTATCCATGGTGATCCAGTTCCCGAACAGACCGGGAGGGAAGTCCACATTCCTGCTGCAGCATGCCGTGATGTAAAGCGAGCCATAATAGTATCTCTCGAGGAGCTTGTCCTCGATCTCGACGAAAGACTTCGCCCAGAATAGCTGCCACCACTTATTATGTTCTGTAATCAAATCGTTAACGGCATTTTGATCCAGGCTCCCCACCTTCGCTCTGGCATCCCCCGCATAGGTCTGCGACTCATGATTGGTAACTACGGATGCGGCGATCGTCAGCGGCTTTTCCGGTTCCAATCGGAATGAAGTCCCATCCGATCCCAGGACGCGTACGGCAACGGCGGCGGCCGAGGGATAGAGCAGGTTGTCCGTGTCGAACCGGCGCATTACCCAATGGATGTCTCCTTCCCGTCCTTCTTCGGTGGTCGACTCATAGCCGTCCTTCGCCCACAGATCCAGGCTGACTTGGACGGGCCGGCGGTCGACCTCGAGTTCCAGAAGAATGATATTATCGGTCGCAGCGACCCGGGCATCAACGCTGACGGTATTAATATCGCGGGAGAACGCAGCGGAAATTACGGATTCATACAGGACCTGCTCCACATGATAGGAAGCTCCTTCCAACTCCTGGATTCCGATATCGATTCCACCTATCAGACTCGGGCCGCATTGTTTGAAGTCCGGGCCGGATTTCCAGAAATCATTCTTGGAAATCCAGAACCTGAAATCCTCGGGAGGGCCGCTCATGGTCAAACCGATATCGCCGTTACCGGTGATCGGACCATCCACAGATTTAAACGAAGGAACATGTTGCGGAACGCGGTCGAACACCGCCTTATAGGGAGAGATTATTCCCTTTGATAGGATCAATTCGACGTTCTTATCTGGCGGCCTCACACCGGCACAGTGAGAGATGAGGACAATAACGATGAAAATCCCGGAACACCTGCAAGCTCTACGCATATCCGCCCTCCTTCCCCTTGCCGCCCCTCTACCGGTATTTAGAATCCGGCGCATCTCAACCGGCTATCGTCCAAGAGATCACCCGGTTTGGCGAAGCATTTCGAATCGCCGCGCACAACGCCGCCGGAGATCCATCAATAGATCCGCGTGAGCCGGGTTGCCCGCCAGATTCTCGGCTTCATGCGGATCGTTATGGAGATCGTACAGCTCTTCATACTCAGGATGCTTCCAGTAACGGATGTACTTCCAGCGGTCCGTCCGGAGGCACTCGGTCTGCGGAATCTCGGGGTGGTCCCAGAGATGCTCACAGATGACCTCTTGGCGCCATCCGTCCGCCTGTCCCATTATCAAAGGCGCCAGGCTTCTGCCTTGCATAGCCTTGGGGACATCGATTCCCGCCATAGCCAGCAAGGTGGGTGCGATATCGATATTCAGGACCATGTGATCAAGGACGGATCCACGCCGTTCCGACGGCATGCGCGGGTCGTAGATGATAAGAGGAACGAGGATTGAGAGATCGTGCATCAGCCATTTCCCGGCAAATCCCCTCTCTCCCAGAAAATAGCCGTTATCGCTCATCAATATGATGATCGTATCCCGGTCCCTATTCAACCGGCTAAGTTCCTCGCGCAGTCGGCCGATCACCCTATCGATGCCGCTGACCATACGGTAATATCCCTTGACCATGGATTGGAATTTCTCGGGAGTATCGAACCTCCAGTGCCATCTGATGCGGTTCATCGAGGCCTTCAGAAAATCGGGCAATGCATCGAAAAAGGCCGGATCCGCGGTATCCGGAACCGGAATATCGTCATACACATACAGATCGTCGCATGCCTCGGGCCAGAAGTACTGGAGGGGATCCTCGTCGACGGCATGGGCCGCCCAGAAGCTGAGGGACAGGCAAAATGGCTCATCGGGATTACATCCCCGAAGAAATTCCACCGCCCGGTCGCCATGGATATCCGTAAGATGGCGCCGCTGGCCATCGATCTCGTGAAAATATTTCTGATCGCTCACTTGGCTGGAGTCGAACATCTCCTCCATGACCCCGTCCTCGACCTTGACTCCGAATTTTCCGATGAAGCCGGTCCGATACCCGGCCCGGCGCAGCAGTACGGGATAGCTGATATCTGTAAATTCCCTGCGGATGGGAGGTTTGGTGAAGGTATAACCATGGGTTCTCTCATAGAGCCCGGTGAAGATACTTGCACGGCTGGCCGCACAGATTGGCGTGGTCACGAACGCCCGGCTGAACCGCATGCCTTCCTCGGCCAGTCTATCCATGTGGGGAGTCTGAATGATGAGATTCCCCGCGCACCCCAGAGCATCCCATCTCTGGTCATCGATCAGCAGAAAAATATAGTTGGGAATTTTTTTTCCGGGAGGACCCGAACCGCAGCCGGCTTTTAGAGCCAGCCCTCCCAAACCCAAGGCAGAAGCCCGTAGGAATTGTCTGCGCGGTATAGAAAGATCAGTCATGATTCACTCCCTATATGATATAGGAGTATCCTATCATATGCTCGATTCCCTTGGCACAATTGTATGTATCAAATTCGCCATGCCTCGTTTTTGCCGTGAATCAAAGCCCGTTCAATTCCCTGAATGTCAACCGGCTGCGGTAGATCGTCATGCGGTGGATTTCTTCCTGATCGATATTGACGATGCGGTATACGACCTGCGGATCAGCGCGAGTGGTATCGAATTCGAGCAGCCCTACGGAACAGGTTTTGTTATAACCGAACAGGGCACCGGGCAAAACTTGGTGGGTGTGGACATTGGTCATCTTGGAGCTCATCAGGTCATAGAAATCATAACCGTTGGGACGGCTGATGCGCCAGGCATCCGAACGGTGCCGGTCCGCCGAGAGAAGGATCACCCCTTCGATGCGGTTATCTTCAATGAAACGAAAGATCTCCTCCCGTTCCTCGGGATGTCCATCCCAGGTGTCCAGGCTGCCGGGTTTGGTATTCCGGGCCCAGGGAACCGGGGAGGCAAGGACCTTGAACGTGGCAGATGAGGCGCTCATTCCCTCTAAGAGCCAGGCCTTCTGTGCCCTACCCAGCATGGACGCCGACGGATTTCCGGCCGGGTCTTCCCGGTAATAGCGGCCGTCGAGCAGGAAAAAATCGACATCGCCGCAGGAAAAGCGGGTCCAACATCCGGGGTCCTCCTCTCCCCCGCCGTACGAGGGATTGTTCCACTGGTTCCTAAAAATCCGCCACACATCGAGTTTCCAGGACGGGCTGTTCCGCTCGGGACTCCCTTTGCCGTCATCATGGGTGAAATCATGGTCGTCCCAAACCGCATAGATGGCAGTACGGGATGCGAACCTGCGGAACTCCGGACGGCTCTGGCGGCGGTAATAGCAGTATTTCTGAACCGCGGGCCTTTCCGGATGATCGATGTAGACATTATCGCCCAAAAGTAAGAAGAAGGGCATCTCAAATGCATGCAACACGTCCCACATGCGCTCATTCCGAGGGGTGTATCCGGCTCCGCCGCCGAAACCGGTCAGGAACCGGATTGGTTTTCCCTTCTCAGGGAACGTTTTCATGCGGTAGCGGGAATCTAGAACATGTCCGTCGATCTCGAGCTGATACTCATAAACCGTATCGGGGGTCAAACCGTTCAGCATTAGAATCGCGGTGTTGTCGCGCCCAGGATCGGTCGTCACGGCTGGAGTAGAGATGTTGAGATCCCGGCTTCCCGGCGTGCGTGCCAGCACACGCACAGCGCGGGGCCCGAAGGTGCGGACCCAGACGGCGGCCGATCGCGCCGTGACGTGGCCCAAGGTCGGACCATGGATCAGGACATGATTTTGTGGTTTCATATATTCCCGAAACGTGTCGCTTTGGATCAAGGGTGAGAGCAGCCCGTTCAATCCGGACGTGAATCGCCCTAAAGGAAGCCCTGCTTCAAGAGCTTTCTGCATATATTCAAAGGCCCGGGTCGGATCTTTCCTGGCTGAGAAGACCAGAGAGTATCCGAAAAAACCCTCCGGATCATCGGAAAAAACTTGCATGAACTCCTCCAGGAAGCGAAGCGCATGATCGAAGTACCCGATCTCGACCCAAAAAACCACCTCGCGGATATATTGTTTGTACTGATCGTCAGGATCGATGGTGCGGAAATCGAGTGTCTCCAGGTGGCCGGGATCGACATCCTTGATACGCCCGTGCCGGTCCAGCAGCGAATCCACAACCTCCTTTTCATAGGGGATCGTCCGGTAGAGCGCCATCCTGTCCCCTTGAGCGGTTCGGTCGGGGTTCCAGTATTCCCAAACGACGGCCCCGGCCGGAGTCACCTCGAACAGCCGGCCGGAATCCGATTCAGCGATCAACGTGTTTCCATTTCCAAGGCGTTCTGAGGATCCCCGGGAAGGTGAATAAAAGGACTGGAGTGGATCCGCCGTGTAAGTCCAGACTATTCTTTCCGACACAGGATCGAGCTCTATAATCCGGGTGTATCCCCGGGCGGTATCCTGGCGATGCTGGCCGTTGTCATAGACGAGCAGGTTGCCGTTGGCCAGCATGGTGGGCATGTGTGGTCCTTCCAGCTCGCCCGGGCCCCAGGCCCACACCACCTCACCTCGGGCCTTGTCCACTACGAAAATGGTATTGGCATGGCGGCCGCACAACAAGAGATTACCGGCCTTGAAACTGTCATCCCTTTGAGCCGAAGGATTATCGGGTATCACTTCACAGGTGTTGATGTGCGGCCAATCCCTGAAGTCAGGGTGCGGAGGGAGAGGCTGCTGGACGTAATGAGCGATCTCATCCATATGGTCTTGGTAGTGCCATGTCCAGACGATCTTCCCTTTCCGGTCGAACTCCACCAGCTCATCCACGGCCAGGGTGTCCTTGGATTTCCAAGGATTGGGAAGATCACGCCGGGATACAACGATTGTATGCCCATCGGGCGTCCGGGCAAAATCATGGTGAGCCCGCAGCTTGGCTTTCCAGAGCAAACGGCTGTTCCAGTCGAGTTCTATGATCATCTCATCCTTGACGATGGCGAGGAGATGCCCGTCGGGCAGCATCTCGGCATAGTGCCAGGTCATGCCGAATTCCCCGAAATCGCTGGTCGGGGTATCCGTGTGACGAAAGTGCCAGGAATGGACATAACGGCCTCCGGGTGTAATCAGGTGCGCGGCTGCCAGGTTCCGGCTGCTCACCAGCCGGTAGCAGTCGTCGGCTCTCTCCTCATCGTGAACAACCACGCCTATTTGTGCCGTCAAAGATAACACGAGTGACGGCACGGCAACAATTGCGAACACCAGGTCCCTGATTCTCATCTTATGCCTCCCTGCAATTATCATCGTGGGCGCCTCGCTGTGTTTTTTTCAGCCGCCGGATACCGGTCGGGCAATCATCCGCCTTGATCCGAGTAACAGTATTTCCCTAAGCGCGAAGAATATCAAGTCATGATTTGGACGCCGATTCAGATCCCTTGAGCGGAGAATTCCAGCACCCGAATTTGAATCGAGAGTTGTTTTGAACAATTTTGCTTCGTATCATTCAAGCGGGAGTGTTGGAGACTCAGCTTAGAAGTCTCAAATCCTGTACCCAAGCATTTAGAAGAATATGGAGTGACGATGGCCACGAATAACCATACCCGGCGGGTCAGGGGGATTTCGCGGCGGTCCTTTTTGACCGCCGGAATCACAGGAATATCCTGGGGAGGATTGGCGGCCTGCGAGATGCCGCCGATCCTGGCGAGACGAAGCTCCATCCACATCGACGAGCACTGCCGTGACGGCCACAACGCCATACGGATATCCACCCATTTCTACAACACGACCGAAGAAGTCGACCGCCTGATGAATGCACTAATGACTCTGTAAATCGGCAAGCTTGGGATGACGTAGCGTAATGGGCGGGGATCCGATATAATACCCGGTGCTCTAAAGAGAGGCGATGCGAAAAGCCCGCAGGATATCAGATCTGCAGCGTGATCCGGATAGCGCACGTTGTATCATGTGGATCACCATTCTTGTCTTTTGGTTAACGACATCGCCGTACCCCCAGCAAAAATACTCCCTCACCTTTTCCCCCCAAGTGGGCGACAGCCTCCTCTACATGCTGAATACCTCGGTCCACGTTACAGGCAAGGACTTCAACGGGAAGGAAGTATCTCTGGGAGCGTCGGCCGCAGGCGAGATATCCTTCGCCATAAAGAGAAATATTCAGGACCTCGTATTCATGGGGCTGACCACGCCGGGAATTCATGTCACGGCCCAGACCCTCGAAGGGCCGCAAAGCTATGCGCTGAGAACCGACGCCGACATGGCGGTTCAGGCCTCCTTCGACCACCGAGGCAGTGCGCACCAGATCCACAACCTTGCGGCACTCAATCGAGACCGGATTTGGAACATCTCGTTGGCCCAGATTCTCCGCGACTACCTCCCCGTATTACCGGAGAGGCCCGTTTCGATCGGTGAAACATGGGTCGATAAGAAAAGCCTCAGCATTCCCTACCAGGGCATGGAGCTCGAGTTGTCGATCGAAAGGCAGTATATTCTGCAGAATATTCTCCCCTCGGCCGAAGGCGACGAGGCTTTCATTTCCGTGGACTACGACGTAATGCTTTCGGGCTCAAAAGAATGGGGAGAATGGACGGCGTCTTTTGAGGGTCGCGGTGGGGGTGGAGGATTGCTGAGCTACCGAATCCAGCGGAGCTGTATCCGCGAATTCAGCGCCGAATATCAGACCGAAGCCTCACTGGTCTTAAAAAGCGAGGATAAATTGTTCAGGCAGTGGCCGTTCCACCTAAAGGTTTCCGCCTCACTGGTGATGCTGAATTAGAGGTGGCGGCTTCCGCCCAAGCCGGAACGTCCGATTTTCAAACCGGCTCAGACCGTGATCTCGACGATCTCGACTTTGTCGAGATCGGAGGTTCCCAGCCCTAAAGATTCGGCATAATTTATGCTGCCCCAGCACCGGCTGTCCACCGGCGAATTGTCAAGAGCGGACAAAATCCTTTCACAATACGTGTCGGTCGCGACGATATCACCGCAAAGAACAAGCTTGTTGACATCAACCGGGACGCCGGCAGATGAAGTCGGGCCGTTCACGGTGAGAATCGTCCGGGCATCGATGATGTTGAGCTCCGGATTCACCACCCCGGCGATCTCGGCCACGGCCTCACAAAAGTCTGCGGCGTCGTAATGGAGAAAACGCCTGGTGGAAATTGCGCCGGGACCTTCGACCGTGCCCACATTGTTCTTGATGGCACACGTAAAGCCGGCCGTGTGATGCCGTTTGAGGAGTCCAACGTTCAGGATTATCGGTGCGTCATAGATATCGGAATAGACTTTAAAATCCTTGACGTTCAATGACCAAGCGCTGCGTTTGACCTGATAGGTTTTCTCCATGTAGAGCAGTTTGGCCCCCGCCTGCTCAACCAGAGGATCGATCCCCGCATGGGCGTAGACGCCGGAAGCGCCGTGATATCCCTGATCTCCCACGCTCACGGTCCCGCTGGTCACCTTTTTCACCTCGCTGACGATGGACACCAGGCTGTTGGCGTCCGAAATGCCGGGATACTCATCTATGGCGTTGCAGTTGGGTTTGATCAGGACATCCTGGTTGGCAGCTATCAATCGGCTCAATCCTCCCAACTTGTCAGACCTGCGGCCAGCATCTCTCCAAAATTCTTCCCTGTGACACAGACCAGGATCGGTTTGCCTTCGCCGTTGACAAAGACATTATCGGCCTTGCTCCGGGGCGCGAGGATATTCTCCGGCGGTGTCTCCTGTCGAGGATCGGTCCGAGAGGCGTCATCGCAGGCTCCCAGGACGATGGCCGATGCCGCGGCCCCTGAGAGGCTTTTCAAGAAATCCCGCCGGGTCAAACCATTGCCCTTTTTTTTATCTCCTTCTCCCATCGTTGAGCCTCCTTTGCTCGGCATCCCTCTCCCTCTGTATTCTAAGAATTCTCCCCGATTGCTCCAGCCAAGTCTCCCTGTCTCGAGAACGCTGATCAGTCTCTTACGGCCACTCCGAAGAGCTGTTTGGGCGGCGAACCGTATGATGACAATTCGATATTCCCATCGCTGGTAAGGGTGATGTCAGCCTGCACGTAGATCTTTCCACTCCCCCTTCCCTTCTGGTTCAGCTCGAGCTCAATCAACAAAAAGGGGAACCTGCTGTCATATCGATAGCTGGTGTCCAGGCTCCAGGTTTGACTGTCGCCCACCAGTATGACCGTTCTCCCGTCATCCGTAGGCTTGCTTTGCGCCGCATTGAGATTGATCTTTACACCGCGGCCTCCGACGGGACGGACAGTTCCTTTCTGCGTGCCCTTGAGCGCGCCTCTAAACTGATCGTAGCCGCTGTCATGGAAAATCTGGATGAGTTGTTTAACCTCTTCTACCGTGGTGTAACTCTCGACCTCGATTATGAGTTTCCGCGCCTGCTGGGCCGCCGGTCCGGATCCGGGGAGAAGTCTGGCTTGAAATTCCTCTTGAGGAACGCCGTCAGATGAAAACGGATTCCCGTATAAGAGCGAAAATGAAAATAAAACAAGCAGCATCATGATTTTTTTCATTTAGCCCCCGCCTTGAAATATTTTTATCTCCCCAAGATGAAAGAAGATAGAGCATAAATCCTTGTCGTTGGATTTCATTTGATTGATGAACTCATTTTATACGATTATGACAAGGACGGCAAACAAAACGGCATTTATGACATAGCCTATTCGGCATGGCCCGGTTCCCATTCCCTTGAATGGGCGCCCCGCCGGAACCATTTTGAGGTCCCTATCATGACCGGGGGGAGCGAGAGTCCGACACCTCTACCTCGATGGCCTCGCCCGCACCGACGGTGACTGTGACCCAGGAAATCTCCGGCCCGCCGGGAAAAATCTCATCCCTCGTGGCCTGAACCGGGCGGCCATCGACCCGCAGGCTTTCGAACGAACCCGGGAATCGAGCCTTCCACAGCAGCGACGGCCCCGAGTTGTTCGTGAGAATTGTCCGAGTGGTGCCTTCGTGTCGCGCGGAAATAACATTGGCGCGTATCGTCAGATGTTCCAGTTCCGCCCATGCGGTGCTCCCAGTCAACCCGGGTATCGTAGTCAGGATGCGGTCCACATATCCTCCCCACGTGAGGGCTTCATCCGGCGGATGGACTTCGAGCGAAATCCCCATCAGTCCGGTAACCACGGCCCCGATGGCCGCAAATGAGGCTTCCGGGTATTCGCTGCGCCGGTTTCGTGTCACATCCAGAAGCACCCCATACGCTGCCTCCGTTTCTCCATAGCGATAGAGGATCTCGGGCAGATGGGACTGTCCCTCAATACCCATCCCCGGACTTTCTTGGATGCCCTGGACGATGGCATTCAACACCGAACGCAATTTGATACCGTCTTCATGTGCGTTGTAGTAGGGTATCGACCGGCTGAAGCCCTTGTGCACCAGATCATATTCTTCATTCAGATGGGAGTAATAGCGCCGGTTATCGTCATCCCACCACACATCATTGAGAAAAGCCTTCATCTCCCGGGCCTTCGCAAGGAATCTTTGTGCCTCTTCATCGTTTCCACGCAGTTGCTGGATGCGTGCATAGGCCGTGTAGCCGGCCACCTGCACCGCCAACTGATCCGCCGCCACTACAAAGTCGGGGGCGCCCTCATCGTAGCTCGGGATCCCCCGGTTCACTTGGAACCTGTTTTGGGGATCGAAGCGTCCGCGGATATTCAATATGCGCATGCGCGTCATGATGCGATCCAGGCTCAATTCCCATCGGTCGACATAGTCGTAGACCGTCCGCCGGTAAAAGTTCAGAAAGACCGGGTCCTCGATATAGGTCCGGTCTCCGGTCCATAGATACATGCGGTAACAGCAGTCGAGCACGTCGAAGTTGGCAGGCAGGTTGTACCAAAACTGGGTGTCATCCTTGTAATCCACCCGGGCGGGGAGGCCGTAGCGGTCGATCTCCCAGTAGCTGCACCAGTCTTTAGACTCCGAGATGTTTTCCGCAAATTTCCTCAGCATGTTTTGAGTATGGCCGGAGAGACCGAGCGCATGCGCCCCCATGCTCTGGTGGGAAACATCGCGCATGCAGAATGCCTCCCGGCCCGGCAGAGCGGCCTCATACCAGTCGCCCACCGGATCACCGCTGAAGGCATAGGCCAGGGCCTGCCGGTGCGCCCATTCGAAGGCCGCGGCCAGAGATTTATCCGATGTCTTCATCCGGAGGGCTCCTATGGGCCTCTCCGTGCCATCGACGCTTTGCGCCTCGATCCCGGCCTGCGGTCCACAAACCGAAATCCATGCCAAGCACGAACACACGACCACCGGCCGCTTCAGTAATCCAAGAATCGACTTTGTGCATCTCATGCTAACCTCCCCGCTCAGATATGGAGATCTATTGATTACGAATGTCTGAAATTTAATATCAATCTTCCGCAAAAATCAAATCCTTCCACCATGATTCAAGGATTTCGTCCAATCTCCGAATTCTGTTATACTAGATAATAAGATCCGCAAGGAGGTCTCAATGAAAAAGGGGACCGCAGTCGCACTGTTTTTTTTCCTTTTGGGATTGACTCCTTGGGCCCAGGATCAGGGCACAACGGTCAGCATAGAAGTCCCGGTGCGTGTTCTGCAGGGGAATACTTTTGTGGATGATTTGAATTCCCAGGATTTCGAGATATTTGAAGATGGGGAGCGGATGGAGATTCGCTCACTCTACCTGATCCGGCACGGCAGGCTGCAGCGTCAGGAAGGGGCTACTTGGTCCACGCCCGACACCTCGCGCCGCTTCTTCATGCTCTTTCAATGCCTGGACTACAATCCCAAACTCGCGGACGCCGTCGATTACTTTTTTCACAACATCATCCAGCCCGACGACACCTTGACGGTCATGACGCCTCTCAATCACTATAATCTCACACGGGAAGCGCTCCGGGGTAAGCCCCCCCAAAAACTCTCCCATGACCTCAATGCTCTTTTGCGCAGGGATACCAAAATCGGGGCTCGTGAACACAATGATCTGCTGCGCGATCTAAAAATGATCGTCCGCAGCATGGCCAGCGCCTCCGGCGCCGCAACCGTCACGTCGGAATTTGAGAGCAGCAGCCTGGGAAGCGAATTCGGCCTGGACATACAACTCCCGCGCTACAAGGACGCCCTGCAGCGCTTGGACGAGCTCCGCATGGTGAATGAAAAGAAGATCCTGGCTTTCGCCGGCGAAATGAAACGCCTCGAGGGTCAGAAGATCGTGTTTCTTTTCTACCAGCGGGAATTCAGGCCCGAGATCGAAACCCGCATCCTGAATATATTGGTCTCCCAAAACCAAAATCAGTTCAACGTCATCAGCAACGTGGAAGACCTGTTCCAGCTCTACAGCCGCGACAGCAAATTAGACACGGAGATCCTCAGCCAATCTTTTGCCGATGCCCGCGTCTTGTTCCACTTCATTTTCATGCATAAAGAGCCGGAAAACATACGCGGAGTCGTGATGCGCGAGCAGTCGGAGGATGTGTTCGATGCCTTCACTACGGTGGCAGAGGCCACGGGGGGGATCGTGGACAACTCCATGAATCCTGCTGTGGGTTTTCGAAACGCCGCCGACGCCTGTACGGAATACTACCTGCTGGTCTACCGCCGTATGGACTATCAAGGGGACGGTCGATTCAAGAACATAAGAGTGACGATCAAAGACAAAGATTATCAGGTAACCCATCGAGGCGGCTATATCGCCTACTGATGCCGCATTGCCGTATCTTTCGTCCTCCGAAATCTTCTTGAGCCTGGATTTGAGCACCCGGACCGAGGATTCATCGAGATATTGAAGCGCATTGGCCGCATAGAGGTAGTGGGCGGTCCTGCTGGATTCATGCCAGCAGTCAAAATCATCGATCAGGTTGTAGTCCTTTTTATTGTTGTTGGTGCAATAGTATCCGGCCCGGCCCAAAAATTCACGCCGGTTGCATTTCGTCATGATATCGGTCTCTTAGAAGATGAATTGAACACAAGCCCCCTTGTAGACTCATATCTCACCTCCGGAATAATGTCAATGACATCCCGGGATGCGTCTCAATCCCTTTGATTTACCTCCTGTGAGCGTCATAATAGGACCATCAACATCAACTTCCTTGATATCGGACTCCGGGAAATGATAAAGTCTGAGATTAAGCGATGAATCCGTCACGACCTGTTGAGGCGGCCGGAAACCCGGCGCAGAGAGGAATTCGGTTTGAATCCCTCTGCTTTGGGGCCATAATCCCATTGAAAGGATGAAATCATGAGCGAGATAAAAATGAAGCTATTCTTGTCCTCCGCACTGCTGGCGGCCGTTTTGGTTTGGGCTCCCGCCTGTGAGCGAGGCGAAGATGTGGACCAGGCCGCCGTACTGGAGGCCATGAAAGGTGTCAGCGGAGAGACATTGATCGGCTATGTCCAGGAGCTGGCATCGGATCGATATGCCGGGCGCCTGACCGGCTCCCCTGAGTATACGGCCAGTGCCAAATGGATGGCGGATCGGTTGGCGGGATGGGGTTTCAAGCCCGCGGGTGACGACGGGTCCTACCTGCAGGCATTTCCCTGTCCCTACACCGATGTCTTGGATTCCGGCGAGCTTGTCCTCAAGAGAGGTGAACAAGCGAAGACATATATCTATGAACAGGATTATTACCCCGGATCCAATTCGGCCTCGGGCCGGATTACGGCGGAAGTGGTCTATGTGGGCTACGGCATAACAGCTCCCGAACTGGGCTATGATGATTACGCGGGCATCGATGTGGAAGGCAAGATCATCCTGCTGGAGAGGGAGGTCCCGCTCTCGCCCGATGATGATCAGGAAACTTTTCTGAAATGGCGTCCCTACTCCTTTCATCAGTACAAGCTCAAAAACGCCTATGACCACGGGGTTCGGGGAATCCTCTATAACTATCTCACCACCAACACCAACACCCCCTACATCGAGGGTCTCCTCTTTTCCCAAATAAGCGGCGGCGTGACCGACGATATACTAGATGGCACAGGCCGGACAGCGGAAGATTTGAAGACCGAAATCCAAAAAACCCTGAAACCCCAATCCATTGCCACCGGGAAAATCGCCACCCTCGCCAACCGAACCCTCCATCACCCCGAAGGCATAGGATACAATGTCATCGGTGTTCTGGAAGGGACGGATCCCGTTCTTAAAGATGAGGTGATCCTGCTCGGGGGGCATTTGGATCATGTCGGCCGGTGCCATGAGATCATGCCGGGTGCCAACGACAACGCGTCCGGAATCGCCGTGATATTGGGAGTGGCGGAAGCCCTGGCCGGGAGTCCCTTGAAACCCCGGAGAACGGTGGCGTTCATGGGCATCGGCGCCGAGGAGCTGGGATTGATCGGGGCCCGGTATTATCTCGACCACCCCGTATTTCCGCTGCCGAAGACGGCCGCCTTTATAAACCTGGACTCGGTTGGGCGCGGGGATGTGCTGGTGGCCCTCTCGGGAGATAACTTTCCCGCGTTCCGGGACTATATTCTCACGGCCCACCGGGATCATGTCGGCCGCGCCATCGAGACCCCCTACTTCGCCAACCTGGGGCGACCTCGCAACGACTCCTGCGAGTTCCTGTGGAAGGGCGTGCCCAGCATTTCCTTCGGCTCCCGCGGAGGGCCGCCCGGCCTGGGGCATTCTACCCGGGATACCGCCGACACCATCGATCCGGAGATTCTACAGGACCTGGCCCGCATCCTGTTCCTGTCGGTGCTGGACATGGCGAATCAGGACACCCTTGATTTCCGGAACTGACGAATTGACAATTCGGTTAAGCGGGAATCAGATCAGCGTCCTTAATGCAAAAAGAAGAATATAACGTGACCATCAAAGTATGTTTGGCGGGGGCTACCGGGTGGGTGGGAGCGGATCTTGCGCGAGCCATTAACGCCGCTGAAGACATGCAATTGAGCGGGGCTATTGCACGCCGCTCCGCCGGCCGGAGATTGGGAACGGTCCTGGGCATTCCAGGGCTGGATGTCGAAATACGCGCTTCGGCGCAGGAAGCTCTGGAAGAACCCTGCGATGTGTTTGTGGAATTCAGCATGCCGGATGCGGCCAAGGCACACGTACTCCACGCTATTGCGGCCGGTGCGCATGTGGTGATCGGCACCTCGGGCCTGACCGACCAAGATTATGAAGAAATCGATCACGCGGCCGAGAAAGCGGGGTGCGGTGTGCTGGCGGCGGGCAACTTCGCGTTGACGGCGGTCCTTTTGCAGAAATTCGCCACCATGGCTGCCCGCCACATCCCCCATTGGGAAATCATCGAATATTCCGGTGCCGCCAAGATCGATGCCCCCAGTGGTACAGCCCGGGAGCTGGCCTACCGGCTGGGCCGGGTGCAACAGCCGAAACTGGAGGTCCCCGTGGAGCAGACCGTAGGCCCTCGGGAGTGCCGAGGGGTCAGTCTGAGCGGCTGCCAGGTACACTCCGTGCGGCTGCACGGCTATGAATCTTCCATGGAGGTGATCTTCGGGCTGCCGGAAATGCGGCTGTCCCTGCGGCATGATGCCGGCACCAGCGCGCAGCCCTATATAGACGGAACCCTGCTGGCCATTCGCAAAGTCTCCACGCTGAACGGCCTCCAGCGCGGACTGGACACCGTAATGGAATTGTGACTCGGCCGAATTGCGTCCGACACGCGCCCGCAGAATGGCGTTTCAGTCTACCAGATCGATTCCAATTCAAAGACATCCAGCTTATTGACTCGGACCGCAGCGCCTTTGGTGAAAAATTCCAGGGACATGTCATCATCCGGGGGAATCACCCCGATGGGCATGTACACGCGCCCGTCGTTCCCGAATATCTCGATTGAGGCCCGGTCAACCAGAATCTGGAGCCGGACCCGCCCCCCAAGCGGCTTCATCGGCGTAGTGTCGTCCCGGCAGGTCAACGTCTGTTCGACGGAGTTGTAAACGACCGGTATCCCGCGGATGTGGAATCCGAACTCTTCCGAACTCCCGACCGAGATGTCGGCTCGTATGTCGAACAGATCGCCGGAGATCGATGCGAGAGGATTCTCACCGGATTTGATCTGCAGGGATTCCCAGGAATCCTGATTTTTATGGATGTTTTCGATCTCCTTCACCGGCTCACTGAACATCCGGATGCCCTCATCCGTCGTGCGGAGCGTCAACTCGACCGGAAATCCCATCTGCTGGTTGAAAGGCATGCCGGGCATCGTGCATCTGAGCCATGGTATCTGGATCCTCCGGCCGTCGGACTCGGGGATGTCGCTGAAGGACTGTGCCGCATAGGCGGACCCTCCCGCATAAAGACCAATCGCCTCGCCCTCCGGCTGGAAATCAGTCCCGTCGAAGGTCCCGAGAACATAGCTCCCGTTCGCACCCCAAAACACCCATTTTGTTTTATCGGGATCGCCGTCGACCGGAAGAAGGAAGATGTCCGGGCATTCACTGCAGCCGGGAATAGTGACATCCCCGATCCTCTTCCACTGCTTAAGATCAGTTGACGTTAGCAGAGTGTAGTCGTTCCTGGTCAGGTAAAGCGACATGATCCACTGTTGCGACGGCTCCTCCCAGATCACCTTGGGATCGCGGTTGGCATCGATGATGTGGCCGATGACGGGATTGCCTGCGTATTTGGTGAAGGTCCGCCCACGGTCGGTGCTGTAGGCGATGCTTTGGGTGAAGGGAACCTTTGGTTCCACCTGATCGCCCGCAGACGTATAGAAGCACACGATGGTCTTCTCGTCGCCGGCCTGAAATCCCGCGCTGTCCTGCCAGTCCACCGCGGCCGATCCTGAAAAAATGGTGCCCAGCTCATCCGGGAATATGGCGTCTCCCAGCTCCTCCCAATGGATAAGATCGGTGCTGACCGCATGGCCCCAGTGCATGTTGCCCCAGTTCCAGCCGTACGGATTGTGCTGGTAGAAAAGATGATACTCGCCGTCATAGAAAACCAATCCGTTGGGATCGTTGTTCCAGCCCCGGCGGGAGGTGAAATGGAACTGGGGGCGGTATTTCTCGCGATAGAGCGTATCCGCGTTCATGATCTCGTCACTCTGAGTGAGGCGGTCGAGCACATCGGGATCGCTGTCCCAAGGCTGCGTCACCCGGATAACCGCCTTTTTCCCGGGGTAGCGGGACAGATCCATAAAAGCCCAGAAATCCGGCTCTCCTTCGGCCAGCTCGATATCGAAAACATTGGCCGGTTCACCGCTGACTTCCACGGTCATCCGCCGATTATTGACGCCGGCCTTTACCGGCAGGTTGAGGTACTTATCCTCGACCTGGATTTCGCGTGTCAGGTCAGGTAGGACGTAGGCGCGGCTGCTCTGCACGATATGATCGACCAGGATGTGTCCCCGCCTGCCGGGGTGACGATCCACGATCTCGATCCGTGCCGTTTTACCCTCCAGGTCGGACACATCCCAGTGGGTCCAATCGAGAAACCTGCTGCTCCGGCCCGTTGCCGTGCGGACGATCTCCCCGTTGACGATGAGATTCATACAGCTCTCATCTCGACGGGTCGCTCCGCCGATCAAAAAATTAATGAAGGGCTGCCGGATCTCGAAATCCGGCGAAGTGAGTGCTCCCTGGGATTCTTCCCCTCCGTGAAAGCTGTTCGCAAAACCCTTGCCTTTGAACCCGGTCACCGGCGGCTGGTTCTCCAGGCTGCCATTTGCTGGCGCAGTGCCGAAAGATGAACCGGTCGCCGCCCAGTCGCCATAATCCCCGTCCTCGAAATCCATCAGGACCATGTCGACGCTTCCCCCGCAGGCGAAAAGGTAAAACATGGATAGCAGGACCAGGAAACCAAAGAGATAAATCCGAGCTGAGACGATCATGTTTTTTACCCTCCAAATCAGCATATTGCTGGAGAAAAGACTGTAGATCGGCTTTTCTTGCCGCGTCTGGAATGTTCATTCGATTCCCAGCTTTTTCTGCATCTCTTCCAATGAGATACGTTTTGTCTCCGGCATGACGAAGATGACCCAGATCAACTGCAGGACCATCATGAAGGCATAGACGGCAAAAATGCCGCCGCCGCCGAATCGGCCCGCTATCATCGGGAAGGTCTGTGAACTTATCGCGGCAAATGCCCAGTGGGTGAAAGAACCCAGGGCCTGGCCCCGGGCACGAACTCGATTCGGAAAGATCTCACTGATAAAGACCCAGATCACGGCTCCTTGACCAAAGGCATGGGAAGCGATGAAGAGTATCAGGGCACCCAGTACGATCGCGCCTCCCGCTGCCGTGAACTCGGTTCCGAAGGTGAAAAACGCCCACGACGCCGTGCTCAGGCTGATGATGTAACCGACGGATCCTGCCAGCATGAGCTTCTTGCGGCCGAAGTGGTCGATTGCCGCCAGCGCCAGCATGGTGAAAATCAGGTTTGTCAGGCCGATGATCACCGCCTGAAGCATGGCGCTTCCGGCCGCGGCTCCCGCCATCTTAAAAATCCTCGGGGCATAATATATAAGCGCATTGATGCCGGAAGCCTGATTGAAGAAGGCGATCAAAAAGGCCAGCAGGATGGGTTTCAAATATTTCCTGGCGTAAAAGGGTTCGTTCATCCGGTGATGATCGAGATCAAGCGACTCCTGAATAGCGGCCAGCTCAGCATCCGCCTCGGCCGGATCTTTCGCGAGCCTTAACAGGACTTTCCTGGCTTCCTGGTTCCGTCCTCTGGCCATCAGCCAGCGCGGGCTGTAGGGATTGAAAAACAGCAGCAAGAAGAAAGCCGCCGCCGGGAACGCCTCGACACCGAACATCCAGCGCCATTCCCAGGCGCCCAACTTCATGGTCGAGATGATATAGTTGCTAAGAAAGGCGAGGAGAATGCCCAGAACGATATTGAACTGCGCCAGGGCGACCAGGCGTCCGCGGGTCTTGGCAGGAGATATCTCCGCGATATACATGGGGGAAACGACGGATGCGCCGCCCACGGCCAAACCGCCGACAAAACGAAATATCAAAAAGAAAATCCAATTCCAGGCCAAGGCGCTGCCCACGGCGGAGACAAAATAGAACATACCGATCCACATCAGCATGTTGCGACGGCCGATTTTATCCGTAGGCCAACCCACAAGAATAGAGCCGATGATGGTCCCGATGAGGGCGCTGGCCACGGTGAACCCCAGCGCGGTGTTACTCAGATCGAAAAGCTTCTGCAGGGTGTCGGTGGTACCGGAAATGACGGCCGTGTCAAAACCGAACAGCAGGCCGCCCAGGGCGGCTACCAATGCGTTCTTAAGGACAAATGTGCTGCTTTTCATGCCGGACAATGAGATGACTGGAGGATTCTATATACCTTTTTCCACCCGATAAAGCAACCGCCCGCTGCGTCCGCTCGATGAATTCCGATCCGGGTGGATGGAAACCCAGCCCTATGCCGGCAGTCTGCCCTCCGATCGACCCGATCCGGAATGGATGCCGAACTTATCCTGGCACTTTTAAGCCATTTGCTCTATGATTTTTTTTTGGCCTGATCCTTTTCGGTCCATATTGACCTTTTAAATAGAGTGATAGAGGAGGAAGAGATGATCCGCTTATTTCATCTTTTTGTCGGCGTGATCCTGCTCGGCATCTCGGCCGGCGCAGGGGCTCAGGAACCCATCATGCACTGGGATTTCGAAAAAAACGAAAAGGGCACCACCATAGAAGTTGTCGGAGGGCAGGCCGATGTTTTAGAGGGACAATTCATGGTGGCGGAAGGGATCAAAGGAAATGGCATCAGGTTCGACGGTTTTACCACCTGCGTGAGGAGAATCCCTGAAAACATCCAGCATCCCACTGATCAATTTACCGTAGAGGCTTGGGTGGCGCTGGGGAATTATCCCTGGAATTGGTGCCCCATCCTCACCACGGAGTCGGATGAGATCATGGGCTATCGCCTTGTGTTGGGCCCGCTCGGACAAGTTTCCCTGCAGGGAGCCATCGGCGAGCAATGGGTGTCATGCAGCAGCGAACAAGAGGTGATGCCCCTGAGGGAATGGATGCACATCACGGGTGTCTATCGCGCCAATTCCAGTATGGAGTTGTATCTCAACGGCCAGTTGATCGCATCCTGTCCTGTCCAGGGCAAGATCAGCTATCCCCGCCGCTCGGAATGCCTGATCGGCATGGTGGCCAAACCGGGCAAACCCTCGGATATCCATCGCACCTGGGGCACGGTGGAGGCCTATTATGGGATCGACGGCCTCATGGATGAAATCAAGGTCTATGACAGCGCGAAATCTGCTGAACAGATAGCCCGGGAATTCAATTCCATGCCGGCCAAAAAGGCGGACATCGCTCCCAGGAGATTGCCCACGATCGATAAACACCCCGGACGTTTCAGAGCCTTTTACACCAAGCTCAAGTATTACCCGGGCTGGGATAACCTGTGGCCGGTCGAACAGGACCCGGATGTCGTGGTGTGCTTTGAAAAATCCCCGGTCAAAATCATGTTCTGGCGGGGGATCCGCTATGCGGCCTCATGGGTCTCCGAGAACGAAAACTGGATGTCGGATCAGAGCGTCGAGGCCTGGGAGCATGGGGACAAAGACCGGGAAGGCTGCTTCGAACACATGCAGGACCGACACTGCCGATTCTCACACGTCCGGATAATCGAGAACACCGCTGCGCGCGTCGTCGTGCATTGGCGGTATGCCCCGGTCAGCGCCCATAACAACACCTGGAGGCCGGATCCTAAAACCGGTTGGGAATGCTGGGTGGACGAATATTACTTTATCTACCCGGATGCCACGGGTATCCGCAGAGTCTCCTGGAAAAAGGGCTCCCTGGGCTTTCCGAGGCAGTTCCAGGAGACGCTCGCCTTGCTACACCCGGATCAGATCGTGTCCGATCTGCTGGAAAAAGAAGTGGCCGTCGTCTCGGACTATGACGGTAATCAAGACAAAATGCTGTTTGTGGAGGATCCCAACAGCCCCCCCTACGGACCGTTCAGCTGGGATAAGGATGATCCCTACACCATCCAGCAGTATAATTTCAAATCCGAAAACAAGCCCTTTATTTGTTTTGAGCCGGGAAACAAGATGTTCCTCAGACACAGCAGCCTGAGCTCTTACGACCGGGCCAGGGGATGCAACCACTTTCCGGTCGGACAGGCACGCTGCGACGGGAGGACCACGCGGATGTCCGACCGCCCCTCGCACTGCACCAGTTTTCCCATCTCCGAACCGGTCATTCATGAGGACGGAGACCGCTACTACTGGTGCGGCCTCTACGGCATGAACGGCATGGACATGGATCAGCTCGTTCAATTCGGCAGATCGTGGGCCTTCGCTCCGGAATTGGCAGCCGTCAGTTCCGGCACCGTGTCGAAAGGATTTGACAGAAGTCGCAGATGTTATCAACTGGAGAACCAGACAGAAAGACCGACTGAAATCGAGTTTACTCTAAACGGCTCCATGCAATCTCCCATTCATAATCCAGCCTTTTACATAAAGAACTGGAACGCGGATGACGCTGAAGTACTGGTGAATGGAGCAAAACCGGAAGATTGTGAGATCGGCATACGTCACGAGATCGAAGGAACCGACCTGGTCGTTTTCCTGTGGATGAAGAGTGATTCCAGAGTCAGCATAAAAATTGAGCCCGAATAGATCAAGGCATTCAGCAGAAAATGGGTCGGCGCATCCGATTGCGGGCTGATACTGTCCAATGACAAACTTAGGCCCCTGCCGTCATTTTATCTCTGATCGGCTTTAATATATAATTGCTGACATGGGTAATCCCGATATGTCTCAAAAAATCTGGGTAAAAAAAGCACGTTCATATGCTGAAGCCCAAGCATTTGATGACGCCTATTATTTATCCTTGTCCGCATCTGAAAGACTGGAAACGGTCCAATTCCTGCGTGAAGAGTACGGTAGGCTGAACAAGGGAAAAAAGTATGAAAGTGGAAAGGACTTACGAAGAGTTTCTAGGCTTCTTAAACAGGCATAATGTCCGGTACTGTATTATCGGAGCCTACGCCGTGGCCTTCTATGCAAAACCAAGATACACCAAAGACATCGATATTCTTATCGAACCGAGTCAAAAGAATGCCCTACAGGTCCTGAGCGCACTCAATGACTTTGGATTTGGAGGGCTCTCCATATCTCTGGAAGATCTTACAACCGAGGGTAACATCCTGCAGCTTGGATACGAACCGTTACGGATCGACCTTCTGAACAAACTGGAAGGATTCCAATTCCAGGAAATCTGGCGTAACCGGGTGACCGGAGATTACGGATCTGAAAAAGTCCATTTCATTGGATTGGATGACCTTATCCGGAATAAAAGACATGCGGCCAGACCGACAGATCAAATCGACATCGACCTGCTTGAAAAAGCAAGAAAAAAGCTAATTTGAATTCATGAGACAGGAGGGATTCACTGCTCTGAATACTGCCTCCAGGTGAGGGCGGTCTCAATAATCCTTAAGCTTTTCCAACAGCCGGCCGATCTCTTCCCGGAGGATGCGCGAAATGGCCTTGGGAAGCTCGCTGACGTCGGACCTGGGGAGAGGCTCGTTCCGGTCGAACCGATGAGATTTCAGAACCGACGAGGATTCGAAATCCACGATTTCCAGTTCCATCGAAAGGCGGGCGTACCACTGGCCCGGACGATCGATCTCTTCCAGGGCATGCACACGCGCCTTGAGGATGAGGTCAGGTTCCCCGGCGGAGAATTCCCTGATCACCTTCCTGAAAATTTGCGTTTCTTGAAAGTAATGAATCAGGGCGTTCCGCACCATAACCGAGGGATTTTCCGCCCAGAACACGTAGGAATAGTAGTTCATTTCATAGGGTGATAGGCGATAAATGATCTGAAAATCCTCATAGAGATCATCTACTAGAATCGGTTCGACCAAAAGGACTGTATCGAATCGAGGGCCGTCCGCAGCATTTTGCGGGGCGAGATAGAGCTGGAAGTACTGTTTTTCCGGAGATGACATACAGGCTGCCATAAACGCCAGAAGAATCAGACAGACCGATATCTTTCTCATTTCTTTTTTTCCTTTCGGCTGCGCAGGAAGAGTGTGGGATCCTCGGTCAGCTGCCGGGAAAGCCGGGAGAGATTCTCGAGCGCCTCCCCCAGGCTCTTGAAGGTCTGCTGCACCTGTTCCTGCTGAAGCAGGACCACGTTTTCCAGCTTTTTCAATCCGGAATTGGCGGTATCGATGAATTCCTCCAGATTGCGCAGCACCTGCCCCAGCTCTTCATCGGAGAACCGCTTGGACAGCGAGGCAAAGGTCTCGGTGGACGCGGCATCTATTTTGAGTGTCAGCTGGCTCAGATTGGCGGCGATATCGCCCATCTCATCCGTCATGTAGGAGAAGCGGGCCAGCATGGACTCCATATTCTCGATGGATTTTTCCAGATTGGGGCGCTTCTCCGCCATGACCTGGGAGAAAACCTGGGAGGTCTTTTCCACATTCTCAAGGAACAGGGAGATCTTGGTCAGATTGTCGGGGCTCAAGAAATCATTGATATTCTTGACGGCCATATCGATGTTTTGAACGATATCTTCCGCTTTTTCCCCAAGACCCCTTCCCATCCGGATTTCCTGGCCCGGACTGAGGTTCGGTGCGTCGGTTCCGCCCCCGGAGATATCGAGAAATTTGAGCCCGGTGATCCCCGAATAGGTAAGGGTGGCGCTCATGTTCTCTTTCACCGGGAATCCCCGCCTCATCTCGGCATAGACCAGTATGGAATCGAGGTCATCGGGATTGACCCGGATACGGCTTACACTGCCGATCTCCACCCCTTGATATTTGACGGGCGCGCCCTCATAAAGGCCGTTAACCGAGATACCCCTGAAATTCACGAAATAGGTATCTCCCCCCGCCCTGAGCCTGGGCAGAAGGAACATACCCAGCAAAACCAGTAACAAAGCCGAAGAAATCAGGGTGAAAATTCCCAGCCGGAGTTTTTGTTCTTTAGTGCTCATCCGTTTTCCCTTTGAGAAAAAAATCGTCCAGAAAAGGATCTTTCCATGACAGGAGGTCCCCACGCCGGCCCCAGAAATGAACCCTCCCCTCATGCAGGACCAGGGCCCGGTCCGCGATCTTCGCTATCGAACGCAGCTCGTGGGTGACCACGACCATGGTCATACCCAACTCGGTTTTGAGCTTGAGCAGCAGGTCGTCGATCTCCGCCGAGGTCGCCGGGTCGAGCCCGGCGGAGGGCTCGTCGCAGAAGACTATGTCGGGGGACATAATGATGGCTCTGGCCAGAGCCCCCCGTTTTCTCATGCCTCCGGACAGCTCCGAGGGGTATTTAGCCCGGCTTGCGAGCAGATCCACCTGAGCGAGACGGGCAGAGACCATACGCTTTTCCACTTCCGGCGGGAGTCCTCGATAATGCATGCGCAGCGGCAGCGCCACATTCTCATAAAGGGTGATGGCGTTGAGCAGGGCGCTTCCCTGATACAGCACCCCGATCCTCCGGTAAAGGTTCCGGAGCGATTCTTCCGATGCGAAATCGATCGCCTCCCCGAACATCCGCAGCTCCCCTTGCAGAGGCCGCTGAAGCCCGATCAGAGTCTTCAAAAGCGTGGATTTGCCGCAGCCGCTCTTCCCGAGGATGACTGTGATCTCCCCGGCCGGGAGGGACAGAGACAGGTCGCTGAGGATTTCGGCTCAGCCGGATCCCACGGACAGTTGGGTGATTTGAATGATGCTCATGTTTAAAGGTAGAGGATGAGCGCGAAGATGCAGTCGAGCACGATGATCATGGAAATCGACAGCACCACGGATTCGGTTGTGGCCCTCCCCACCTCCTCCGCGCTCCGCTTGACGTTAAAACCTTTGAATCCGCTGCTCAGCACCACCGCCCACCCGAAGGACAGGCCCTTCAGCAGGCCGATCAGGAAATCGTTGATGAAGACCACCTTGAACATTTCCTGGAGAAAGACCGCAGGCGGGATGCCGGTCGCGACCCGGGCCACCAGGATTCCTCCCAGGATTCCCACGACATCGGCCAGGCCGATCAGCAGGGGCATGGCCAGGGTGATGGCCAGGAGCCGCGGTACCATGAGGAATCGCTCGGGAACGATCCCCATGGTTTTGAGCGCATCGATTTCTTCCAGGACGGTCATGGACGCGATCTCCGCGGTGATGGCCGCCCCGATCTTGCCTGCCAGTATGACGCCCACCATGAGCGGGACCAGCTCCCGGAACATGGCGATGCCCACGAAATCAGCCAGGTAGAGGTCGGCCCCGAAGAGCTTAAGCTGGGCGGCCGAGGTCAGCGATATGGTGACCCCCACCAGAAAGGTGATGAGGGATACGATGGGAAAGGACCGGTAGGCCATAAATTCGAACTGACGGATTATGGCCCCCGGATATACGCCCCGGCGGTTCCTGAAATAGCCGGCGGTGTGAAAAAAGGTGTCCGCAAGCAGAAAGAAAAAGCCTTTCAGCCGTTCCGCCGCCTTCGCCGGACCCATACGGATGGAGGATCCGGAATCGGCGTCCGGCCTGCCGTCGATATCGGTTGCCGGCAAATCGGTCAAAACCGAAAGTGATGTCTTCGACTCCTGCCGATCCCTCAAGGGTGGCAGTTCGACAGGCGAATTGGAGACTGTGACATAGGCGAAGGTTTCGCGGATATGGCTCAGGATCTCCTGCTCAGGACGGCTGATCTCACTTACTTCCTTAAGGTCAAGAACGACAGGCGTTTCTCTGCCGGCCCTCTTCAGGCAGGCGAAAAGCCCTTCCAGGACATTTGGGGATAGAACAGCGGGAAGCACGTAAGTCTGCACCGATTTTCCTGCCACACCAACCGTTCTTTTTGGGATCTTCATGGTACCTAGGCAATTCAACCATGATTATACTGGAATAGGCGGCTGTCCGCTATAATGTTCCACATGACGGCAAGTACCGGTTGACAGTCATGGCCATAAGCGGCGCAACTCTAAGCCGAAGTAAAGATCCGATTAAAAAAAGGCCCCGCAAAAACTTGACAAATGCGAATTATTGTTATATATTTCTAACATAATGTTACATAATTATCACTTTGGAGGCCATAATGAAAAGCTCCTGGCTCAAATACTTGGGGTTTCTGGGATTTCTGGGACTCGTGACGGATAACATCGGTTTTTATGGCTTTTTCGGATTCTTCGGCTTCTTCTCCTACACCAGGATCCTGAATGACGAGAGGCTGGAGATCAACATAAACAAATCGGCCAGGAATGCCTTTATCGTCTCGATGACGGTCTTTGTCATCGCCATGGTCATTGCCGGGCTCATGGAGGATTTCTCTGTCTACGCCTATGCTTTCATCGTGCTTTTTATCCTGCAAATTTTGACGTTTTCCTTTTCATTGAAATATTACGACCGGTGATAGAGAGGATATCGAATGCCTTTCAAGACCAGGATCAAAGAATTTCGAGCCAAGTTCGATCTGACCCAGGAGGACCTGGCCCGCCTGGTTAAGGTCAGGCGGGAAACCATAATTTACCTTGAGAAGGGCAAATACAATCCTTCTCTGAAGTTGGCTCATGATTTAGCCAGAACATTGAAGACAACCATAGACGAGCTTTTCATCTTCTATGATGAGGATAAGAGGAAATGAAATAATAATCTTCTTTTCTTGGACTACAGGATGATTCGAATCAAAGCCTTTGAGGGGGAGCAGCGATTTTGAAAGTTCTAATTGTTCTGGTCATCGCTTTTTTGCTTTTACTACTCACCTTCTGAGGCACAAAAGCAATCAAGATCAAGACACAATAAGGCAGGAATCCCAACCGGCACCTTTACGTTGACCGCTGTGTCTGACTACTCGGGTGTGTCTGCCATATCGGGAGAGGCCCAGTTATCGATCAAGTAGGGTTTGTATTCCTCAAAGGTAAGGCAGATTTTTTCTATTTCCTTTTCGGCTTCCTGATTATTCATCTCTTCCGTTCTTTTTGCGAAAGAAGAGATGAATCCAAAATAAAGCGGGATCTGAGATTCCAAAACCAGGGAGAGGCTCAATTCAGTGGAGGTGTTTTTGAACCGGTGGAAAAAGAGTATGTAGTCATACACGATTTTAGCCCAAACCGAGTAGGGAAAATCGAAGTCTTTCATGCTCAGACAGGCAATTTTTTTTAGCTCTGTATGATTCTCTCTCTGCAATATTTCCAACCAGATAGAGGAGAACTTCTTGAAACCGTTTTGAAAACTCCGAAAGGGCTCTTCGAACTCCATTTGAACTTCCTCTGGAATTACCCTGGCCTGAAAACCAAATGTCGGAAGGTCGATACTCCCATTTATTTTTTGCCATATATTCTGATTTTCTTCGATAAGAGAGAAAATCGTTCCCACCACCTGTTTAAACATGGGAACGAGCGTAAACACACATTTGGGATTGTGGATCTTGGCCCCGAGAAACGACTGGCATATATTAAAACCGTTGGTCAGCGCCGTGGTCGTCATCCAAATGTCGACACCGTAGAAAGCGATGTCGGTGTCCCAGATGTCTCTTTCCACGTAATGGTTTAGAACCTTCTTAGAGAATCCAAACTCACCGCCGATAGGCTGGCGGAGCTTTCTGCCGTAGAGGGTTCGGGTGACGGGGTAGATGAGCGAATTTGTGATTGTCCCGTCATATTTATGGCGGGAATAAAGCGGAGCGACATAATCGAATCCTTTGCAGAGAATGGGGCCGGCCAGAAGCTGTATCCACTGGGGGGTAATAGAGCGAAGATCCGAGTCGACCACGACAACCGCTTTCGCATCCAGTTCATGGGCGATCTCGAATATCCGCCTGAAAGCCTTTCCTTTGCCGGGCGCGCCTCTGAAGGTGGTCACCATTTCTTGTATCGGGATATGCCGGCTTCGGATGTAGGGATGTCTTTCATGCGTTATGAGGATCGTATTGAACGCCTCATAATCATGCATGTTTTTACGGACCACTTTCCTCGTATTATCGGAAGAGCCGCAGTCGGAATTGACGATGACGCTTTTCAATTCGGGAAAATACTTCGTCAGGCCCACACGGACGGCTGCCATGACATGGCCTATGGTATCCTCATTGTTGTAGCTGGGAATCCCGACCAGAATATCCGCGCTTTTGATTTTCTTTATCCGCTCAACTATCTTGGGAGTCAGAATGGGCTTTGTATTCATTTGATATAGAAGTCCGATTGTCTGCACCTAAATGATACTCGATAAAAAAGGGGACAAGTCAATCATCTCTACAGATGTTTTGAGGGGTGATTTTCCTTCCCCCTCAAGGATGAATGGGGTGATGTTGCCGTCCCTGAACCTTTTTCGAGATCCGTTCGTATTAATATATGTATCCGTTTTTCAGACAAATAAATGAAAAGGACTACGCCTCAAATCATTCTGGAGCCATTTCACCTCAACCGGGCGGACATCACTCTTGGCAGTAAAACATGATCCTGTTGTCGAGATCGGAAGAAATCGTGCTTCTGGCCATTTTGAAGCTTCAAGACAATGCGTATGGAGTGACCATCCGCGAGCAGGTATCGACGGAGACCGGACATGAATGGTCGTTCGGTGCGATCTACAAGCCGCTTAAAACGCTTGTCCACCGAAACTATGTGGAAAAAAGGATCAGCAAGCCCTGTGCCGAACGAGGAGGCCGCAGCAAATACATGTACCGATTGACTCCCAGTGGCGAGGAAGCCCTCAGGGAAATCAGGAAAATCTACCAAGCCGTTTGGACCGAGGACGTCAAATCGGCTTTGGACTGAGCTTCAAGCATGAATCCCCGTAAAGATGCCATGCCCGCTCTGGGAAAGACGGTCTTGTGGCTGATCTTGAATGATGAGGACTATCAACAGATCACCGGGGATTTTGAAGAATCCTATCGTTACCGGGTCAAAACCCAAGGCAAGGCCAAGGCCGCCCTCTGGTTCTGGTTTCTACTTTTCAAGTCCTTACCCGGCTTCATATGGGATTCGATCTATTGGAGAGGGGCAATGATCAAAAACTATCTAAAGATCGCACTGAGGGTCATCCGAAGACAAAAAATGTTCAGCTGCCTGAATATTGCCGGCCTGGCCGTGAGTCTGACCTGCGGATTCCTGATCATGCTTCATGTCAAAGATGAGCTTGGCTATGAGACCTGTTTTTCAAAAGCAGGCCGTCTGTACCGCGTTCAGGTCAATTCCAGATACGGGTCGAATTTCAGGAATTGGGCCGCCTCAGCTCCTGCCCTGGGACCCATGCTGGAGGAATCGTTTCCGGAAATCGAAAAGGCCGCCCGCCTGAGCCCGCTGGGAAGAGAAATACTCGGCTATGTGTCCTCTGATGGAGATAAAAGAAGCTTCGAAGAGACAAACGGTTTTTTCGCCGACCCCTCCGTGATCCCCATGTTTGACCTGGAGTTCTTGAGTGGTGATCCCCGATCATCACTCAAAAAACCCAATGCGGTTGTGCTGACTTCGACCTTGGCCGCCAAGTACTTCGCCGACGGCCATCCCATCGGAAAAATCCTGATGAACGAGAGCCGGAAAGAGCCTCTTCAGGTCACGGGAGTTATCAGGGATTTTCCTCGAAACACCCATTTGAAGATTGACTACCTGGTCTCCATGCCCACTTTTGTGACCTTCATCGGAATGGGCGCCGAGGTCCTCAACCACCTCACCTGGAAGTGTATGTATACCTACGTCCTGCTGGAGCCCCATCAGATCACCGCCGGCTTCGACGCCAAATCCACGGAATTCATGAAGGATTTTCTCTCGGAAAGACCGGGGAGGGTCGAAGAGTTGCGCCTCCAACCCATCCGCCGAATCCATCTCCATTCCAAGCTGGAGGGGGAATTCGGCGTCAACAGTGATATCGCCTACGTATACATCTTCTCCGGCACGGCCCTTCTGCTGTTGTTGATCGCAGCCGTCAATTTCATCAATCTCTCCACCGCCCAATCCTTCAAAAGAATGAAGGAGATCGGAGTCCGGAAAGTCATTGGAGCGCGTAAAGGGCAGATCATCAGACAATATCTGGGGGAATCCTTTTTGCTTACCGCTTTATCGGCGGGGCTCACTCTGATCCTTCTCAATTTCGCACTGCCTTTCTACCACCGGGTTTCCGGCAAGGATATTTTTTTTAAGGACGTCATCCGGGCCGAGAATGTCCTTTTCCTCCTCCTGCTAATGGGATTTCTTAGCCTTTTGGCGGGCCTTTATCCGGCCTTTTTCGCCTCCCGATTCCAACCCGTCAACAGCCTCAAAAGCGTCAGAGATCCCGGTTCTTCGGCCAGCCGCCTGCGTAAAGGGCTGGTGATTTTTCAATTCGTCATCTCTATCTTCATGATTTTCTGCACCCTCACCATCTATCGGCAGCTCGAGTTTTTCCACAACCAGGATCTGGGATTTGAAAAGGATAACCTCATCGCCGTCCGTCTCTATGGAGACTCGCGGCAAAACATCGCCCAAAATAGAGAGGCACTCAAAGCCGAATTCCTCCGGAATACCGGCGTGAGCCATGTCGCCTTGACCTCCGGCCTCCCCGGAACCCCGTTCAGCAACGAGCGCTTGACCCCGGTGAGTGTGAAGGACAAGACGACCCTCCCGATTTTCCGTTTTATCCGAGTGGATGAAAACTTCATCGATACTCTGGATCTGGAGATCCTCTCGGGCCGGAATTTCGACCGCGTCTCCGATCAGAATTCGGCCTACATCATCAGCGAATCCGTGATTGCAGCGCTCGGTCTGGAGCAGCCCCTGGGAGTCGAGTGCCGCTCCGACGTACACGACGGAACGGCTCCCATCGTAGGCGTTATCAAGGACTTTCATTTCGCCTCCCTGCATAATGCCATCGAGCCGTTGGTCCTGGAATACCGTCCGAGCTGGACCGGTTATTTGCTGGTCAGGATGCAGAGCGGCAGCCTTTCCGGCGTTCTACAATACCTGAGGCAAAAATTCCGGGAAATCGCTCCCGATCATCTATTCAGTTGCCTGTTTGTGGATGATGTCTTCAACCGGAACTACGACAATGAAAACCGCGGCTATAATCTGTTTAAAGTCTTCTCCCTGATTGCCCTGCTCGTCGCCTGTCTCGGATTGTTCGGCCTCACCGTCTATGCGGCGGAAACCAGGATAAAGGAAATCGGCATCAGGAAAGTCCTGGGGGCCTCGGCCGCCAGCATCAGCCTGCTGCTCTCCCGAGAATTCATCCTCTGGGTGCTGGTGGCAAACCTGATATCCTGGCCGGCCGCCTTTTGGGCCATGAACAAGTGGCTGGAAAACTTCGCCTTCCGTGTCCATATCCAGGTTTGGACATTCCTGATATCGGCCGTGTCGGTCATACTATTCGCCCTGGTAACAGTGAGCTTCAAGGCCGTCAAGACAGCCGTCGCAAATCCCGTCGACACCCTGAGATACGAATGAATCTTAGCAGGCGAATATTCCACTGACTATATATATGGGATGAGGTTCATTTTGGAACCGGACCCAAAGCTGTGCGGATCAGGTTGCGATCGGCATCGTACCAGTCCGCATAGGCTGTACCGGGAAGGAAATCGTCATGTGCCTTCGCAAGCAGGACGGTAAGTTTATTTCGAAGCGAATCGAGCCGTTCCGAGTGATCTGCGGATGCGACCAGGTTTGTCATCTGATAGGGATCAGCCTCGTTGTCATACAGTTCCTCCGCCGCTTCCGCACGTTCCGGACGCCGCAGCCATCTGAAGTAAGTCCATCGTCCGGTGTGAACGCCTCTCCACTCAAGGAAGGGCGCACCGCTCGTGAAGGTGTTGTATCCCGACACATAGGTTCCCATCAGGACCTCATTTCTTACGGACCTGCCGGCCCGGTTCATGACCGCAGCGGACAGATCGACCCCGTCGATCCCATCGGGGATAGACAGTCCGCAGAGGCTGGAGAGCGTGGGCAGATGATCCATAGGGGTGTAAAGGTCGTCCACTTTAATCCCGGCAGGAATGACTCCCGGCCAGCGCATGAAGAGAGGGATGTCCACCGATTCGGCGAAGGGGACTTTTTTGTTGTAGCGTCCGTGGCTGCCGTGCATCTCTCCATGGTCCGAGGTGAATACGACGATGGTGTTCCGGGATAAACCCGACTCGTCCAGAAACTCCAGCAAGCGTCCGATGCCGTCATCCAGATTTTTACACATAGCCAGGTAGCAGCGCAGTCTCTCCCTGTGCTTCTCTTTCTCTTCTTCAGGGACATTGGGAGTCCAGACAGGATCATGTGTCACCTCTTCAAGATAGCCGGCAGGGGTGTGTGTGGATCTGAATGGAGGATGGGGCGGATGAGGGGCGACCATAAGAAAGAAGGGCTTATCCGAATCTTTCCTGCTTTCCATGTACTCGATCGCCTGGTCGATCTGGCTGTCCGTCTCATATTTTTCGGAATAGATTCTGGTGTCTTCATCGCGGAAGTACCAGTAGTCGTTGAAATCGACGTGGAAGTTGTTGGCGGCCCAGTATTGAAACCCGAGCCGGGCCGGACCCGGAGGAACAAAATTATCGGCGATGTCCGGTGATTCGGTGTGCCCGGGATTTTTCCAACCGCCGGCGGCAAGGTGCCATTTCCCGATAAAGGCGGTCTCATAGTCGTTTCGAGCATAGATGTGGGCGATGCAGTCCGGATTCTGCCTCGGGCTGGCGTGCACAAAATTGACCACCAAGCCGGAATGGGTGGGATATTTTCCGGTCATCAGCATTCCCCGGAAAGGCGTGCACTTGGGAGCCGTCGACAGGGCGTTGGTGAAGGTAACCCCCTGCCCGGCGAGCCGGTCGAGGTGAGGCGTACGGATATTCTTGAACCGGGCATCGCCGTATGCGCCGCATATGTCGGCACGAAGTTGATCGGCGAAGATAAACAGGACATTGGGCGGTTTGAATCCTGGCTTTTTCGGCGGCTCAGATCTTGAGCACGAGGCGACGGAGGCGGCAGCGAGAAAGGCAGGGATAGAACGCATGAATTCCCTGCGTGTGACTCTGTCTTTGATTTTTCGGCGCATTAAGTTTCCCCTATCCAATTAGTAAGATTCTATTTAACCTATTGCTAGATGTAAAGCTGTAAAGGCCGGTCTTCATTCAAGACCGCAGCTTAGCTTTCACGCCATCTCGAACCAAAATTCGGCAGAATTCAGAACTGTGATTCCAATTTGGGGGGTGGTACAATGATGGGGAGCGGACAAGGGAGCCCGGGAGATGAAATGCACCGAGTGATGCATTGGCCTTTCCTAAATGTGCATCTTCGGAGGACAAGATCAAAGAGGGGCCGCTATATATCAGGAAAGCTACAGAAATGGCTGATTTGGCTCGAGTAAAATGTCCGGTTTGAAACAGGCTGATAAATGAGAGCTGTCCTCGTCCCGCCTCCGCTCATAGCAAAACAACGCGATGGTAAACTCGAGGCCTACCCGCCGCTCGGTGTATTGAGTATGGCCACGGTGGCGAGGCAAAACGGCCATGATGTGACCATCTGCGATCTTAATGTTGCACGCTGCCGGGGAGTGCTTCCTCATTCGGAGGACTGGCATGCCGCAGCGGCTGATCACATTCTGGCTTTGGGGCCGGATATCGTCGGCTTTGGAACCATTTGCAGCAGTTTTCCGGCCTCCATCATGATTGTCAAAGCACTGAAGGCGCTTCGGCCGGCGCTGACAATTCTCATGGGAGGGCCACAGGCATCGCTTGTGTACGGCGACCTCTTACTCTCCATTCCTGAGGTGGATTTTGTGCTCACTGGAGAGGCGGATTATACCTTTATGCGGTTTATGGAGAGTTACAGCCATGGGCAGCCCCCGGAAATCCCGGGGATGGCCCGAAGAGAAAGGGGAAAGCTCCAATGTGATCAGGCAGACAGCCTGGTGGATCTCGACTCGCTGCCCATGTGCGATTACACCTTGTGGCCCATGCAGGAGGCCGTGAAAAACGGGTGGTTCGAGGGCGGAATTCCCCTGGATGCAGGCCGGGGTTGCCCTTATCAATGCTCCTTCTGCTCGACAAACAAATTTTTTCGGCGCAAATACCGAATCAAGTCGGCCGCGAGGCTGAAGGAAGAGATACAACAGCTCTATCAGTGTTTTGGCTACACTCGATACAGGCTTACTCACGATTCGTTCACCGCCAACCGAAAAGACGTTGTCGAGATCAGCCGGGCCCTAGCAGAGTGCGATGTGCCCAACCTGAGCTGGAGCTGCAGCGCCAGAGTTGACGCCATGGATTCAGAGCTTATGGAGATTATGTGGAAAGGAGGTTGCAGGGGTCTCTTTTTCGGAGTGGAAACCGGATCTTCCAGAATGCAGGATGTTATCAATAAGAATCTGGATATCGAGGCCCTCGAGCCGGTGCTTTCGAACGCTCTCGCTTTAGGTTATCGTTTCGTGATTTCATGTATTATCGGATTCCCCGAGGAAGAGTGGACCGACGTGGAGGCAACCCTCCGTTTTCTGCTCCGTTGGTCGAACATGAAAAAAGTGAATCTTCAGCTCCACCTGCTCGCCCCACAAACCGGTACCGAGATTCTGGAAAAGTATAAGAACCAACTCCAATTCGATTACTGGTACCCTGATGTGGCCTATTTCAACACACTCTGCCCGAAACCTGAAATTGCCTTTGTTAAGGACCATTCGGAGCTATGTCCGCAGTGCTACTTCATTCCCAACCAGCATGTAGATAGGAGGGAATTGACAATAACCCGCGAGTTCATTCGTCTCTTGATGCGGTCTCTACCGGGGCTGGGGCCTTTTGTACTTAGAACCCAATCTTCTATTCTGGATCTCCTCCGCCGCTGGCGGCGGCGTTGTGCTGTTGAAGGATTGCCGGTACCCGATCGGACGAGTTTTTTCTGGCTCGTTCCTGATGATACCATCCCCTATTTGAAGAACCTGATGGAGGTACTGGGCGAAAATCCCCATCTCACGGAAACACATGAATCGTTTTTATCCCTCTGGAAAACAATACTCGCTCTCGAAGAGGCACCGGCCGTTTTGGATACCGGCGAACCAACCCGCATTCCTGACGCCTCTAGAAGCACCAATCGAGATGTTGATGGTTTCCGCGTCGTCACCCGAAATTGTCAGCTGACGGCTTTCGAATTTGACGTATACCAGTGCCTTCAGGACTGGATGGAGCGCGGCGTCTGGAATATGCCCATAAGCCGCAGAACATACTACCTATTCGTGAAGCATGAAAACGGCCTGCAGGTGTGCGAACTCTCGCGAGTTGCGGCGATGATCTTCAGGTGGTGTGACGGCAACCATACGCTTTCAGACCTATATTTTCTTGTAGACGCCCTGTCGGATGCGGAGACCGAGAGCCTGAGACAAGAGATGGGCACGGCCGCCATTACGCATAGTGTTCTTAAGTTTCTCCGAGATGCGGCTGGACTTAAAATCAAGCCGACAAGAAGGGGATCATGTACACATGTTCGATGGAGTATAGGCACAGCAAATCAAATGAGAAGGGCCTCAATCCCGGCTAGGATCAATATCTCGCATTTGCCAAAAGACGTGAAGATCAGCAGACAAGAGATGAAGAACGTGAGGTGGAGGCGATAGTCGGTGACGAAGTGTGGATGACGAAGAGGCCTGTCAGCGGGAATAATTCAGCACCTCATTTTTTGCCTCAACAGGATTTTCTCCAAGTACGCCTCGAATTCTGCGATCGTCATCCCATTCGCCTTCAGCCAGGTGGCGGTCTCCTCTGAACCGTAAAGACCATGCGCCATGCGGAAGGCGTCGGCAGCTTGCTGAAGTTCCTCGGCCGAGATCCCAATTCCCTTCTTTTCGGCAATTCGAGCCACGAATCTGTCGTTCACTGCTTCCCACAAAGCGGGGATAAAATCCCCGTTCAGCCGCGAGTGCTCGCCAACCGGTTCATGGAGTTCCTCAGCCATGCAGTGAGGGTCTTCCGCGCAAAAATCCCCATTGACTGCAAGCGCCATACCACGGCAACCGCCGCATGAGGCACTTCTTGAGCATGTGCCGCAACGACCACCTAGGTTCTCCCCTTTTCGGCACTGTTGCAGAAGGGAGTTCTCTCGGTAGATTTCATCCAGGCCCATAGCAAAGATATTTCCGACCACAACACCGGCCCTGCGACATATGTGGACGTCCCCATTGCTCTCTATGATCACTCCCAGGGGCTTTTCCTGCCGGAAGCCGCAATTGTACGGAATATCGCAGAACAACCGGCTCCATAGTATGTCTCTGATCAGGACGAATCCTTCATACCGCTTTCCATAGTTCATATAGCAATGAATGAGTCGCTCGAGGACCTCTGTCCATTGGGATCGAGTCAAGGCAGCCAATCCGTTTTGGTGCGGGATGTGTCGCAAAAACATCGTTCTGTGAACTCTTCCCCGGCAGTTTCTGATGATTTCCTCAATTTCCCTGTAGTTCAAGGGATTAACCGAGGTCTGGCTTTTCACCATCATACCGTTGGATCGGCATATGTCCCACGCCTTAAGAACAGCATTCCAGGTTCCGTTTCGGATCTCGTTGTGAGTATCCCTGGTTCCTTCTAGACATATTTGAATCTCTTCACAGCCTGCTCTTACAAGATTCCCGGCAAGTTCGTTGGTTATCAGCAGACCATTGCTCAGTATCGAAACACGCCGGAAGCCGACATTTACACACTTGCTGATGGATTCCACTAGAATCGGAGACAGCGTCGGTTCGCCGCCGCAGAATACCACCTTACCAGGAACTGCTCCCAGGGATGTCATATAGTCCAATACGTTATCGAGGATGTAGTCGAATTCATCGGAGCCAAGATACATCCCCCCTTTCTTGCCGTAGCAATGCAGGCATCCCAGATTGCAGTCATCGGTAAGATGAATTTGAAAGCTCAACTGTCTGGCCATGCTAATCGGCCTCCATTAGGGATTTGCCTCAGCTCTCAGCCCGATTTACCGGGATTAGCTGGTCATAATTCACAAGGCTTGATTCAGCAAAGACGGCAACAAAACCTGGCTGCCCACGATGAATCATCCTCCGGGTGGACTACCATTCAAATCCCTTATTCAAATGCCTTTCCAGCCCAGCATCCGGCTCACGGTTCTTTGTTCTTGTCAGTCCGTGCAACGTGTCCTTTCGTATTCATCCTCTGCTCTCAGAGCTTCGTGCCACCTAATGCCCCTTATCAAGGCGGATCGTAAAGGCGTTTTCGTGAAATCTCTGAGAGTCAGGCTCCCGCCAAAAATCGCTTGCATGTCATCTTCACTGATTTTGACATCTTTGGGCAAATCAGTGATTTTAATTCTCGCCATGACCGTCTGCTCCTCTATTTGCTTATGGTATGGATCAACCCTTATCAGTTTATTCACTCTAGATCATACCATATTATTCCGTCAAACGTTTTCAAGTTGATTCAGAAAAGGCCGCTTGCGGCACCCAATTCAAGGATAAAAACCACCTCAACACGGAGGAGGATGATTCTAAATAAGGAGTACAGGGGGAGTCTATGGTAATATGTTCTCGCAACGACCGCAGTAGGCAATGGAAGCTCCCTGATGTCCGCTGACGTAAGCTTCGCGTCGCCGCGAAAAGCCTCAGGGAAAGGGATCGCTGGTTCGGATCATGACGCCTCCAAGCCGGGAGAGATAATGAGAAGAATTCGCATTATATCCGATTTAGGGAACGTCCTGCTGAGCCGTGACGAATTGCATGCAGCGGCTGCAAAGTTTCACCAGACAGCTTCCTCCAGGCGATTGCATCCTTCCGTTCAAGGCAAGTCCTGTTATTTAATCGGCATGCCGCTTTTTGGCCTTATCCAGTACAACGGAAAGAGACCGGCTGTCCTTCCTGTGAATCAGGTCCACGTAGGACATGCGATACTTAAGAACACAAAAAACAAGAAAATGATGGTCGAGAGTTTGAAGGCCGAATATCGAGCCATGATTAAGGCCCTCTTGGCCCTCGGGGTAGATTTTCGAGTATTAAATCTCACTGAGGGAGAAAGAGATGTAGGCGGTTGGCTGCAAGGCATGGGCATTGCTGAGCTGCGATTGCCGGCAGATCACCCGTCTCGTTGGCTAATATATCCCAGAGACCTGTTCGTCTACCTTGAAGCGGTGGAAACGCTTCTCGTACATTCGCGGTTGTTCGAGATTTGCAGCGATTCTGAAACGAATTGTGATATCATTCTGTCCCAATGGGCTGAGGGGGGGAGAGTGCTCTTTAGTAGAGACATAATGCTTATCGGCTGTCATCCGGAAGCGATGGGACGGCTTAAAGATCGAAAAACTCTTGAGCGCTTACGTGAAAAAGGCATGCAAATCGTGAATCTTCCATACGCCCTGTCATCAAGACTTTCCCGCGAAAACGGCACGACACTCTCCGTATACTACGAAACTCATCTTGATCGAAGTGGAAGTCTTCTGGAAGGTAAGGACGGGAATTTTCATTTGATACTGGACCCTGGATTTCGCACTGGCAAACTGAACGACCCGCTCTCTGTCCACAAGTCGATAGAACTCGTGCGTAGAGCATGCGAAAGAATCCAGGTGCAGGTTCACGTGCCCAAAGGACTGTCTATTCCCTACGGAACATCGATGGTCCAGTTCAAAGACCACAAAGTCCTGGCTACAAGCGGAGATGATGAGATCCTCACCTGCTTGAGCGACATCGTTGGATCGGAGAATCTGCATGTTACTGATGTAGCTATCACAACGTATCCTGTTTTTGCCTGCGCGGGTCTTCATTGCCTGATAACGGAAGATCCCGCCCCTTTAATTCACACTATTGCAGATTACAAAATATTGGAATCATAATTGTGGACAGGCCCATATACATGAAACACGCATTGAACAAATCAAGCTATCAGAAGCCGTAACTTGAAAATGAGTATTGAAAACTTATTAAACCGTAACGGCAGGTTAATTCAAGTAATCCTGCGATAAAAAGTCGGGTGGATACGGTGTGGACAAATGGGATTAAAAACTTTATGACTAGCGACTGCTTGACCTTGAAATGCAATAGAGATATTGATGCCCCCTTAAGTATATTTCATCGCCGGCAATCACAGGCGATGCATCAAAATTATCATCCAGGGTGTTTGTCGATAACACAATGAATTCGGAGCCATGGCGGATGACGATCATAACTCCCTCTCGGCTCAAGATATAGACTTTATCCCCCACGCCCGATGGAGAAGCGAAAAGGTGCCTGATTCCGGTCAATCGCTGGTTCGAGTAGTGCACCTTTCCCGTGGTTGCATCCAAACAGGTCAGAAATCCTACTCGATCCTTCGTGAAGTACAACAATCCACCAAGAAGGAGTGGTGATGGAACGTAGGGATAGAATTTATTATAAGTCCAAAGAACAGACGACGATCCGCTGATATCGCCTTCGGCCTCCTTCAAGCGAATAGCACTTATCTTGCCTCTTTGTAGTCCGCTTCCAACATAGACAATTCCGTTTGCTGCCACCGGTGTGCTGATGTTGCCATACCTTGTACCCTCAACCTTCCATATGACATCGCCGTTCGTTATGTCGTAACTCTGTATCCATTTTTCAGCTACGGTTATAACATGTACCCGGCCGGCTTCTTCTACGACCAATGGGGTCGTCCAGGAGATGCGTTCATCCCGTTCTTTCCTCCAGATTTCTCTGCCCGTGGAAGCTTCGAGTGCAACAATAAAGTCCTGCCCATAATGATCCCAATTTACGATCAGCTTGTCCTTGTATAATACCGGAGAAGCCCCCTCCCCCATGTCTCCTCCAGTATCCATATCGCCAAAATCTTTTTCCCAAATCAGTTTTCCCTCGAACGTGTAGCAGTGAAGACCTCGCGAGCCAAAGAAGGCATAAACACGTTCTCCGTCTGTGATAGGGGAAGCTGTAGCCCAGGTTCCCATATTATTTCTTGGCTGGTGCGGGACTTCTTCTCTGGCTAATCGCTCCCATTTGACCTTACCTGTTTTCCGGTCAACAGCAATCACCAGGAACTTGACGGGTTGAGTGGCCGTCACGATGCCTCTGGATTCAGCATCGCTCTCCGTTGTTTCAGCTGCGGTTACGAAGATGCTGTTTCCCCAGATTGCCGGCGTAGACTGTCCTGTTCCGGAAAGGCGAGTTTTCCACCGAATATTCTTTTGTTCACTCCATTCTATGGGAGGATTCCCTGACTGAGCAGCACCTGTCGCCAGCGGGCCGCGCCATTGGGGCCAATCCTGTGCATAAACATATCGAACGCTCATTATGAACAGATAACCTAAGATCGCAAACAGTATGAGAGGCTTAATTTTCATTACAGTGCCCTTTGTCGCTCATTCCTCAATCCCAAACATAATCAGCAATAAATATGCCAATTTTCCCTACCGGAATATTTGAACGCTTATTTAACACCATGTGTACATTCTGGAACAACTTATGTTCACATCCGACCAGAACTCATTTAAACTGTATTTCGTATCGGTACTTTGCTTTAACATTCCTCAAAGAACTTATTGAGGCGGGAAAGCTAAAATCGGTCATTGGTAGACGCTATCCTCTTGAACAGACCTCAATAAAACTAATCAAGGCAATGAATTACGAATTATTTGGAATAAGGTTGTGGAATGAATTGGTTCAACTCATCGGGGATGCACGGCTTTAGGCTTGAGCTCCATGCCGAGTTGCTGCATTAGTGTGAGCATATCTCCAACTCCCCACAATTCGACCAATTTCCCTTCTGAAAACCTTCCCTCAAGCATACCGGTGTAGTTAATTTTGTTACCTGTGGGTGGGATACCCATATACTCGCCTTTATGAGTACCTGTCAAAGTCACTCGTAGTACAACCCTACCCCCCTCAGCTATCATGCTGTTCAGCTCATGCTTAAAATCGGGAAATGCCACTAATAAGGGACGATTAGCTTGTTTGTGTTCCTCTAAGTTCCAAGATATTTCTCCCCAATGAGAGACATAATCTGCTGAACATACTTCATCCCAGGCAGAATAATTTCCCTTTTCTGTTTCTTCCATCATGTAGCGAAATGAGGCTTTATTTTGCTGCTCAAGCTCTGCCTGGGCTTTCATCGCTTCAAGCTCTGTCATGGCTTCCCTGTCCTGGCAGCCGACCATAAAGCGCACAATCAGAACTAAAGGCAAAATCATAAACAGCTTTCGCATGAAACCCTCCTAGCTTGAATTGAAGATATTAGATACCAACAGAATACTATGGTCAATCCAATTTTCGCAGTTGTCGTTCTATGTAGCAATTTGTCATAAATGAAGTGAGAAAATCCCCAAGGAGGCCACACTGCCTCTATATCTGCATTTCGGCTGATGGTATATGAAGTCTAGCTGACGTCGTAGGGAATACAGTAAGCTTTCGTGCTGTTATGAGCACCTCGTAAATAAGCAGAAGCCTTCATTGCATACAAACATTGCAATCCCGTGGAAGGACTTGTTGCGCCACCCCGTATCTTCTTCATAATTCTCGGGTCTCGCTTCTTAAGCTCTTCCAAATCTACATTAAGGTCAGTAATTTTTATCCTTGCCATGATTCCCCCTTCTCACCCTATATCACATCAGTTTTTGACGGCTTTGAGATTTTTTAATCGAGCAGCCAATGGCCCCCAAATAAACAGTAAGTGAAAAACTGCTCCCATACCGAGAATGTATGAGATTTCACTAAAACTTCCTGTGCCTTTTAGTTTTAAAGAGCATCCCAAGATTACCGCTCCCCAAATGATAGCACTAGCAATAATAAAAAATCCGATTGAGGTCTTTTTGGTAGCCATTTCTCTCTCTCCATGTTTGCTTTGTATCTATATGATTATAGTCAAGGAGCGTGCCTTGGCAAATACTTAATGTTACTAAGAAGTATCCGTATTTCAGACCTGATTTTCTCTCTGCCAGAATGCACTGGGGGGATCTGCCCCCTCTTTGAGCTGATTTTGCTCAAGGGCGCACCGGTGCGCCCTCGCTGGAGACGCGTTTTCTCCAGCGACCGCGCAATTCACCGGTTATCCGCTCTCCCCTCTAAAAATTTCCAGCATATTCGCTACTACGTTTACTCGACCTTATTGACTATCTCGTTCCAACTAGATAGTCTTTTATCAAGCGAAGGGAGACAGGGACATGAAATGCCCCGAGTGTGATACCGACAATCGGCCTTACTCAAAATTTTGCCGGGAATGTGCAACATCTCTATCGGGTGCCGAGCCGGCTAAGTCTTCCTTCACAAAGACCCTCTCGACGCCCTTCCATACCGTAAACCGAGGAACCATCTTCGCCAGGCTTTATGAGATCCTGGAAAAGAGCAAGGAAGGCGGAATGGGCGAGGTCTATGGTGCTGTCACCGGAGCCTCGACTCTTTTTAAAGGAGACTTTTGATGCCAAGAAAGACAGTTGTTCTATTCCTAATACTTTTCATACTCTCAGCTTCCCGCTATCTTGGAGCCTCTGAATTCAGGCCCTTTGACCTCAGTGCGAGAGCGGCTGCATTAGGAGGAGCCTTCGTTACACGGACGGATGATGCTTCGGCTGTGTATTATAATCCAGCAGGGCTGGCTTTTTCGTCCGGGCTCAGGCTTGAAACAAACATCTTTTATCCCAAAATGACGTCCACGGTAGAATCTTCCGCATTTCCATCTCCTTTCGAAAGCACTCAAGGGAAGATCCGTCTATCCCCCTTTTTTTCCTTGAACATCAAAGATAGATTCGGTTTCGGAATTGGAGCATTTGCCCCCAACACGATGGGAACCGACTGGCCGAGAAACTGGACAGGACGCGCTTTGTCGATTAGCTCAAAATTTAACACTTTATATATTCGGCCTGTTGCTGCGATAAAGATCTCAAAGTTTCTTTCGGTAGGTGTAGGGATAGATTTCATCTCTTCTGATGTTGCCTGGAAATACGAAAGATTCTTTTCCTTTCAGGAGCAAGGATCTGAAGATCTCTTGGCCGCAGACAGTGAAACAAATGTCAGCGCAAAAGGTTTAGGCTATGTAGCGGGGATATTAATAAGGGTTAGTGACAATCTCCGGGTTGGCGGAAGATATCAGCCCAAGGTAAAATTAGACTTGGAAGGATTCAACTTCTTCCTTTTCCCGCAAATGGGATCCTTCGTCATCAACCAGCATGTCACCTCATCCCTTACCTTGCCGCAGGAATTAGTTTTGGGGATTATGTATTCGTTGGGGAAGAGTCTGACTCTTCAGCTGGATTATCAAAGGATTGGGATGAGTGAAATAAAACAATGGGAATTCATTTTCGATCCCCTATTTTATGAAGAGTTCGAAGATTACTTCGGAACCAGGCCGGACCGAATAAGGCAGGGACTCGACCTCAACTTGCTGGACACTTCCCGCATCATGATTGGTGTCGAGTATCGTCTCAAAGATTCTATAATCGCCAGAGCCGGTTACGCCCATCAAAAGAGTGCTGTCGATGGCCAGATGATCCATCCGGTTTTTCCGGATTTAGAAACAAATACGTTGTCTTTCGGCCTTGGATATGATGGCTCAGCATACTCAATTTGGGATCCTGATGAAAGAACCGGGGGATTTACTCTTGATGCATATATTCAATACGGATTTTCTCCGAACAGTCCGTCAGCTTTGCCTGAGCTTCCTGCGACGTACAAGGCGAGCCGATGGACTGTAGGGGTAGGAGTTGGTTTTAGTTTTGGTTCGTTGTAAAATTCTTGTCCTACTGAGATAGTCCTTTATCCAGCGAAGGGAGACAAGGACATGCAATGCCCAAAGTGTAATACCTTTAACTCTGAGGATTCCCAATTCTGTAAAAAGTGCGCCACATCTCTCACTGGGGAAAGGGCTGCCCAGCCATCTTTCACCAAAACCCTGGAGACGCCGAGTAAAGGCATAATCCCGGGCACAATGTTTGCCTCACGCTACAAGATCATTGAAGAATTGGGCCGCGGGGGTATGGGAGTTGTCTACAAGGCCGAGGACGCCAAGCTCAAGCGGACCGTTGCGATCAAACTACTCCCTCCGGAACTCACTGGAGATAAGGAGGCCAAGGAACGATTCATGCGTGAGGCCCAGTCAGCCGCCGTACTCGATCATCCCAATATCTGCACCGTTTACGAAGTGGATGAGTCTCAAGACAAAACATTCATCTCCATGGCCTTTGTGGACGGACAAAATCTAAGGGATAGGATCAAGGCCGGCCCCTTGGAGATTAACGAAGGACTTGATCTTGCGGTCCAAGCCGCCGAAGGTCTGGCTGCAGCCCACAGCAAGGGCATAGTCCACCGGGACATAAAGAGCGCCAACATCATGGTGACCAAACAAGGCCAGGTCAAGATCATGGATTTCGGGCTGGCTAAATTCACCGGCGCCTCAATGATAACCCGAGAAGGCGTCACTATGGGAACAGTCGCTTACATGTCTCCAGAGCAGGCCCAGGGTAATCCTGTCGATCACCGCGCCGACATCTGGTCGTTGGGGGTGGTCCTGTATGAGATGTTCAGCGGAAGGCTTCCTTTTCCAGGGGACAGTGAAGCCTCAATCCTCTATTCTGTAGTGCACGAGGAACCGAAACCGATCAAAACGATCAAACCCGGCATCGCTCCGGAGCTGCTGCAGATCATCGACCGGGCCTTGAAGAAAAAACCTGAATCCCGGTATCAGTCAGCCGGAGAGATACTGAAGGATCTAAGCCGTTATCACGATCGGCTGAGAATGGAGGAAGCAGGAGCTTTCACTTTTGGGTCATTTCTGCAGCGTCTTCGAAAACCAAAGATTGCGATCCCTGCTGTTATCATCGTCATTGCGCTTTGTTCTCTTGCCTACTGGTATTTCAATCGCAGAGCCAAAGAGCGGTGGGCGCGGCAGGATCTGCTCCCTCAAATCGAACAGCTTTTGACAGCCGAGACGCCGAATTACTGGGCCGCTCATGAACTCGCGGCCAAGGCAGAAAAATATGTTCCTGATGACCCAATATTCAAGCACCTCTTAGGGAGAATTTCCCGGGAAGAGAAGCTCAGCTCCAATCCAACTGGAGCAAAAATTTATGCCAAACCCTATGCCGATGTCGGTTCGGATTGGCGCTACCTGGGTAATACGCCGGCAGATCGCCTTCGACTCCCCCGGGGCTTCTCGAGGATCAAACTGGAAAAAGTGGGTTTTCGGACAGTCTACGATATCGCCTGGGTTTCATGGGCTGTAAGTGATACGCTGCCCTACAAGTTGCCCGAGGCGGGAAGCCTCCCTGCTGACATGGAACTGCTGCCCGATGCATCGAACTGGTACAACTGGGAGGCCGCTCCTGCCGGAATCCACATGCCTGGCTTGGAGCACCTCGAAACAGAACAGGTCGGCGACTTTCTGATGGACCGATATGAAGTGACGAACGAGGCTTACAAAAGCTTTGTGGATGCCGGCGGGTACCAGAACCCGAAATACTGGAAGCACCCCTTCGTCAAAGAAGGCCGGACGCTTGACTGGAAAGAAGCCATGGCGCTCTTAACAGATAGAACGGGAAGACCTGGACCGGCCACATGGGAAGTGGGGGATTATCTGGATGGTAAGGACAGCTACCCGGTAAGCGGCGTAAGCTGGTATGAGGCGTCGGCCTATGCGGAATTCGCCGGCAAAAGCCTCCCGACGATCTTTCATTGGGATCGGGTGGCTCTCACCTGGGCCAGCCCTGCAATCGTTCCGCTTAGCAATCTCAATGGTGATGGCCCGCTACCGGTCGGCAGTTCACAGAGCATGAATCGCTTCGGCATCTGTGATCTGTCCGGAAACGTAAGGGAATGGTGTTTAAATGAGAGCACTCGCGGCGGGCGCTTCATCCTGGGCGGAGGATGGAATGATCCTGCTTATGCATTCAACGATGCTTACGCACAGACTGAGTTTGACCGATCTGAAACAAACGGATTTCGATGCATTAAATACCTTGAGTCTGAGGAAAATCGAGCTAGCTTAGAGAAGACGATTGAGATGCCGTTTCGAGATTTCTTATGCGAGAAGCCGGTCTCCGATGCGACATTCACCCTTTTTCTGAACCAATACGCTTATGACAAAACCAGGCTCAATGCGGTTATTGAGTCTTCGAAAGAGGAAGAGGAGTGGATCAGGGAAAAGGTCACTTTCGACGCCGCATATGGAAACGAACGGATGATGGCTTATCTTTTTCTACCCAAGAAAGGAAATCCTCCTTATCAGACCGTGGTCTATTTCCCAGGTTCCGAAGCTATCCATGGCCGCTCAAGTGAATCGTTAGGTCCTGCCTCTTTTCTGCTGAAGAGCGGGCGCGCATTCTTTTACCCGATTTATAAAAGCACTTATGAACGGGAAGATGACCTCAAATCAGACTATGCCACCGAAACGAACTTCTGGAAAGAGCACGTCATCATGTGGGCCAAAGACCTGAGCCGTTCGATTGACTACCTGGAAACACGAGATGATATTGACGCCAAAAAGCTGGCTTATTTGGGCGCCAGTTGGGGAGCGGCAATGGGGGGAATCATGCTGGCGGTAGAGAGGCGCTTCAAAGCTGCTGTGCTATATGTCGCTGGATTGGAATTTCGGCAGGCCATGCCGGAAGCTGATCCGATCAATTTTCTTCCCCGGATTAAAACCCCGGTGCTTATGCTCAACGGGAAATACGATTTCTTTTTTCCCTACGAAACTTCACAACTTCCTTTTTACACGCTTCTTGGAACCCCAAAAGAGAACAAGCAAATTTTCGTTTATGAAGGTGGACACTCCGTTCCGTCGACACAACTCATAAAAGAAACCCTTGCCTGGCTCGACCGCTACTTAGGGCCGGTGACCAGATAATATCAGTCGAGATTTGGCCGAAACGCCACACACCTCCATTCCTGTCACGCATTCAAGAGCAGATTATCTCTCTGCCAAAATACAGGGGCGGGGCAGGCCAAGTTCATGCTGAAGGAATCTTTTTTCAACTTTTTCAATGCCTTTTTTGCATTTTCATTATCAGGATTCAACTCTACTGACTTTTTGTAGTTTTCAATAGCCAGAGCAATCTGGCCGCATTTCAGATAAGCATCTCCCAGACCCTGATAGGCAGATGCAGAATTCGGGTATTCCTCAAGATTCAGCTCGAAAAGTTTAGTAGCATTATTCAATTTCATTTCTTTGATCATTTGATATCCCAGACTATTAAGCTGATCTTCATCAAAAATGAAATTCTTTTTCGATGGGCTGTTTTTTATTTTTTCATATTTCTCTATTACTTTTTCAATACTTTCCATGATTATCAGGTCATATAAACAGCCGCCGATCGATTTTGGTTTTGTCATGTAATAGGGCGTTTTCAACGTAGTTCAGCCTCCCTCTCCCTCGCATCCGCCACTTCGGGGAGGCTGGGATTAGCGTCTGCCCAGAGGTCGAGTGACAAGCAAAGCACCGCTTAGGATAAGCCTGAGTGGTCCAAATGTAGTTGAAACGATACACTATCGACAATTTGCTAAACCAACACTAGTGCCATGGCCATTAGAGGGTATCGAGTCAGCATGAACCAATAGCGCATACGAGGCGCGTAGACTTTACTAAAATAAAGTGGATCTGGCGAACAACTTACAAAGTATAATGTCCTAGCGATCCAAAGCAAAACTGTCACAAAGAGTGCTACTAACAATAAAAATAGCAGGATTCGTGGTCCGAGCAATTGCTTGTGTTTAAGAACCACTAGCATAGATAAGGTGAAGGAGCCGCCGCCCATTACACAAATCGATCCCCACACTAAGGCTTTCCTAATCCCGACCCTGTGTGCGAATGTCGCTATGCTGGCCTCGTTGTCTTCCTCATAATCCTCACATGTGTTTATGAAGGTTATTCCCTGCATGAGCAAGGCATATCCTATTGCAAAAAGGATCAATTTTAGTGAAATGTGCTGACTGACCAAGAATCCTCCCGTCGGAATTGGGAGGAAGTACAGGCCGAACATCACTGGAGCAAAGCTCAAAAGACCCCGAGATTTCATGCGTATCGGTGGTGCTGAATATATAAAGCCTAAGAGCATCCCAAAAACAGCCAGTGTGTATAGAAGCGTTTTCTCCACGATACAGAGCAGGCCGATCAGAAAAACAGCTAGGATCAACTCCCATCTAAGAAGACGGATCAATCTAGAGATGCCATAGGAGCGGACGGCGTCGCTCATGTAGGTTTTAAACTTGGAATCGACATCCAGGTCATAGAGGCAATTGAGGTTGCAGGCATAGGTAAGCAGAGTAAAAAACAGAAGTATAAAAAGGAGACTTTTTAGGCTGAAGATGTCACCCCACGCCGAAGCAGTTAGAATGATCCCCAAAGTGGCGGTAGGGAGTGAGGCCAATTGGATATTGGCTCGACTGATAGCTAGGAAATCCCGCAGCGATTGTTTCATTTCGGCATCATCCCAGGATAAAATGCTTAAAAACACAGTAAACAAACGCTATTCCATACCCCAAAAATGCAATCGGAAGTTGTTTGAATTTGGCAAACAGGATGGGAATGATGAGCGCGATCAAACCCAGGACAAAAAAGTCCAACAACCTGTGAAATAGAAGCAGAGGGGTGAGCAGGGAGAGACTCAGAAGAACGGATGAAATGAGCATGCCCTTTTTGAGTCCGCAGACTGTGAAGATAGTTTTCACTCCACTCTGGCGGTCTCCCTCATAGTCCTTGAGGTCTTTGGTTACAGATCCGGCAGACAGTGCCAGGAAGATCAACAGAACCAACATCATGACCTCTCCCGAAAGAGAGAGATGAGATATATCTGCTTGAATAAAATAGCCGAAAAGAAAAGCCAGGACAGAGCCCCATCCGATAAAAAGGTTGTGAAACATCCGGTTGCGGATGCGTAGAGGAGGCACTGAATAGCAAACGCCGCTGAAGACGATCATTAAAGCTATAACATAAGAGATTACCCCGAGTACCAGACTCGCATACAGGGCTAGCAGGAAAAGGCAGAAGCCCAAATTGAGATATTCTACCGGGCTGATAAGGCCAGAGACGAGGGGCCGCTGGGGATTTGAGATTGTGTCAATCTTTAAGTCATAGACATCGTTGACCAGCAACGTGGCCAACCAAAGGAAGATCATGACGATTGTTGCTATCATGAAGTAGATGGAATCAGGAATACGGAAAAGTCCGAGTGCCGGATTGAAAAACACTCCGATTCCGACCATTAAGAGAAAATGAAGAGTGCGAAAGGAGCTCAGCGCCTGAAAAAGGGCCCTGGGGAAATTCCGGTTAAGTCTCCATAGAAAAATTGTGCCCAGCAATGTGGCTGCCACGAAATAGAAAAGAAGATAAATAATGTGACGGGATTCAAAGAGACTCGTCTCTTTAAGCGAGGGAAGAGGAAGATAAAGCCGCGGCGTTGAGACGATCGCCACAAGTACATAGAGCGACAATGCAGTCGCAACACTCCGCCACAGCGAACGCGATTTGAAGAGCACATAAAATCCAGAAAGCAGCAAAATGAGGGTAATCTCCAAATGAATTCCTTTTCCCGCTTTCTCGGTGGAAAGAAAATAGGTCATGAAATTTCGGATTAATTCCGAAGGGCGGAGATACTCATAATTCGTCTGTCGCAAGAAGATAAAGCGGTCGATTATGGGGGGCAGGATCATAAGAAAACTGCCTACAGCCACGATTTGCGAGACTTGTTTGAGCCCGATCTTGCCGATGAGGCTGATGATAAGCATCCCCCCCATGAGTGTTATCGAGGCAAAGAAGAAATGATGCGTGAACTGATAGATACTGAACTCTTTTTCGAATAATAGCTGTTCCACGCAGGCGCGCAGAGATATAAGCAAACTGAAATAAAGCAGCAGGATTACCGGATGGATTGACAGGTTCTCAATCGCCGCTACGCCCCTTTCTGTCAGCCCTGTGAGCTTTTTCCCCATTTTTGTCTCCTCTACAGAAAATTACATTCCGCTTTGAATAGTCAAGGGACTGAGGAAATTTTTACAAACATTTGACAAATTCTTAACAACTTTCGTGGAAATAAGCCTGAATATTTAATTGGTTGAATGAGATGTAATGCTAAGCTTAAACCAGAGGGGATGAAGATGAAAAAATCGTTCCTGTTTTTATATCTTTTTTTCTGCGGCTTTATTTTATGCCCGGTCTACGGCCAGTGGTCGCGAACCTATATCGGAGATGGCAACGAGGGGGCTTCCAGTGTTGTGGCGCTCCAAAATCAAGGATACATTGTTGCGGGAGCCACCAATTCCTGGGGAGCCGGAGCCGCTGATTTCTATGTGCTGAAACTTAAAAACAACGGCAGCTTTGGCTGGCAAAAAACCTATGGAGGGTTTGAGGAGGATAGCGCCTGGTCTGTCATAGAAACACGGCTTGGGAATTATATCGTTGCTGGAGAAACCTATTCCTTTGGACAAGGCGCCGCCGATTATTGGGTCTTGAAGCTCAAGCCGAACGGTAGTGTAAACTGGCAGAAGACCCTGGGAGGAACGTCGGACGATGTCGCGCGTTCCGTCACCCAAGCCATCGATGGAGGCTATGCGGTTGCTGGCTATACTTCGAGTTTTGGAAAAGGTCTTAAGGATATATGGCTCATCAAGCTCTCGAAAGAGGGAGAGATAGAGTGGCAGAAAACCTATGGAGGGAAAAAGGACGATGCTGCTAGTGTAATGTATCATAAATAACTTGACTAATTAGAATCTTCTTGCTATCATGGGCTAGTCCGGAAGGAGGCAGCCCATGAGAACAGGAAGACCAAGAAAACCCATTGTGCTTTCCAAAG
>Ga0180437_10000985_pt1 | contig 50485 bp, 48 predicted proteins | sample SS_ome_4_FD_132410 | JGI IMG/M metagenome (GOLD analysis project Ga0180437, IMG submission 132410) | Hypersaline lake sediment archaeal communities from the Salton Sea, California, USA - SS_3_D_1 metaG | ecosystem: Environmental > Aquatic > Non-marine Saline and Alkaline > Hypersaline >... | reverse complement strand
GAGTATGAACTCTTCTTCCTACGTTCCTAACACAGCTCAGAAAATGCTCGCAGAAGAGGTGACACGCCTTGTTCATGGAGAAAAGGGGCTGGAGATTGCACATAAGATTACAACTCAAGCTCGGCCGGGCCAAGAGGTAGAGTTTTCAGGTGAAGCTATTGAGCATATGATAGGCCATGTTCCTCACCACAAATTGCCCTGTAAAGAGGTAGTAGACAACCGGATTTGCGATGTTGTAGCCGCATGTAACTTTGTTAAAAGCCGGGCGGATGTTCGTCGGTTGATTAAAAACAGAGGACTTTCCGTAAACGCTCGTAAGGTTGAAAACGAGCTTGAGTGTATTTCTGGCCAAGACCTAATCGAGGGCAAGTATATCGTCTTTTCTCTTGGAAAAAAGAATAGGGCTATTTTGGAGATATGTTAGATTACCTTGAATGAAAAGAGGTAAAGAGCTGAGAATGGGGCGAGAGTCAGATTCTGATTCATAAGATTATAGTTTTACTGGGAGATTTTTAGACAAGCCTATGAAGCGTACTATTACAAAAAAAGAGATAATCGCACGTATTGCAGAAGAGATGGACAAGCATCCCAATGATGTTCGTCCTATTATCCAGTCCTTTTTAGATAAGCTTGTAGAGTGCTTAGAAAGGGGAGATCGCATTGAATTTAGAGACTTTGGTATTTTTGAAGTTGTTAGAAGAAAGAAAAAGATCGGGCGCAATCCCAAAAAAGCTCAGATTCCCGTTATTATTCCAGAGCATAATGCTGTGAAATTCACTTCAGGGAAGAAAATGAAAGAGGCGGTTGAAAGCAGTATTTCCCCAGATCTCGTATAATAAGGGCTGTTCATGAATGCACCAAAACTCTTTTTACTACTCTCTTTTTTCTTATTTGTAGGCATTGGTTCTCTTGCTTTGGTAAAGCGCAGACATCATGAGACTCCTCCTTTTGAGAAAAAGACTTTTGGGGTTCTTCTTAAAGAAGATGTTGATCTCTCTCTTCTTGCAAAGCCTGCGGAGCTCTCTTTGGTGACTTCCTTAAAGCAATCTGTGGAGCTCCCTCTGCCAACTGTAGAAATGCCTCTGGAAGAGCAGCCGGTTGTTATTGAGCATGATGAAGAGCCTGAGGCGCTTTTGCCGTTGTTTGTAAAGGGTTCGGCGTGTCCTATTGTTAAAACCATTCGGTATAAGAGTCAGGTGCCTTGGAAGGCCCGTCGTTCTGCTTGGCTTATAGACTACGCGCATCATTACAAGACGCCATTAGATTTTCTCTATCGAAGTATTCATAATGGGCAAGATAAAGTTCCCTCTTCAATTGCCGATGGTGTCGAATTCAACGTCTATCGAGATGACGTTGATTTTCGCTTTCACCTTGTTGTGTCGCTATCATCTTGTAAAATGCGCGTGTACTACGTGTTACAAAACGAAAAGAAGGTGGTTTTTTTAAAGAGCTATCGGATATGTGCTGGAAGAAAAGATGAGCGAGCAGCTTCTGGATCGCTGACTCCAACGGGACTTTTCCAGCTCGGACCAAGGGTTGCTGTTTTTAAACCCCATATGATGGGATCGCACAAAGGAAAAAGAGTAGAGCTTGTACAGATCTTTGGGTCGCATTGGATTCCTTTTGAAAAAGAGATCGCCGACTGTTCTGAGCCCGCTAAAGGATATGGAATCCATGGAACCCCCATGGTGCGAAATTCTCAGGGGGAGATGGAAGAGCAGCTCGATACACTTGGTGGATACCATAGCGATGGCTGTATTCGCTTAAGTGGTGCGGAGATGAAGGAGCTTTTTTCGGTTATTTCTACGAGGAAAACCTATGTTGAAATTGTTTCCTCATTTCAGCAGTCTAGATTATTATGTGGAAAGATATAGTAAATTAATTTATACTATTTGCTGTTTTAACTTTTTATTTGCAGGATAAACTGTGTCTGAAGAACAAAAGTTTGACCTTCCTCACGAAAAGCAGATTCAAGAGTATAGTAAGACCATTGAGCATCTAAGAAAACAGGTAGATGGCAACCCTCTTTTTAAGGGAGAGGTAAGTCGTTTGGAAAAGAAGCTTGAAGCGTTGAAGAAGAAGGTGTACAGCGAGCTAACACCATGGGATCGAGTTCTCATCAGCCGCCACCCTAAGCGTCCTCACACAAAAGACTACATTCAGGCAATCACAACTGATTTTTTTGAGCTTCATGGAGACAGAACTTTTGGTGATGACCGTGCCATCATTGGAGGTCTTGCACAGATCGACGACCTTCCTGTAATGATCGTGGGTCAGGAGAAGGGCTCTAATACAGATGAGCGCGTTGAGCGCAATTTTGGAATGGTTTCACCCGAAGGGTTTCGTAAGGTGATGCGTCTTATGGAGCTTGCCGCGAGGATGGGGTTACCGGTTGTGAGCCTGCTCGACACCCCTGGTGCCTATCCCGGTCTTGAGGCAGAGCAGCGCGGCCAGGGCTGGGTGATTGCCGAAAATCTGCAAAAGATGTTTTCGATACAGACTCCGATCATAGTTCTTGTAATTGGAGAGGGCTGTTCTGGTGGAGCGCTCGGAATGGGTGTTGGCGATGTCATTGGAATGCTCGAACACGCCTACTATTCTGTTATTAGTCCTGAAGGATGTGCGTCGATTCTGTTAAAAGACGCTACAAAAAAGCAGGAAGTGGCCAACATTCTAAAACTTACCGCCGAAGATCTTTTGAAGCTCAATATTATAGACGAAATTATACAAGAGCCACTCGGTGGAGCCCATAATAATCCTGAGACCATCTACGCTCGAGTCAAGGAGTTTATTCTCGGGAAGGCCCACTCTTTGTCCCATATTCCTGCGGAAGTCTTACTTGAACAGCGCTATGCAAAGTTTCGCACTATGGGCATTGTGTCAACCAAGAAAAGATAAGCCCAAATTTTTAGAAAATAGTTACAACACAAGGAGATATAGATGAGTACTTGGCCAGTAAGTCCTTATAGTCACTTTAATAAGGCAGAAGAATTATTTAAGCAGATAGACCATATTACTCCAGAAGATAAGTCTGAACTTATCTCCCACTTAAAAGAGGCATATCCTGGGGTACGGGATGTCCAGAATTGGGCCGCTTCTATTCTTCACATGTGTGGGCGGTGCGTATATGGAAATATGGAAAAGGCTCTTCCATATTTCTTGCTCTCGCTTTCCATTCAGCTGGTCGCTTTGCGAGTTCTTGCCGCCAAATCATTACCAAAGGTAGACGATTGTTCTCTTGATAAAATTCCAGAAGCCATCGGTGGTCACTCATTTGATGGCCTTTTCGCTGCAATAGAACAAAGATCTGAAACGATTCGAGACAGGGCACTTGACCTAGATTCGACACAAGGTTCCCTCATGGGGAAAAATCTTCGTTGGCTTGGTCACGTACTGCAAAATCTTCCTGAACACAGCAAGCCGGAAAATCTATCGCGATTTGAAGCTATATACGGATTGGCAAAAGAGATATTTTCCATGATTTTCAGTGAGGATGCGCGATTTGAGGGGCAATTTGCCATTGCATACAATACAACAGAGCTGTTGTATGGATTTAGAAATCCCGGAGATGCAGAAGGAGCGTTTGCAGAATTAATGAAGCTACGACCCCTTCTACAACAAGAAAAGCAGACTGTTTCTGTTCGAGAGATGTTGGCACAGTTGCATAATAAGGACGCGCTTAGATACAGAAGACTTGCCTCACAGGAAAGAGATGAAGAAGAAAAGCAAAGGCTGTTGAGAGAGTCGTATGCGGCAGCTTCCGAAGCTGCTCAAAGGGCAACTTCTATAAAAGATGGGTTCAATACATTTTTAAAAACTCTCTTTGTCCACAATAAGGCTAAGGCTGCGATGTTGTGTTCGGAGGCGGGCACTTCAGTCATGAGCGATACAGAGATACAAAACGAGCTGGAGCAGGTTATTCGATGCATGAAGCAGACAGATTACGATCACTACTACCACGTCACCTTTTTGGCTACGATTGTGCAGCACGAGCTAAACTGTGAAAATGAAAGGGCAGTATGTCACCTCACCCAAGCCCTGAAGCTATGCTCTGGAAAGTTTGCAGAAAGCTGTGACGAGGAAGATGGAAAACTTCTTTCTGCGTTAGTTGAGGCTGTAGGAGAGAGGCCTTCTAACGGGGGATTTTTCTCTGCTCTTGAGCAGTTCGAAAAATGGTATGCAGGCTTGAAGGGAGAGTAAGCGATTGTTCGTCTAGAGTATATTCTTGGCTTCTTAAGACAGCCTTCGATCTTTTTTTGATCGAGGGCTGTCTTTTTTTTTGCCTTTTTACCACTTGGTACATCATTCTCCTAATTATTGACGACCATGCCCTGGTGAAGGGTTGGGGCCTATTTTTTTTTGAGATAATAAGGGGGAGAACAGATGAGTGTTCGAACGCAATCCGAAGATCATTATCTTACAGCAATGGAGAACGTTCAGCATATAGAGCACATGTGGCCAAAAGAGATACACGAGCTTGAAGCTCGTTTGGGAAGGGCCTACGAAAGAAGTTCAAAACTTGATAGCAGAGTGGCCGATATTTTCTATATGCAAGGAAGATGCTTTTTTGAAACTCGAGGCGCTTCCCTGAAGAGGAGGGCAGAACAAAGTGCTAAGTTTTTTTCGTTATCTCTTGCCATACGCCTTCTTTCCTTGAAGGTTTTTGGAAAAAAAGAGTTGCAATTGCCAGACCTGAAGGGACTTTCTTTTGGAGAGATGCTTGGGTGCGTTGATGATGCGTTTCTGAAGCGTCTGCAAGGGCTTATTATTGAGCAGCATCAAAAGATTGAGGAGGCAGTCTTCAAAAAGAACACAGTAGCGGAATCGGTTGCGAAGGACCTCTTCTGGCTCGGTCATTCATTACAAAAGATTCCAGCGTATTATTCGTCACTTTTCACTCCTGATTCGCAGTTATCAAAAGAAAGCGATCAAGCAGAGCGGGTCAAACAGAAACAGCTGTTTGAATCGATACATGGCCTTGCTATGCGCATACTGCAGGGCAATACGAGCGAAACGGCCCTGTGGTTGAGAAGTGTTGAAATCCCAGTTTATATGGGAACGTTTTTGCGAGGTATTGACAGTCCTCAAGTTGTAGAAAAGGCATTTGAGGGGCTTTCCGATGTAAAGAGATTTTTAGTGGGTCAAGGAGAAACGCTAGCTGCGCAAACAGTTCGAGCCGATTTAGCTCAACAAGAAGCGACCGTCCTTTGGATGAGGGCTTCAAAGGCAGGCTCTCAGGAGAAGAAACTGGCACTGTTGCGCCAACACGATGAGAAGTTAAGTGCGGCGACGGAGATAGCTATTGCTACGGCAGGGTTTAGTTCACTTACAAGAGCTCATTTTATGTACAATAGAGCTCGTGCTGCAATGAGGTGTAGAGAAGAGGGGACTCTGATTTTAAATGACGAAGAGATTCGTGAGCTACTGCAAGTGGTTGAAAAAACCATGCAAGAGGCGGCAGAAGATCACCCCCTTTTTATTTCCTTTTTATCGGCTATTGCACAATCAGAGATACATCGTGGTCGGGCTACAGAGGCGGTGTCTTATGTGAATCGGGCTATACAGCTTTTTTCTAGAAAATTTTCCGAACTGTGCGATAAGCGCATACTTTTTGATACGATAGTTCAAATTGTACTTGCTTCAGACTCCGATAGCTATAAACGATATCTTGTGTCTTTTTTACCGGATGTCGTTGATTTTTGCATTAGGTTTAATAAAACAAAGACTGCTGCTATATGTCTGGCGAGAGCTTTAGAATTATTTGTAGAATTTTTTGAGGAACGTAGAAAGGAGGAGATAGATCGTGTTAAAGACCTTTTAGAGGTCGTTTTGAAGGACTTGAGGGGTCATGATACACGGGTTCGTCTGTCCCTTTTGTTGGCTGCTGTTCAGTTTGAAATAAAAATCGATGATGATGATTTGATAATTGATGATTTAGATACTGCCTTGAGATTGTTTGAAAGAATTGCCACAAAGTGTTTAGAAAAGGAGAGAGAGCTTCTTAACGAGCTAATAGAGCAAGTGTTGCCCGACCTCAAGACGTATCAGAGGCGGTATATTTCCTTGTTTCGTGCTGCTGCGCAGTTTAAGAGGCGATGCGAGGAAAAGGAGAAAATGATTGCCTATTTAACAAGAGCGTTAGATATATGTGCAGAATTTACTGGAGCTGCAAAATGTGAAAAGGAGGAAGTAAAGCCTTTGAATGGTTTTGTTAACGAGACCTTAAGATCTCTAAGTAGAGAGGACAACACCGATTGTTCTGGGTTGTATTTGTCTTTGTTATCTTCTGCCGTGAAATTTAAGATAGCCATTTGTGATAGAGAGGGGGCAGAGATGTATGTGGAAGAGGCCTTTTTACTGTGCCAGCGTTTATCGGGAACTTGCGAGCCCGCTCTAACTTGTGATCCTGCTCTAATTAAAAGGGTAAAAGCGGAGCTTGATATGTTTCAGAAACAGATTGATGCGATGGATCCGAACCAACGTGTTAAATCTCCGCAGCTGCAACGTACACGGCGGTTGATTTCCAAGCCGCAGTAAAATGAGGCGTCATTAAACCCCGGGTTGCCACCAATTTTTCCCTTGGCGTCGCAACAGCCGCATCCCCTTCGTTCATCCCCTGAAACGGGGCAAGGCGTAATGCAGGGTTTTAACCGTCGATTGAGACCTAATCTCGCTTCAGAAATTGTAGCGCTGCAGCAATAGCTCCCTCAATTCCTGTATACATATGAGCTATGGATGTCTTTTCCATATAGGCAGGAGTTGTCACGATTTTATTGGTAGTGTCAACAACAAAATCGTTGCTTGAGCATGGTTTTGGTACCATCCCTACATTTTTAAGAAATTCGAGATCGGACGTGTTGGTGCCGAGGGTAAGTGTTGCAGAAGTGGTTCCTTGAAGGGAAAGAGCAAGAAGTGCCGGAGCAACGCAGGTTGCAACGATGGGTTTTTTTTGTTTGTAAAAGGAGAGAATGAGCTCTTTGACCTCTGGCAAGACGGTTGCCTTTTCTTTGTTTTCTGCATAGTTGCACAGTGTGGTTGCCGCTCCTAAGCCTCCAGGGATGACGAGCATATCTGCGTCATTTTGGAGCATCTCATTTGTCGGTGTGATAGCGCACCGTGCAATGCGGGCAGCTTCTACGAGAGCATTTCGAGGATTCTGCTCAGCTTTTTGGTGAAAATGATCAAAGCTTTTGGCCTGTTCAACATCGGGGGCTGTGTATTGAATAGCAATACCGAGCGTATCTAATGCTAAAAGACAGAGAACCGATTCGTGGATTTCGCTTCCATCTCGAACACCACATCCTGAAAGTAAGATCACAGCTTTGCTCATTTACGTTTCTCCTTCTTTCGTATTTGACCATTCTAGCCACTTAAGCTCGATTGTGCCAATAGGGGAAATAACCTCTCCTTGTAACCGGGTATTCTTTGCATATTTGAAACACAAAGAGTAGAGCGGAATGATGGGAAGATACTCTTGGGTTAATTGCTCGGCTTGTCGAATGAGATTCTCTTTTGTATTGGTAGAATGTTTTGCGCTTTCGATAAGTTGAGAAAACCGAGCCTCCTTCCAAAAAAATCTATTGATGTATTCAAGGTGAAAAAGAGGGTCTTGAATAGTTGGGTTATGGGCCATGGTGATAAGGTCAAAATCGCCGCTATAGAGCTTTTTAATGTACGAGCTCCAGTCGTAGCCGGCGAGCTCTACTGTAATGCCAAGAGAACGCTGTAGTTGGGCTTGAAGAAGTTGAGCAATTGCCTTCGAGGTACTCTCTGCCCAGTGGGAGAGGATAAGGGGAGAGGAGGTCTTGATCTCGGCACATCTTTTTGTAGCTGTTGAGGGAGTAGTACTATCGAAATGGGATGCCGATGGTTCCTGAAGTATATCTGGCATAATGGAAAAAGCCGGACGCTCTTCACCATTCAGGAATCGGCATAATTGACTTCTATCGATGGCGGCAGAGATCTCTTTTCGGGTTTCTAGCGTGAGATGAGCCATTTTCCGAGAACAGGCCAGCCAATACATTCCCCCTACAGAGCGTTGTGTTAATTTAGAGGAGAGTTGAGAGATGGAATCAACAGGGATAATGCCAAGAGGATCGCCATACCAATCAAGCTCTCCTTTTTGAAAAAGGGCAAATGCCGTTGCCGGGTCTTCGATAATGGAAAAGTGAAGCTGTTGTATGAGAACGGAATCTTTATCCCAGTACGCGGGGTTTTTCTCTAACACAACATCGGATTGCAGGTTGTATTCTTTAAGGGTAAAAGGGCCGTTTGAGATGAGCTTTCCTTGCGATGTGCGACCTGAATAAACCGGAGAGAAGATGGGGCTTGCAAGAAGCTCGAAAAATGCAGGGAAAGGTCTCTCTAGTCCAACAAGGAGCGTATAATCATCTGTGGCGTGGATAGCCACATCATCTAATGAGCACTCTTTTTTATGGGCCTTTTGGCCGTTTTTTATAATAAAAAGGAAGTGGGCAACAGGGCTAGCAAAGCTAGGGTCAATCGTAGCTTTCCAAGATCTTTCAAAATCGTGAGCGGTTACATCTGACCCGTTTGACCAAGAGCTTTTTCGTAAATGAAAGATATATTGTAGGCCGTCTGAGGATGTGTCGACAGAGTGTGCGAGGGCAAGTGAGGGGTGTCCACTTTTGTCTATTCGGGTTAGCCCTTCAAAGAGCTCTCGTAAAATAATCTGAGTCCTTCTCTCATTTGTTCGTCTTGGGTCTAATGTTACAGGCTTTGTTTGTAAGTACAAACGAGCGGGAGGCGGCTCAGTGGCTCCCAGAAAAGAAGAAAAGAAAAGCAGAAAAAGAGCGATTCTGAATGTATTCACCTATAACTGGCCGAGGTTTGTAGAAGTGTGTGTGTTCGCAAACTATAACAGACAATCCCATAGAGAACATAGCTGTTTTTTTGTTTTTATTAAAAATTATTTGACTAATTAATTTAGTAAATATTAGATGTAATTTATAAACATATCTATTCTTTTGGGGGAATAAATGAGACGGATAGTTCAATTAGCGTTTTGCGGTAGTTTTCTCTGTCTTTGTTATCCAGGCACTTCATATGCGGACATACGTTTAGAAAGTGTAGAAAAAGGATGCCATTGTAAAAGAAAAAGTAAAAAGAAAGTTAAGAAAAAAAGCGAAAAGAGTAAACAAACGAGCATTGGCGTTAATGTAACCAACAATACGTGTGGATCTGGTTGTTCTTGTGGTCAACAACACCCAACATCTTCGCATCCTCCTGCCCATAAGTCAAAGCCTCCCCACGACTGTTCTAAACCTCCTGAATGTTATAAGATGCCACCTCCGTGTTGTCTGCCACCTCCTGCCTTTGCAGACGCTACGCTTTCAGCACAAGGAGACCCCCTTGTTCAAACACATGGTGTAATCCCGTTTGATACGCTTGGAGAGCATACAGATAACATCACTTTTTGTCCTTCAGGCAACACCTTTACGATTGTAGATGGCGGCCAATATAGGGTTCATTTTTACGTGAAGGTTGAAACAGATGATGATATTCAAGGCGTACATATCAAGCTCAACGGACTGTTAAAACCGATCCCTTCTGTGAATATTGTGAAATCCCTCACTATGGGTTTTTGGGGAGCACAAACGATGGCGTATACACTTACAGGCGAGACCATTGTCTCTTTGCCAAGTGGTGCGCAAATTAGCCTGGAGCTAGACCATATCCCCTCGGGTATCTCATCGTTTATGTATAAGGATACCTATATCCCAACATCGGACCCTACCTACATTTCTCTTATAAAAATTAGAGATGGGGCGGAGTAAGTTTTCAAGCAGAGCGGAGTTTTTGAAGGTCTGCACCAATAATGGCAGGAATGTTTCGAGAGATCTTTTCTGCCTCCCAGTTCCACCATTGTATCTTGCGTAGGGCATCAATGGTTTCCTGATCGAAACGTTGCCTGATAGGGGTTGCTGGATTACCTCCGACAATGGTGTACGGGGCTACATCTTTGGTAACGACCGATTTTGCTCCGATAATAGCACCATCTCCAATAGTAACGCCTTGTAAAATGGTGCAATCATAGCCGAACCAAACGTCGTTTCCAACGACAGTATCTCTCTTCCTAGGGAATTCGGAGAGGGGGTTTTGTTTTTCCCACCCATGACCAAATATTCCAAAAGGAAACGCTGAAAATCCATCAATCTTATGGTGGCCTCCCATAATAAATGTAGTCTTATGGGCAAGAGAGCAAAACTTTCCTATTGTAAGTTTTTGAGGAGAGAAGCGATAGTGATAGAGCACATTTTTTGTTTCAAACTGTTCGGGCCCATCAGGATCATCGTAATACGTATAGTCTCCAACAGTGATATTTTCTCGAGTGATCAAATCTTTTAAAAAAGCCGTTTGACGGGGATTATCCAACTCATAGCCAAGATCTTCGAGGGGGTAAAGGTGGTTGGGATTTGGACCTGGTATTGCGCTCATTGGGGTAGCGCCTCTTTAGGCCGCATCCACGGAAAGAAGATAACGTCTCGGATAGAAACGCTGTTGGTAAAGAGCATAACAAGTCTATCGATTCCAATGCCAAGCCCTGCCGTTGGTGGTAACCCTTGGCATATAGCCTCGACAAAATCCTCATCAAAGGGGTTGGCTTCTTCATCGCCTTTTAAGAGCCGTTCTGCTTGTTGTTCAAGGAGCGCTTTTTGAAGTTCCGGATCGTTGAGCTCTGTATAGGCATTACAGACTTCCCCACCGAGCACAAAGCTCTCAAATCGCTCGATGAGCCCTTGTTGCTTTTGGATGGGATCTCGATGTGGACGACAAAGGGGTGTTGTTTCAATTGGGTGATCGGTAATGTGATGGGGCTGTATAAGCAGGTGTTCCACCTTTGTTTCGAAGAGGTGGGCAACAAGAAGGCCTCGAGTTGCCTCTTTGAGTTCCTTTTCTTCCATACCCTCTTTAAGAAGAAGTTCCCGAATCTGATCGTCACCGAGGCTGTCGCAGTCGATATTGGCATACTCTTTAATGCTCTCTTTCATAGTGAGGCGTTTCCAGGGCGTTTTGAAGTCGACAATAACGCTCTCTTTTTTGTCTGGAAGGAAAAAGGCCATTTCCGTGGTGTCATGGAGGGTGAGGGCGATCTTTTCAAAGAGGTTTTCAGTAAAATGCATCAGATCGTTGTAGTCCCAATAGGCTGCATAGAGCTCTAAAAGTGTGAATTCAGGGTTGTGAGACTTATCGATTCCCTCGTTTCTAAACACTTTGCCGATTTCAAAGATTCGCTCCATTCCTCCGACAACGAGCTTCTTTAGAGAAATCTCAAGGGAAATTCGTAAAAACATCTCTTGATTAAGAGCGTTTAGTTTGGTTGTAAAGGGACGCGCTTCTGCTCCCCCGTAGATCGAGCCTAAGATAGGGGTTTCAACCTCTAAAAAGCCGAGATCTTCCAAATGGTGACGGATAAGGCGTAAGATGCGGCTTCGATCTCTAAATGTTTTTTGGACCTCTGCATTGCTGATAAGATCGAGCCATCTTTTCCTGTAGCGCGTCTCTTTATCGATAAGGCCACTGTGTTTGTCGGGAAGAGGTAAGAGCGTTTTAGTGAGAAGAATAGCTCTTTTCACAAAAATGGTAAGCTCTCCTTTTTGAGTGTGGAAAAGGTGTCCTTCAACACCGATAATGTCGCCAAGATCGATCTTTTTTTCGAGTAGTTTAAGAGGAGACGAGATCTCTTCTGTGGGCTGAAATCCATCGAGCTCGGTGTGGTCTCTGTTAAACATCACCTGAATCCGGCCAGATTTATCTTGTAAGTGAGCAAAGGCATTTTTTCCCATAGCCCGAAAGAGAACAAGCCTTCCTGCTGTTGCAACAAAAGGAGTAGAGCCCTCTTCAGCCTCTTTACTTGCTCCAACTTTTACACTTTCATACTGACCCGAAATTTCAAGAGAGTCGTGTGTTGGATGAAACCCAACAGGATAGGGTTCAATATTGAGCTCGCGTAGCTCTCGGAGTTTTTTTGAACGATTCTGAAACTCTTCGGTCATCTCTAAATCTTTCATGCCCATTCATCTTTGTTACATTTTGATACTACTTTGCCGATAAGATCGTAGTCGGAAACGTCGGTAATTTCAACTAAATATGTCTCGCCAAAAGCATCGACGAGCTCATGATCATTGATAATGACGCTTGAATCTATCTCTGGGCACTGTCCTGGAAGACGTCCTGTCATGAGTAGTTCTGTTTCTGCATGATATCCATCAATAAGAACGGGGAGCTGTTTTCCAAGAAGGCGGTTGTTGTTTTCAATCACAACATCTCTTTGAGCCTTTTGGAGCCTATCACAACGGTCTTTTTTTACCCTTTCTTCTATTTGATTGGAAAATGAGGATGAAAGACAAAGCTCTTCATTAGAATAGGCAAAGATACCGACGTTCGAAAAGACCTTCTTTTGTACAAAATCGATAAGCTCTTGAAACTGTTGTTTTGTTTCTCCTGGAAATCCGACCATGAGACTCGTTCTAAGGGAAATGTTGGGAATCTCTTTTTGTAGTGTGTCTACGATCTGCACGATCTGTTTTTTTGATGTGCTTCTCTGCATGGTTTTTAAAATATCGTCATTGATGTGTTGGATAGGCATATCGAGATAGGGGAGTATTCTTTTTTCGTTTTTAATGAGTGAGATAAGCTCATCGTCTATTTCATCTGGATAGAGGTAGAGCAGGCGTAAACGAAAATCACGGTCTATCGTTAAAATGTGTTTGAGAAGGTGAGAAAGGCCCTTAGAGCCCGAAAAGCCCAAGTCTTTTCCCCAGTCGCCCAAATCTTGAGCGATAAGAATAATCTCCCACACGCCCCTTTCGAGGAGAGAGTTGATTTCGTTGAGAACTTGTTGTTCGGGTTTACTTTTTAGAGGTCCTTTTATAACGGGAATAATGCAGTAGCTACACCTTTTTCGGCACCCCTCTGCTATTTTTACATAGGCGTAATGAGGAGGGGTAGAAAGAAGTCGGGGGTCTTTTTCTGCTTCGAGGTAGCTTCGGTTGTCGGTAATGCAAGAGCCTGGTTTTGGAGAGGAAAGGGCGGCTATAATCTGATCGACATCACCAGAGCCGAGAATAAAGTGAATCTGATTTTTAAGCTCGTCGAGCGCCGATATTTTCAGCTGCGCCATACATCCGGTTACGATGATCTTTGCCGACGGCTTTTTTTCAGAGATAACGTGTTGGATTGTTTCAATGGATTCTTCTCTGGCAACTTCTAAAAAACCGCACGTGTTGATGACAACAAAATCGGCATCTTCAAGACACGGTGTAAGCGTATATCCTTTATCGGCAATACGGCCAATCATCAGCTCAGAGTCGACAAGATTGCGGGGACATCCAAGACTTATAAAGTGAACAAGAGGCTTTCTTTTTCCCATCTGCTTTTTCCCTTAAAAGATTGAGGTAAAAAGTATAATGAAAATAGAGATTCTCGTCTTCTTAAGGTTTTACCCCGGTGTTTTAGGCAAGCTCTTCTTTGGATCTTGCAATGGTGATGTGTGGGCAGGCTTGTTTGATTTTTTCTATTTGTTCGTCTGCCTGTTCAAGAGGGAGGCCTTCAATACCAAGCTTAGTTAAGCTCGGTAAGCGCATAATGGTTCTTGATATAGAAGAAAGAGGATTGTGACTGATATCGAGCGTTTCCAAAAATCTGAGCGCTGGGAGTGTTTTGGGCAGCTGCATCAGATTGGTTCCGGCAAGAGAGAGTGTTTTTACGAGAGGGAGGTAGCCAATCGCTTTCGGAGGGGTCCTAAGAGGGTTAAAGCTTAGGTTGAGAATGCGTAGTTGTTGTAGCTCTCCCCTGGGGAGTCCGAAATGAAAAAACCTATTGCCGGAGAGGTCGAGGGAACGCAAGTTGGTGTATTCCCAGAGGAAGTTGGGTAAGCAGAACAGGCCGCAATTTTGAAAATGAAGCTCCTCAACGATTTGTGGGCATAGGGCTCTATCATCAACTTTTGGCAAACGTGTAGATGCTTGATGGGCGCTATAGTCATGAGCTAATACAAATAGCCTAAAAAGAAGTTCTTTATTGTGAGCTATTACGACGGGATTTTGTTCTTCGAACCCATTTTCTATGAGAAGCTCGACTGGAAAATATGCGAGAATATGTTCTATTACGGGACAAAAAACTTTTGCAATATCCGAAATGTTTGTTGGTGGTTTTCGAACAAACAGGAGGGCAAGATCATAAACCTTCTTATTTTCAAAGGATTCGATGAGATCGTCTCCATATGCTTCAGCGCTCAGAAGAAGTGAGATAAGAAGGTTTTTGTTGTAAACGATTGAGAGGATGCTTTTTTCTTCGAGACCGCTTTTTGCGAGAATTTCTTTTGGCAAATAGGAGAGGATATAATCTATTGCAGGGAAAAAGATTCGTTCAATCTCTGCAAGTTCTTTTGGGAGCGTTTCGACAAAAAGAAGGCAAAGATTTCTAAAATCTTCGTTTTTGTCTAAGGCGTTAAGCAGCTCGAGGGCGTTAGTTAGATTACCCCGGTATTTATAATTGAGTGCAAAGAACCTGTCGTAAAAGGTTCTCTCATTGACATTTGCCTTGGCAACTAAAAAGATGAGTTGTTCTAAAGGATGAGAGGTTTGCGTTGACCAGTTTTTGGTCAATGAAGTGTGGGGATTGAGAAACTCCTTATCTTTATGTAGGGCATCAATGAGATCCTTCGCGTACTTCTGAGCGAGCATAAGAAGCTGAGAAAGAAGACGGTTGTCGTGAGCAATTGTTCGGGGTTCTATTTTCCCAAATCCGTGTTGTTCAAGGAGCTCTTTCGGTAGACATAGAAAAATATCGGCTATTACAGGATAAAAATCAGCAGCTTCTTCTGGTAACGTTTTGAAGAAGAGACGGCAAAGATTTTCAAACTCTCTGTCTGCTTGTAGGGCATGAATCATATCTCCCAGATCTGTAGAGTGAGTTAGAGGCGACCGATCGAGGCCTCCATCGTCATAACATGGGAAGACCCACTGATTCGGGGAAGTACTTCGAGATGGCATTAACTGCATGATATATTATGATAGTTTATGTTGGTTAAAATCTCAGATTGTGTCCTCGTCCCTGTGATAGGGACAATAGATTAGCGGGTTGAGAGATCTTTTGTAAAGAGCCCGGCTTGCCTTATTACTCCATTTGCGCTATATCGAGCATAGTATTTTTGGTTTGAAAAAAATTGGTTGAGTATAATACGATAGCAGTTGTTACTTTTGGTTAAGTGAATGTTAAGGCGGTTTTGTAACAGATGCACCCTCCTCCAAACCCAAATCAGCAACGGGAAGATTTTGTTCGAAAAGAGCAAGCACGTCGAGAGGAAGTGGCTCGTCGAGAACTCGAAGAGCGGCTAAACGAGTTTGATTCGCACTCTTTTTATCAATCTTTGGATAGTTGGCTAAGTAAGCCCATTCCAAAACCTATTCCGTACTCTGTTCGGCTAACACCGCTTCGACAGAAGGTGGTTCTCCACCAGCCGATGCCAATTAGTCGCAAAGAGTTAAGTAAGATGCGCCGTGTTTCGGCAATGTGTGCTGTTCTTATTTCGTTGCTTCGAGCTGTTGAACAGAGGGGACTTGAGTGTCCATATATCCATCAGATTAACAAAAGAAACCTGGAAAAGGCTCTCGAAAAATGTCGTCACCTCAAACAGGCTAGAGAGAAATATTTCAAGAGGCGTGGATTTTGGGCTCGATTTGGGCAGTTATTAAATAGGCCCCACCTAGGCTCAATAAGGCGAGACATCGAGGTCTTTAATAATAGGCTCGAAGCGTTGTTGATGATATGTCGTCATGAAGAGTTTGCTCAAGACCTTATGAGACTTCGCCAAGCGGTGACTTCCCGTTCCGAGCTGTCGAAAGGGTATAATACATCAGCATAGATGCCTTCTTTTCTGAAATTTTTTGGAAGTACTCTCTTTATTTTACAATCACAGAAAAATAGTGCGTGTTATGTCATGGTGGTCTTTTGGGATAATTTTTTAGGTAATCCGGATTTTAAAGCAAAAGATATCTATTTGCTTTTATCTAGATTTTGGTAACATTCCGTCGATGATTGATAGGTGCTTAACGTCGAGAAAAGGTTGTTGTGACATGGAAGATGCAGGTTTGAAAACTTCGCCTTCTCCGGTATCGGTACCCCAGGTGCGCAAGCTTCGGGTTACCAATCAACAAGGGTTACACGCTCGTCCAGCAGTATGTATTGTTCGGCTGTTACAAAGTTCCAAATCTTCTGTAACGTTTACTTACAGAAGGCAAACTGTCGACGCGCACAGTGTTCTTGGCCTTCTTATGCTGGCGGCGCCGCGCAATGCGCTTATAACGGTCTCTGTTGATGGTCCTGATGCACAAGATACGTTAGTTAGACTGGAAGAGGCGTTTAACCAGCGCTTTGGAGAACAGGGCTGTGGTTGTTAAAAGAGATGTAGAGGAAGAAATCTGGTTAGAGGGACGAGCTGTTGTCCCAGGAATAGCTGTAGGTCATTCTTTTACGTTAACCACTTCTGAGCAAGAATCAGATCAAGAGTATGATATCTCTCTTCCCGCAGACTCTGCGGAAGTAGAGATAGAAAAGTTTCACTCTGCTCTTTCGCAAAGTGAGGAGGAGTTGCAGGTTCTCTGTGATAAGCTTCGCCTAGATGGATTTTGTCAAGAAGCAGATCTTGTTGAAACACACCGACATATGGTCAATGATCCCGCTCTTACGAAAGAAGTAGAGCGTTCTGTTCGTGAAAAGGGTCTGCGAGCAGAAAGCATTGTTCGCTCAATTCTCGAGAGATACCGATCACACTTTGAGCTTTTGCCAGAAGCGCTCTTTAGGCAGCGTTTTGAAGATGTTGAAAGTGTTTTTCTTCGAATACTTTCCTTTTTGGTTCCTGAGATGCAAGAAAAGATCGAGGTTCCCAAAAGGGCGATTGTATTTGCCCATATTGTTACGGCTCCGGCAGCTGCCGAAGTTACTATGAAGGATATCAGCGCTATTGTAACGACAAAGGGCGGGTCGATGTCTCATACGGCAATTGTTGCAAAAGCTCGGGGTATTCCCTATGTAACCAATATCGAGCTTAAGGGGATCAAGGAGTCTTTAGAGGGAGCTAGAGCTGTAGTAGATGGATTAGCTGGCCTGGTTATTATCAACCCATATGAGGACACGATACGCCGGTATACCGCTTTACAGAATGCACATGAAAAATATGTGGGGTCAAGTGGTAAAAAGACATGTGTATGTGAAACCAAAGATGGATGTCGGATTGTACTGTTGGCCAATGTTGCTGATGTGAACGAGGCGGGTCAACTTTCTTTTTACGGGTTAGATGGTGTTGGGTTATATCGAACCGAATACCAAGTGCTCGAGAGAGGACGATTCCCGAGTGAGGAGGAGCAGACCAGAAGTTATGCGGCTATGGTTCAAGCTGCTAACGGGAAGCCCGTTGTTATACGAACATTTGATTTTGGTTCTGATAAGGCATGGAAAGAAGCCGGAGGAATGCTTCCTGAGGTCGAGTGTGGATCTCGTCCTATGAAGTTGCTTCTTGATCATCCAGATGTCTTCCGGGCCCACCTGCGCGCTATTGTTCGAGCCTGTGGATCTGGTCCTGTTTCAGTGTTGTTTCCCATGGTCTCATCGGTAGAAGAGTTGGAACGCTCTTTACAGATTCTTCATGAAGCGTGGTCAATGGTAGGTGAAGGGTGGAAAAAACCGAGGCCAAAAGTTGGGGTAATGATTGAGTTACCTTCTTTGGCTTTTCATATCAAAGAATTTGCAGGAAAAGTAGATTTCTTTTCGGTTGGAACAAACGATTTAACGCAATACTCTTTGGCTGTCGACAGAAGCAACAGCGCCTCTTTTGATGCAGGCCTCTCGTTCCACCCAGGATTGCTTCGCCTTATGCAATATATTGTTAAAGAAGCGCATTCTGTTGACATACCTCTTTGTTTATGTGGAGAAATGTCATCGGATCCCCTTCTTATCCCATTTCTTGTGGGAGTAGGGGTGCGGCAGCTTTCTATCGCTCCTCGTCTTGCTCCAACTGTAAAACACGTTTTGCGTTCATTTACTATCGATGAAGCAGAGCAAATTGCCGATGAGGTCCTTTCAACGGATTCGGCACAGGAAATTTATTCTTTCCTTGGGGCTCAGTACCGAAAAATACACATTGGTAACTAGCCGTGGTCTTGTTTTTAAAACCTAAGTTGTCCCATGTACTGCCTTTTTCTTGACCTTTCTTTTCCCGAAGGGATATGTGCGCTTTTCAAGGACGCCGTTGTTGTAAATGAGAGACGTCTCTCAAGGTCCGATTCGAGACATCCCTGTTCTTTTTGGCAAGAGTTTTTGGATCGGGAAAAAATTTCGCTTGAAGAGATTGCTTTTTTTGCTTGTGGTGTAGGCCCTGGATCTTTTACAGGAATTCGCAATGCTGTCGCAACGGTGAAAGGGGCCTCTCTTTCAATGAATAAGCCAATTGTTGCGCTCTCAAGCCTTTTTCTATATCTTCCAGAAGGTGAAGGAAGATTTTGCATAGCCGTTGAAGGTGGCGCTGGAGGGATATATTCTCAGTGCGTTGAGAGAAGTTCGGGCATATATACATTCTCTTCTCCATCGCAACAAAAAGAGTTTTCGTTTCCTGAAGATGCTATTGCTGTTTCGCCGTCGTTTAATTGGTATAAGAATATTCTGGAAACAAGAATAAAGCAAAAAGCACATGTAGTAACAATTGCAAAGATAGCTTTTCAAGAGTGGGAAAGGGGGCATCGATATACGGCCCAAACCTTACCTGTTCGCTATTTGCGAAAAACCCAAGCAGAACTTAAAGCAAGAAGAGAAGGGTAAATAGTGAATCAGGGAGTCCTTCTCCTTGCTAAAATATCACCGAGTTTTGTATCCTCTTACCTAAAGAAAACGATTCCTTTTATGTAATTGTTGGTGAAGGTCCTGACATAGAAGGGGATTTGAGTGTTGTTTTTTAGAGCAGCACCGATTTCAAAAGATCAAGCTAGGATATGCTCGCATGACAACTGTTAAAGTCCGACCTGGTGATTCAATTGATAAGGCGCTACGGGCTCTGAAAAAGCGCTTGGATAAAGAAGGTGTTATGAAATCAGTGAAGGCTCACAGGTTTTATTCGAAACCTTCTATTAAGAAGCGCATAAAATCTAAGGCTGCAAGTAAATATAAAAGGCAAAGAGGTTAGTAGGAAGAGGCTTTTTGTAGAGCCCCTTTTTCAGTTTGTTCGTTTAAGACGCCGCTCTTAAATGGGAGAATCTCTCTTTAATAATCAATACTTTCAGTGATTAGTTATTTCTTCATAACTTTTTTGTAGTAAGGATGTGTGATGGCCGACTATTACGAAGTTCTTGGTGTTTCTCGAACCGCCACACAAGAAGAGATAAAAAAGGCCTATCGTAAACGCGCTCTACAATTTCATCCCGACAGAAATCCCGGCGATCCAGAGGCCGAAAAGAAGTTCAAAGAAATTTCCGAGGCGTATGAAGTGCTCGGTGATGAGAAACGCCGACCTATGTACGACCGATATGGAGCAGAAGGCATTCGTGAGGGTGCTGGTTTTCCCGGAGGAGGGGCTGGAGGCTACGCTTCTATGGAAGAGGCTCTTCGGACATTTATGGGGGCTTTTGGCGGAGAGTCTGTTTTTGAAGATATGTTTGGGTTCTATGGTGATGGCGGAGAAGTTGGCCGTCGCCAGCAGGGAGCAAGTAAGCGCTTTACTGTTAGTATTTCCTTTTCAGAAGCAGTTACAGGGATTGATAAAGAGGTTTCATTAAACAACTACATTGTTTGTGAGGGCTGCTCTGGTCGTCGTACAACCTCATCCCAAGGGGTAAAAAGGTGTTCTCGATGTGGTGGAGCTGGACAGGTATTTGAACAGCGCGGCTTTTTTAGTATGTCGATGACCTGTTCTCAGTGTCATGGTGAAGGACAGACAATAGTAGATCCTTGCCCCACATGTCATGGTGAGGGGCGCGTAAAGGCAAAACGAAAAGTTAATTTTCATATTCCCCCGGGTATTGATACGGGGATGCGGCTTAAACTTGGTGGGTATGGAGATGTTGGTTATGGTGGGGCTCCTCCTGGCGATCTTTTTGTCTATGTTAAAGTAGAGTCTCACGAAATCTTTGATCGGCAAGGTAATGATATCACGTTGGATTTGCCAATTGGTATTACAGAGGCTGCACTAGGATGTAAAAAAGAGGTTCCTTCCTTTACTCAAGGCATATGTAAGATCTCTATTCCTGCAGGAACACAGTCCGGTAAGATTTTCAGAATTAGAGGAGAGGGCTTTCCTTCCCTCCAAGGAGGGGGAAGGGGAGACCTCTTAGTCCGAATTGTTGTGGAAACTCCAATGAAGATAAGCCCTGAGCAACGACAGCTTCTTGAGCAGCTAGAAAAGGGTGAAGTGCAGGCGAGCTATCCTAAAAGGCATGAGTTTCAGGCTAAACTCAAAGATTTTTTTGCCTCGATGAAGGTTTCTTAAGAAAGTTGAGAAAATCTTATCTGAAAAGACCGCCGACTTCTTGTTAAATAGCTGTATATTGTGTATAGTGCCTCTTAGACTTGTATAAAAACCTTGAAGGGATGAGAAATAACGGTTTTTTACTGCAACGTGGACCATTTTTTGTTAAAAATTTCAGGGGAAGATGGTCGATCTTGCAGGGCAAAAAGCCTCCTGCTGTCTCTGTCAGAGACTGTGGTATCGTATGTTTCTCTCTTCTTTAATTTTTGGACTGTATGTAAGGGAGATTAGCCTTATGCGTAGTTGTATATTTTTGATCTGTCTTGTTTCTCTTTGTTCACTGCCTGCGCAAGAGACACCTCTGGTTCAGGAAGTGAGGCCTGAGCTTTTGATTTCTGAGTCGGAGATTTTACGAAAGATTCGGTCCATCGCTGTTGCTATAGATAAGGAATATGAAGGGCAGCATCTGACAATGATTATGGTTATGAAGGGGGCAGTTTCTATAACAGCAGAACTCATGAAGAAGATAACGGTTCCCTTTTCACTCGAATATATACGAGCAAAGAGTAATGGTAGTCGTACAGAACCGACAGTGTCGGGCCTTCAAGAGCTAGACTTAACCGGTAAAAATGTTTTGGTTATCGATGATATTTTTGCTACAGGGTGTACGATGAAGTATATTGTTGAGCAGATCTGGAAGAAAAATCCAAAGAGCGTAAAAAGTCTTGTGATGCTTTCGAAAAAAAGATCTCGCCATTTTTCCTTTGAGCCGGACTACTCTCTTTTTGAGGTCGGATCAGCCTTTGTGGTTGGATTTGGGATTGACCATGAGGAGAAATATAGAGGGCTTCCTGGTGTTTATTGCCTTTCTGAGTAAGTTTTTACTTACGCGGGGGCCGGGTTTTTTGTTGCATGGGTTTTTTGATAGGGGAAACTTCTCTTTTGTTGATGAGCAATGGAGATCGGGATAAATAAAGCGGCCCTTTCGAGAAATTCGGAGACAACATTCAGGGCTGTTTCCGGAGTATTGCTCTCTTCTGAGAGATGGGCGAGATAGACATGCTGTAGATTTGGATGGGCCACTTCTTTGAGAAGTCGAGCAGCTTCTATGTTCGACAGATGTCCTGTTTTGCTTAAGACTCTTCTTTTATATATTTCTGGTCTTGATGAGGCTAGAACCAGTTCTGGCTGATGGTTAGCCTCTATGCAGAGCACATCACACTCCTTCAGATTGTGTATGAGAGAAGGGGTGATAAATCCCGCATCTGTACAGATGCCAATCTTGGTACCGTTTGTTTCAATTGTCAGCCCTATAGGATCAACGCCATCATGAGGGATGGTAAAAGGAGAAATCTTTAGACCACAAAATTCAAATTCCTCATCTGTGGTGAAAATATAAAAGCGGGGACACTCTCCCAAGCTCTCTACAATACTTTCTGCTGTCTGATAATTTGCAATGATTGGGATTTGATATTTGAAGGCGAGTCTCTTTAATCCGCTAATATGGTCAGAGTGTTCGTGGGTGATGATGATAGCAGCAATAGAGTCAATTGAAGAGCCAAGTTTCTCGAGATGAGCAGAAATGGCCTTAGCACTAATACCTGCATCTATCAAAATATTAACTTTTGGCGTCCCAAGAAAAAGGCAGTTTCCTTTCGATCCTGAGGCCAGTGGACAGAAAGTAATCATCCTAAACTATCGCCTACTTCTGAGGAGACTTCTTCCTGCATATGCTTTGGAAAGTATATTTTTCTAGGTCGCGCTCCATCTTGAGGACCAATAATACCTTTTCGTTCAAGTTGGTCCATAATACTTGCGGCACGAGCGTAGCCAATTTTTAATTTTCTTTGTAGGAAGGTTGTAGAAGCGTTGCCTGTAGAAAATACCGTCTGTTTGGCCTCTTCAAAGAGTTCGTCGAGATTGGAGTCGTCTCCATCTTCAACGGCTTGAGCTTCTAGTTGATCGAGCGAGCCAATGATGTAATCTTGAGAGATCTGTGTGTTGATTGATTTAAGAACCCTGTTGATTTCATCGTCTCTGACAAAGACCCCTTGGGCACGAAGTGGCTGTGAGCTACCGGGCAAGAGAATGAGCATGTCTCCATTTCCAAGTAACGTTTCAGCGCCGACATCATCGAGAACGATTTGACTGTTTACGCGACTGGCGACCTTAAATGAGATACGCGCAGGGAAATTAGCCTTGATAATACCGGTTATAACCTCTCTCGATGGTCGCTGTGTGGCAAGGATAAGATGGATACCAACGGCCCGTGCCATTTGTGCGATACGAGCGATGGGGGTCTCGACATCTTGGCTTGCTATCATCATTAAATCGGCTAACTCATCGATAATACCGACAATATACGGGAATTTGTCAGGAATCGTAACGTGAGCTTTAGATTCAACCTCAGGATTTGGTGTGCGCTTGTTAAAAGAGTCGATATTTCTCTTTCCGGTGATACGCAGTATCTCATACCTTTTTTCCATCTCTCGAACCAACCAATTTAGGGAGGCGGCTGCAGTGTGAGGTTCTGTGATCACCGGAGCGAGCATGTGAGGTAGGTTTGTGTATGGGGCAAGCTCGACTTTTTTGGGGTCTATCATTAAGAACCGAATCTCATCTGGACGAGCGAGCATGAGAATAGACATGATAATGGAATTGATACAGACGGATTTTCCTGATCCTGTTGCTCCGGCAATAATACAGTGTGGCATTTTTGTAAGGTCTGCGAGTACCAAATCTCCATTAACAGCTTTTCCAAGAAGCATAGGAATTTTGTGAGGAGTTGCCCTTTGTTGATACGCACTGAGGAGCTCTTTAAAATTTACCTCTTGTGGTCTGTGGTTTGGCACCTCGATTCCAACAGCTGCCTTTCCTGGAATCGGAGCGATAATCCGGATTGATTTTGCCTCCATGTTAAGGGCAATATCGTTGTCGAGATTTTTGATCTTTCCGACTTTTACCCCAGTAGGTGGATGTACTTCAAACATGGTGATGGTCGGACCACAATGGATCTGACCAACCTTTGCTTCGACACCAAAATTGGAAAGTGTTGCCTCGAGTTGATCGGCTTTTCTCTTAAGCTCTTTTTTTATTTCAGTAAGATCAACCTTTTTTGGAGGGTTGAGCAGAGAGGTGTCAGGGAGACGATATGTTGCAGGACCCGACTGAGTTGAAATAGAGATGGCAGCCTTAGCTGCCGCCGGCCAAAGAGGAGGCTCCTTTTTACTCTTTTTCCTCTTTGGTGTCTCATCGATATTGATTCCAAATTGGACAGATGTATCAACAGAATCGGTTTTTTCCTTATCTCGAGGAGCCGCTTCTTTTGCCTTCCATAACAAAGAGAGGTCTAGGTCAAAGAGCTTAATAAGGCTAATAAAGAGGGAAGTACAAGAAAGTAGGGCTGTTCCAACAATATTAAAAAGGTTTTCGAAATTGATATAAGGAACGTTGTAGTAAAGCTGGTTCATGGGAAGCCCCCCTAGAGGGAAGAGCCACGCTGTCTGTTTTGCTCCGAGAAGAAAGTACCATTGGTTGGAAAGTGCTGGAAAAAGGGCTCCAAGAAGCGTTGTTAGCATAGAGAGAGAAAAGAGAGAGACGGTAGCTGCTACAAGGCGTTTCCACGAGCAGTATTTTGTTCGATTTTGTAAAATCGCAGAGCTTAGGGCTCCGAGCCCAAACAGGCCCAAAAGAGAGATTGGTCCAAACAGAAAGAGCCAGAGAGCTCCACTTATATATCCAAAAAGCCCGAGAACATTGTGAATCGGCGCTTCGGCTTGGAAGCTCCACAGGGAGACGATTTGGCTGATAGTAAATGCGGCGAGTATGATACCGCTTATGTCGGGATGTCGTTTAGGGTGCCAAAATGGATATGGGTCTTCTGCCATGCTAATAGATCCTTACAAAACGAGAGATACAATTTCCCGAATGATCTCTTGGAGGAAGGGCTTTTGTCAATGGAAGATACGGTTTTTGGTAGGAGAAGCGAAATGGGGCGACCAACGGGATTTGAACCCGCGACCCTTGGAACCACAATCCAATGCTCTACCAACTGAGCTATAGCCGCCATATATTTTTAGTCCACAAATTGTAAGGACAATCTCTTGATTTTGTCAATTTCTCTCCCGGGTTCTTGATAAGGGTCAAAATAATCGTAGATTGATGTATATGTTTTTTTTAGTGTAGGCCTCAAGTTGCGTTACGCTTGAACATAATCGAACGTGACAAACGGAAGATTTAAACACTGAAGAACACGTTAGTACTTGCCCGAAGAGGATAATTTTTTTCTTGTTGCATGCAGATATGTTCAAATGTGATGTAGGGCGCAACAGTAGGTTTTAAGCAAAAAGCTTTCTCGTATATGAAAGGAGAGCCTGCTAAGTTACTAGCCCTTCTTTTTAAAAAGAGCACTCTACCTAAATGATAACTGATTGATTACAAAAAACTTTCCAGAAAAATCTCTTTTTGTCACAGTGTTCTTTTACAAAAAGGAAACACCATGGCAGATTCAACATCACAAATCCCAACAGACCTTTTACAATTTTCCTCTTGTTATTGTCAGAAACTTCAGGAGGCACGATCTACTACATCATATCCATATCTACCTGACGAGACTCTCGATACAATAGAACAGCTCAAGTACCCTGAAGAGTTCTACGCTAAAGCAGAATCTAGAGGCGTTCTTCAGTGTCAGTGGTCCTTTTCTAGTCCATCACACTTCTCTAAACAAAATGCCATTGTTATTGCCAACATTGCCGTTGCTATAATCGAACAACTAGTCAGACAACCCCTTGAACAAATATTAACATCTGAAGAAAAAAGAATTGCTATTTCCGGGGAACTACCAGATTCAACAACAGCTCAACGAATACAAGAAAACGTTATAGATCCAATTCTAAAAAAATTAGCCCAAAAAGAAGAAGAGCGAGATTTTTTCTTCAGAGACAGTCTTCCCCTTCGCCCTTCTTTTAAAGAGGAAGCTAGAAAACACGTTTCAAATATAATGATAACTCATTTTGCCAATGAAGTCACATGTCTAGTTCAAGCTACTATAGTAACCAATTTTGTCGAAGAAAACTTAAGTACAGTTGCCGCTACTATGGCTCTCCCCTTTATCGACGAAATCGACAGAGACATAGCTATAAACAGAGTTCGTACAAAAACCCTTAACAAGCTGGGCCAAAAGGAATCATTAGAAAAAGCTATAGGACAGATTTTCATGAACTCCAGAGGCAGTCTCGCCGATGCCCTTGGATGTGAAGTAACCCGAGTCTACAAATCTGTTGCCGATAAAGCACCTCCCGAATGTTTAGCGTGTAAGAAAAAAACGAGTGTACGAAGCTATGAAAGCCCAAATTGAAAGCGTTGAATAATTAGTCCTGCAAAAGAAAGCCCTGCCCCAGAATACACTGTGGGCAAGGCAAATTATTTCGAGAGGCTCTTTTTCGGCATTTGTTCAATGCTCTCAGCTTAGATTGTAGTTTAGCGTGATAGGTTTTTTCTAAAATATGTGAGGAGCTTAACTATTGTATGGCAAAGTTGACAAAGATAGTTGTTTCAGCCTTTTTATTCTTTCAGACGATTATATATAGCTCTGAGACAGAAGCTCCCATTGAATTTTGCTTTGTCATCTGTTCATACAACAATGTCTCTTGTTGTGAGGAGAACCTCGAGTCCGTGTTTTGTCAAACATATCCCCATTGGTCGATTTACTACACCGATGATTGTTCTACCGATGGAACAGGGGAAAAAGTAGATGCGTATGTGAAAAGAAAAGGAATGTCTGAGAGGTGCCACGTCGTTCACAACAGTGTTCGACAGGGAGCCATGAAAAACAGCTATCGCGCAATCTACTCTTGTTCTCCAAGGACTGTTATTGTGATCTTGGATGGCGATGATACGCTAAGCGATCCATCGGTTCTTGAAACTCTTGCTAGGGTATATAGCGACCCATCTGTCTGGATTACATATGGATCAGACCGTCATCTTTCAAGTGGCAAGCGGGCACCAAGGTGTCACGCCTTTCCTCAAGAAGTAATGAAAAATCGAACTTTTAGAAAGTATCGCTGGATCGCTAATCTTCCCAGAACCTTTTATGCGGGACTGTTTCACAAGATTCATAAAAAGGATTTAATGTATGAAGGCGAATTTGTCCCTATCTGTTGTGACGTAGCATACATGTTTCCCATGTTCGAAATGGCCTCTCAAGGGCATATCCGATATATCGAAAAGATTCTCTATGTATACAACGATTCAAACCCTCTCAATGATATCCGAACACGGCGCGAATTAAACCGAAAGATGAGCAAATACCTTGCTTCGAAAAAGCCGTACCCTCCACTTAAAAAGCTTTTTTAGGAGCTTTGTGCTGTGGTGTGGGCAGTACATCTGTTGGGGTATTCGTGAAAGGGGCCTTCCGACAATATTTCTTGTGCATACTCTTTTATCCGTTCCGGAAGCAAGCTTGGGAGAGAGGAGTGCTTTAGGGGGGCTAATAGATGGCCACATTCGGAGCAAAAATAGGCGCTTTCTACGGTGTTATAAGCCCCGACCTCAAGAGCGAAGAGGGCATATTGTGTGATGGCTTCTAAGCTGTTATTCCACGTTTCTACATCAACAAAGGAGGGAGTGTTGGCTGTCCAGTAGATAAACGCTCTAATTCCTGAGGAATTTCGTTCGGGGTCTTTGATGCAAATCTTTCCAAAACTTTGGCAAGAAACTGTTGGAAGGAGCTTTTCTGGCCACGTTTTTTTGGCATATTGTAGAGCTTTCTTTGTGTAGAGTGTGCTGTTTGTGGGACCTGAAGGGAGCAAAGAGATGGATCGATTGGCCAATTGACAGACGTGGACATAGTGTTCATTAATGCCTGGAGGAAGGGCGATGATTAGAATCCTTTTGGTCATTTCATTCACAAGAGAGGTGGCCTTTTGAGTGCTTAGATACGGGCAGAGAGATTGTAAGTCTGCTGCTGTGTTTATTCCCACATTGCGTCTGCCAAGTCGTTGAAGTTGTTCGGCGTAGGTGGTATATGGGTCTGCGGATATGGCCATGTTTTCTCCTTTGTGTTGAGGTGGAACGAGACAGAAAGTATAGGAGCAAAATTTTTTTTGTCAAAAATGTCGATCGGGATCCGGGTGTTATTGTTTGGCTTTTTCCTTTGTTAATCTTTTGTAGTACTTTTCTAGAACTGAGAAGATTTTCGGGACATTGCCCGAGTTAGGAAGAGCATAGGGCCTTTGTTGTCGAAATACGAAGACGATCCTTGGAATGTTTACTCGATATAAATCTTCTTTTCCCTCTCTTACCGCCTCTTCAATTTGTCTTTCTAGAATATACGTTACCGCAGCGGCACCCGTTCTTCCTATCCCTGCATGACAATTGATAGCAATGGGGGCACTCTTTTTGGGGCTGAGGATATGCATTTGGTCGAGAAGGGCTTGAAAGACCGTTTCGTCCGAGATTGCGCTATGGTCAGGCCAGCCAACATAATGAAGATGAAAGAGGGTTTTTGTTTCCTTGCCATTTGTAGCGAGGAGTCTTGTCTTGATAAGGCCGGGGGAGACTGTTTCTGGTGATTGACTTGTGGATATCACAACCTCTTTGGGTTCTCCTGCTATAAGAATTTCTTGTTCTTTTTCTGTGATTGTCCACCCATCGAGCAACCTCATCTGGTCAAGAGCGTCTTGTTTCCAAAAATTAGCATGTGCCTCTTGAGCTTCTGTATTATCATGCAGTGAGACGATAACTCGGGTTCCCTGTTGTAGAATAACATTCCAGTACTGAGCTGCAGTTTCGGTATTTTCAGGCAGGCCCGCCAAGATAAAACGTTGGTTGTCGACACAGACATCATTGACACAAAGTTGTGGACCGGAGAGATTTTTTCCTGAGCGATTCTCCTCATATGTGTAGTAAAGAGTAACACTCTTATTTGAGAAAATAGGATCACTTTCAATCGCATCTCTTGCAGCATGAAGTAGGCTTCTCGCTTCTTCTCGCTCTTCATATTTTTGGGCCATACGGTCAAGGTCCTGAAGGGGTACATCCCACTCAGAAAAGGTAGGCTCTACAATAGCTGTTGGGGGCTCTTGGGGCGGTAATGTCGAGGGCAGAGTTCCAAGTAAAAGAGTGGTTACTGCTGGAAGCATAATACTATCCTTTAAGATGAGGTTGTTTCTTTTTTAATTCTTTCAATTTTGAAAACATATAGTCCCTTAGAATAACTCTAATGTAGCATAATTTATAATTAAAAGAAATAGTATATTGTTTTTTTGAGAGGGAAGAAGCCTAATTATTCTTCAGTTTTACCTAATTTTTGCCTTTTGGGAGGTGGCGGTGGTGTTGGTAGCGTTTGTTTGGCCCATGGAGTACGTGGTTTTTGATCATCCAGGGGCAGTGGTGGCTGAGGTGTTTTTGGTTTGATGGAGGCTCGTTCTTCTTCGGTAGGTAGAGATGGTAAATCTCGGTCTGTCCATGGAGTTAACCGTTCTCCAGAAACGGGTCTATCTTTTCTGACATGAGGGTGCTGAACTGTTGGTTCGCGCAATTCTTTGGCGGCAGATGGTGGCTGTATTCCAAGTGCGGATCCCAAAATTGTTAGAGCGGACTTGGCGGTTGTTCTGTCCTTGGGTTCGGGATTGAGAAGGTCATAAATAAGACCGGCAATGGGATAGTTTTGTAGATGGGGTAAATGCATTTGTTTCCTAGCAGTGTCAATACCTTCATCAAAGTTTTCTTTCCACTTTTTTGGAATAGTTCCAGTTGAAGCAATTATTTCGTAAATATGCCTCTGATGTTCTTCAAAGGGGTTTTTGTGAAAGAAAAGTTCATAGAGTATCACGCCAACTTGCCACATATCGAGAGCGGCACCATCTACGTCATTTGTTATTTTGTTTCCTTTGAGTAATTCAGGTGCAATATATCCAATGGTTGGGCGCCAGGGCACTTTTTCTCCGATTTTTCCAGAAAAGCCAAAATCTGTCACAAGAGGGAATTTTCCTTCTTGTTGTAACAGAATATTTGCTGGTTTGAGATCTCCATGAAACCATCTGGCGGCATGAATTTGAGAGAGGGATAGGATGAGATAGTAGGTAATATATCCACAGTTATTGAAGTACTCATTGGTCGGGTTCAGGTCTTTCCAGGAAGAAAACCAATACGTATACAGGCTTTGTACACATGGGGGCATCACATAGCCTACTTCATATTCTAGTTGGTCTGTTGTCTCTTGTGGATCTGGAGATAATACCTTTGTGGTGTATGCAATATAGGAAACGCCACATTTTTTTAATTGCGCTTGTACATACAGTTCGTACTCCATGCTTGTTTGAAATGCCTTTCTGGACACTCCTTCTGCTGGATATGCTTTTGCAAGTCTTTGAGCCGCTATCCCGTTAACAGAAAGTACCTCTAAAAAGAGCTTTGTTCCTCCATTTCCAAGCTTTGATAGGGGGGCCTCTACGTTCAGCGGTCCCAAAAGGCTTTGACGATATCGAATAGAAAAGGGCAGTGGTTGAGAGCTGTTAGACGTTGATATCAATGTTCCTTTTTGAATCTCTACCCATCCCCCCTCGAGGGTTCTTTTGCCGACAAGCAGGGTGTCGTGATTTAGCAAAGCGGTTTTAATCCAGAGAATAGCTCTGGCTATTCTCGGTGCTGCAAGGGGAGCTGTTCTTTCTGCTTCAAGAGCGAGAGGCTCTATTTTTCCTACGAGCTCTTGGACGCGAAATGATGTGAGGGCCCCCAGTCTAGCTTCTAGATCTTCGCTTCCAAATGAGTTGGGGTGTGTTTCATGGGGATCCCTGAAGCACCCTCCAGGAACAGGTATTGATGTAGAATATTGAGTACCGAGTAGTTCTGGGGCGGTTTGCATCATTTTTTCCTCCGTGAGGGAGGCTATATCTATATTTTTCTATCAAAAGTCAATCGCTTTTCTTTAGTTTGTTGCTAGGAGGGCCTGTACATGCGATGAGGCGCTTTCTTCAAGAGCGTTAAGGTGGTAGCCTCCCTCCAAGATTGAAACAATCCTTCCTGAGCAGTAGGTTTTGGCAAGATCACAAAGACCTCGCGTGAGAGCGCCAAAATCTTCGCTTTCGAGATCAAGCGAGAGCAGGGGATCGAGTCTATGCGCGTCAAATCCGCAGGAGATCAGAATACATTCTGGTTTAAATCGTGCTATAAACCTAGGGATGGCAGTTTCGAAAAAGCTGAATATCTCTTTTCTCGATGAAACGGGGAAATTAATACTGGTGTCGCAGCTGGTATTTCCAGTTCCTGGATACGCGCCCTTTTGATGGGTGCTAATATATAAAACAGAAGGGTCGTGAAGAAAAAGTGAGGCTGTTCCATTACCGTGATGACCGTCCCAGTCGATAATGGCAACTTTTTTGGAATTGTAGGCGTTTTGAAGGTAACGAGCGGCAATAGCTACAGTGTTGAAAAGACAAAATCCCATTCCTCGAGAGCGTTTTGCATGGTGGCCAGGAGGTCGTGTAATGACAAACGCATTTTGATTTTCTCCTTTCATTACAGCATCTACGGCGTACAGAGCGGCACTAACTGCCGTTCGAGCCGCTGTAAAAGAGTCGTGGCTGATGTCGACATCTCCGGTTATGAGTTGAGAAACAGCATCTTTTTTAAGAGAGAGGCAAGCGTCTCTTACCAGATCAATATACTCTTGCTCATGGCAAAGAAGGAGGGTTTCTATTGAGCAGGGTGTGGTAATGGGGACTTCAAAAAGGTTGAGCTTTCTCAGCTCTTTCATGATGTGGAGATAGCGCTGAGGAGACTCGGGGTGGGAGTCTCCTGTTCGATGGTTGATGCACAGGGGTGTATGAACGAGAAGAGTTGGCGTCATGGAAATTCCAAGGGTAAAGAAGGCTCTTTTCTTGTATAATAATCACTTTAGACAATTTTTAGTGTGAGATATGACAAAAACAAGAGTAAAAGAGCGACTTTTTTCCAACCTGTTGAAGGTAACCAACGAATATGTTCAGGGAAAAAACTATAAGCCGAAGACAAAAAAAGAGCTTTTAGCTCAACTCGATATTCGTCTCGAGCAGCACCCTCTTTTTGACAGGGTTCTTAAACAACTTCTCAAGGATGAAAAGCTTTGTATTAGGCGAGGCAAATACTGTAAAAGCTCGCCGCAAAAATCCTACCGATTTTTTGAAGGTGAGCGTATCGTGAAAGGGACGATCTCTGTTCACCCTAGGGGCTTTGGTTTTGTCAATCAGGCAGATCCTGAAGGAGACGTATTCGTTCCAAAACCGTATCTTAATGGTGCTATTGATGGCGATACAGTTGAGGTTTTAATAGATCCCCATTCTTTTTCTCAAAAAGGACCAGAGGGTAAGGTTGTCGATATTGTAGAGCGAAAAAGAGATCAGCTCGTTGGAGTTGTGACCTTTGTTTCCAATCATTTTGCCGAAGTGTATTCTGCCCTTCTTGGCGAAGAGAATATTATCACGTGTCCTCTTAAGAAAAAGCACGCTTTGAAAGTTGGCGATAGAGTTGTTTTAAATGTCTCTTCTTGGGGAGAAAATCGTGCGCCGGCTATTTGCTCCCTTGCCTCTATATTGGGTCATATCTCAGACGCTTCTGGGGATGTCAAATTTGCTGTTTTCGAGAACGAACTAAGAGGCGAATTTTCACAGGAAGCTATCGATGAAGCCGATCAGTTTGGCACAAGAGTTGCTCTTTCAGAGCTTAAAAAGAGGGCTGATCTTCGCTTTCTAGAGTGCGTTACCATCGATCCGGATACGGCAAAGGACTTTGATGACGCCATTTCACTAGAAAAAAAGGGAAGGGGATACTGTCTTGGGGTGCATATCGCCGATGTTTCTCATTATGTGGAAAAGGGTTCTGCTCTCGATAAAGAGGCCTTTATTCGGTGTAACTCTACTTATTTTCCTAATGAGTGTTTGCCAATGCTTCCTAGGGCGCTTTCTGAAAGACTGTGCTCATTAAAACCAAATGTCAATAGATTTGCGGTTTCTTTGCTTATCGATATCGATGAACATGGAGAGGTGGAAAGCTATGAGATACAACGCTCTGTTATCAGAAGCAGAAAGAGGTTTACATACGGCCAAGCAAAGGCCATTTTAGACGGTACGATGAAAAGCCCGTTTGCTCCCTTGCTTCATCGTATGGTTGAGCTTTGTACTCTTTTGAAGAGGGTGAGAGCTGATCGGGGGAGTCTTCAGTTGTATATTCCAGAACTTGTTATTAAGGTAGATGGAGGAGGAAATCCTACTGGGGTTGAGACTGTTGAATACGATATCACCCATCAGATGATTGAAGAGTTTATGCTTAAAGCAAATGAGTTGGTTGCCATTCATCTTTCAAAAATGGGAAAAGATCTTTCTTATAGAATTCACGAAGCTCCTGCAGAAGAGAGTTTGAAGACGTTTTCCTCTTTGGCTACAACATTTGGTTTTTCTGTTTCTTCGGTTCCAAAACCGCATGAGATTCAAAAACTGTTTTTAGAAGCCGAAGGATCTGCGTATTCCTCTCATTTGGCCATTAGCTATATTAAGAGCATGCGTCTTGCGTGCTACTCTGCTGATAACATTGGCCACTATGGCTTAGGGCTAGAACATTATTGTCATTTTACCAGTCCGATTCGTCGATATGTTGACCTTGTTGTTCACCGGCTTCTCTTTGAAAAAGAGCTGGCCAAAGAATCTCTCGATTCTATTTGTACCGATGCTTCCGAAAAAGAACGGATAAGTGCCCGAGCAGAGGCTTCAGTTCGAAATATAAAAAAGCTTCGACTGCTTCAACAAAATAAAAAAAAGAAGCCTAATAGGTCCTATGAGGCTATTATAACCCGTGTCAAGCCGTATGGAATCTGTTTTGATGTCCTTGATTTGATGTTTGAGGGGTTTTTACATGTCTCTCAATTAGAAAACGATTATTTTATCTTTGATGAAGAGGAGAACCAGCTTGATGGGAGATATACTGGAAATTTTTATCGTTGTGGTGAAAAGCTCCGTGTTATATGTAGTTCGGTAGATCTTGTTGTTCAGCGAGCCGTCTGGCGGCTATCAAGATAGAAAAATCATCTGGGAGTATTAGAGAACGTGAAAAAGCATATTATGACGGGGCTAGTAATGTTGTTGCCCCTAGCGCTTACCTTTTGGATTGTTTCATTTCTTATTCACTGGCTTACAGAGCCGTTTATTGGCATTGCCGAAAGTATGCTCAGAGCCGTTGGGTTAAAAGGGACTCCGTTTTTTTTCATGAGTGCGGATCAGGCTCTTTTTTGGACGAGTCGTCTTCTTGTACTGCTTTTTCTATTTCTCTCTATTTTCCTTGTTGGTGTTGTTGGTCGCTATGTTGTTTTCAAATATTTGATGCGAGCAGGAGACACTATCTTACATAGAATTCCCGTTATTAGAAGTGTATATAAGACGTCACAAGAGTTAATACAGACCGTTTTAAGCTCGGACAACAGGGCATTTAAACAGGTTGTGCTTGTCCCATTTCCTCATGAGGAATGTTGGACGATTGGACTTGTTGCTCGTGAGGCTCCAAATGCTTTTGACCGTATTCCCGTTTTTGTGCCGACAACACCGAACCCAACTTCTGGATATCTTGTTATGTATGAGCGTTCAAAGGTGAAGCCCCTTCAGTTATCGATTGAAGAGGCCTTTCGATATGTGATCTCTGCTGGGGCCCTTCTTCCCGATCCATCAGGCCTGCAGCATGCTTCTCAACCTATAGTCGAGACAGAACAATCATGAAACAGCGTTTTTTAACAGGGCTTGTTATTTTGCTGCCTCTAGCGATTACTATATGGATATTGGCCTTGTTTATTCGGCTTGCTACGCAGCCGTTCAAGGCTGGGACAGAAGCTCTTTTGGAAAATTTTGGACTTTTTCAAGATGGGTGGTGGGTCTTTTCGGAGCAGCAGATGCTACATGGAACCACTACGCTTTTAATATTGCTAGGGATTTTCTTTGGCCTCTTTCTTCTTGGACTGTTAAGTAGATGGTTTTTTGTTAATTTTGCATGGAAGGGTGTTGAGCGTCTTTTACTAAAGGTTCCTTTTGTAAGTGGCATATACAAGTCTTGTCGTGATTTTATTGGCGTGATTTTTTCAACACGAGATCCCTCTTTTTCTCGGGTTGTCTGGTTTCCCTTCCCAACAAAGGAGCAAAAAGCTCTGGCCGTGATAACCAATGAAATGCTTCTTACAACCGATGGAAGTTTGCCGCAAGAATTCGTTTCGGTTTATTTGCCAGGCACTCCAAATCCAACGGTTGGTTTTTTGCTTTTATGTCCTAAAAAAGACATTGTTCCCACCAATATTCCCGTGGATTCAGCCATGAAATGGGTCATTTCTTGTGGTTCTTCTGAGGTTGAGAAGGTTCTAGAAATGTGAATGGTTTTTCACAGGAAATAAAAGGAAGTTCCTTTTTTTCTTGAAAAAAAAATCTAGAAGGCAGATGAAAGGGCTCGTTTAAATAAAGGGTGAAACGTGTCCCTAAATGGTTCTGGATATATTCTCCGGATGTATTTGTCGCTGTTGTTTTGTAGGATATTTTCAGGGGTTTCAAAAAAGAAGATTTTTGGCAAAATATGCCCCCATTTCATGTGAAGATATGGGTGATTCTAACTTTTTTATAGGTTTTAAGAATGAAAGCTGTAAAGAGTGAGCGGTTGCGAAAACTGGAAGCAGAACTTCGTGATCTTGAGCAGTGGCTTCAGCTTGGGCTGGTGCCTAAAAAGGATATGGAACGACACTCCGAAGAGATCCGTCAACTTCAAGAGAAGATTGAAGAGGAAAAGGATCGCCTCCAGTTCTTGAAAGAAGGTGGTGAAGGCGAAGAATTTATTGTTCCCAAACGAGTTGCCGGAAAACCGGGCTATAGTGACGTTCCGACCGTTCCCGATATTGATATGTCAGAGTCTAGTTCAGGAATGACCGATTCTGGATTTGATATGGAAACATATATTACGGAAGAGACGACGACTGTTCAAGATAGTGAAGCTGAGGTTCTCGAAGCTGAAGTGGCTACGGGTCTAGAAGAAGTGACGGTAGAGGAACCGGAAAGGCGGCATGAGCTAGAAGACGAGTCCTATTTTAGTGATAAGAGCCGGTGGCGTCGTGGGGGAATTCGAGATCCCGATGCCGATGAATGGTAGAATATTGTCATACGTTAAGCGTTTACATTCACATACCCTTTTGCCGAAAAAAATGTCCCTACTGCCATTTTTATTCTGTTATCCCCTCTCTCGGTAAGGAAGAGGCTTTTTTCGAAGCTCTTTGTAAAGAGATTGCCTTAAGGGCGCCTCTTTTTCACGACCGTCATATCGTCTCTCTCTACTTTGGTGGGGGAACCCCATTTCTCTTGGGGCCGAAACGACTCTCTTTTCTTCTCGATCAGTTTCTTCTTCCAAGGGAATGTGAAATAACTCTTGAGGCCAATCCCGAAAGTACAACGCTTCCTCTTTTGCGTGAATATAAAGAGATTGGAATAAATAGGCTGAGCTTTGGTGTGCAGTCCTTTAATGATCATGAGCTCAAAATGCTCGATCGGTTGCATACACACGGTGAGGCTATTGTGGCGATAGATGCTGCACGTTCTGCCGGATTTTCTAATATCTCTATTGATCTCATGTATGATCTGCCTTCACAAACACTTCCTCTTTGGGAACACTCTCTCCTTTCTGCCTGTTCTCTTCCCATTCAGCACCTTTCCTTATATAACCTTATGATAGAACCTCATTCGGCCTGGTATAGGAAGAAAGGGCATGTAGAGAATCTGCAGCCTACAGGTGACCTTTCTCTAAAGATGTATGAGATGGCTGTAGAGAAAACGGCTCTTTATGGTTTTTCTCAATATGAGATCTCTGCATTTGCCCGCTCAAAAGCTATTTCACAACACAATATTGGCTACTGGAAGGGGAGAGAATTTTTGGGATTTGGCCCTTCTGCCTTTAGTTTTTTCGATAACCGCCGATTTTCTAATGTCGCTCATCTGACAAAATACTGTGGGGCTCTTAACAATGGCGAGTTGCCGATTGATTTCACAGATAATACCCAGTCTCGATTGCGAGAGATGGTGGCCGTTGGTCTTCGCATGAACGATGGTGTAGACCTTGCTCATCTAGAAACTGTTTGGGGCAGTGTTGATCCTGAGCTAGATAAGGCTTTAGATAAACTTGTTTCTTGGAAGCTTATAACATACGACAAGGGCCTTATTCGGCTCACCGATCGTGGTCGTGTTCTCTATGATGGAGTAGCTTCGGAGCTTATTTGATCAAACGTTATGTTGAGGAACTGACGCGATAGGTAAGTCTCACAGAATTTCCAAGCTGGCAACTGTTTACAAGTCGAAGGACGGGCGATTCTGTAAAAGAGGAGAGCTGTACGCCTTCGCTAAACCGCGCTCCTTCCTTTCCCAAAATTTTAGGGCCGATGTAGACGATAAGTTCATGAAAGGCCTGTTCTTGCAGAAAGTGCGAGAGAGTCATGGCTCCTCCTTCAACAAGTAATTGGAGGATTTTCCGCTGTGCCAGCTCTTTTTGAATGAAAGAGCAGCTAACGGCCTTAGGGCTATTCCATGAGAGGGTATCGACTCCTTTAGAGAGCAGGAGTTCGTTTCTCTCTTTTTTTCCAGAAGTGATGCAAAGCGTTGGTGCCACGTCTGTCTTGAAGATGTTGGCATTTAGAGGGATAGTGTCATGAGAGTCGATCACAACTCGAAGGGGAGGGGGTCCCTTGAGAGGTGTATGGCGAACCGTAAGGTGGGGATTGTCTTGAAGGACTGTTTTTGCCCCAATGAGAACGGCCTGCGAGTGGTTTCGTAGTCGATGGGCGTCTTCTTCTGCTTCATGGTCGATGATAGAAAGTGCAGAAGGGTTTGCTGTTCTTATCGTTCCATCGACGCTTTGTACTGTCTTGAGAACGGTATATGAGCTATTTTTCCTCATATAATGAAGATAGCTTACAAGCTCCTCTTCAATCTCCTCTTTCAATAGGCCCGTTTGTACTTCGATACCAGCTCTTTGTAGTTGCTTTACTCCTTTGCCCCGAACGTTGGGATCGGGATCTGTAATGCCAATCACAACCTGTTTAACACCAGAGGCTGTGATTGCATCGATGCAAGGGGGGGTGCGCCCGCGGTGACAGCACGGCTCAAGGGTAAGATAGAGTGTTGCTCCCTGAAGATCTATTCCAGAAGCTTTTTTGATGGCAACTAGCTCGGCGTGTTCTCCTCCTGGGGGCTCTGTCCACCCAGAGGAGAGAACTGTCCCCTCCTTTGCGATCACACAACCTACCCAAGGATGGGGAGGAGCTACGCATCGAGCTTTCCGAGCGCACTCAAGCGCTCTTTTCATAAACTCTATATCGCCTTCCAATGACGGCCCCCTTCCATTAGTAAGGCCCTTCTTATATCAAAGGGGGATTTGTGAGCTAGACTCCTTTTTCAGGCAGGCGGACGTTATCTGTTTTATCAGTGACGCTGAAAAACCTTAGTCATTTATGGCCGATCATGTAAGGCGCCAAAAGCAGAGGTTTTTTGCAAAAACATCTTTTGGCAAGATATTCTTGACTTCTGAAAGAATACCATTGCTTAACAATGGCCGCCGGGACGGCGGTCTAAAGCCTGTGGAGCTGCTTATGTTGCCGGAGCTTAAGAAGCTAAGAATCTCTCGCCTTCTTAGCGAGAGAGGTTCAAGATCAGCTTTCGATCTTTTTTGATTGGAGTTGGATTTTTTCGTATGAAAAGCCTACTATCTTCCTTCTAATTGTAGAATGTCGTTAAGAAAAAAACATGGAGGAAAAATGAGCGCTGTATCAACGGGACACAAAGTGTATTATGGGGCAGAAAAATTTTTCCCAAATGAGGAGGCATATTCACCGGACGGGCGGTCTCTGGTCAAAGTGTGTGAAGAATTTCATTGGAACGCATATTATCCCTTTAATATTCATAGGTATGGACGAATTCTGTATGAAGAGGGAGAGATTGAAAGGGCTCTTCCTGTTTTCCAGGCTTCACTTTCTGCGCAGCTGGTCTTTTTGGGTCTCTTTGGCAAAGAGATGGCACCAAGAAGTCGTCGTATTGACCAGATTCCGGAGATTTTCAGAAACGTTTCCTTTGAGCCGCTTTTTGGTGAGATAGAGAACGGTTCTGAGCGGATTTTAGAAAAACTTGCTGCGGAGCCGGAACCAGAGGTTTCTTTGGCAGGAAAAAATCTTCGATGGCTTGGCAATGTATTGCGATGTCTTCATGCTTACAGAAAGCCTGAGTATCGACCCTTATTTGAGGCGATATATGGATTGGCAAAACGGGCTCTTTCCATGGTTTCTGGTGAAGATGCTCGGCTTGAGAGAGAACTTGAAATTCCCCTGGATGAAGTTGAGATGTTGCATGAATGTGGCTATCTCGAGGATATGGAGAAGTTTACAGAACTCAAGAGGCTTAAGACTCTTCTGAAACAGGAGAATGATACTTCCCCTTCCGTTCGAAGAACGTGGGCACGAGTTTATTGTATGGAATGCACCCTATACAAAAGCCGTGCTCTTTTAGAGGGAGATAAAACAGAGCAAAAAAAATTGTTTCAGAAGGTCTATGAAAAGGCGTTTAAAACAGAACGAGTTGTTGTTGATAGGGTTCTGTCCAATTGTAAGCCGGAAGTTAGCCCTGCTCTAAAAGCCTGTTGTACTGCCAGTAAGCTCCATGCTGTAACATTATTATATGGGGGAGTGAACGAATGGTTGCTTGAAGCCACGAAGATTAAAGATCTGTCGGAGAAACTTTATGAATTCATGATGATATACCCCGGACACTTCCTCTGTGTAAAATTCTGGAATATTTACATGGGGTATAGGATTGCTACTGGAGATAGCCAATTTATTATTGACCCGTGCGTTCGTGCTTTGAATTTGTGCTCTGGTGCGCTTTCTAACATCTGTGATAGGGATGATGGATTGGATCTTTGCCATGCTGTTGAGGAGGTGGAGGGTGGTCTTGACCACGAGGAATTTTTATCTGCCTTTGATCGGTTTAGCCAATGGTGTGAAGCTTTGGCCCAAGAAGGTAAGAACCCCTTAGCTCCTTATTAAGCGCCAGCAACATAAGGCAGCTCCATAAGCTTTACACCCAAAAGTTCCTACGGCCACTAATTTCTTTATTGCTTCGTTTTTAACCCCGGGTTGAAAATCGTTGAATAAATGCCGAAAAAGAGCCTTTCGAAATAATTCGCCTTGCCCACAACCTGTTCTGAGGCAAGGCTTTCTTTTGCGAGACTAATTATTCAATGCTCTCAACTTGGGTTTCAAGCGCTTTTTTCATTAAGCTGGAGGGCGGGGGATTTGTCTCAATCTTTTTGCGGAGCGCCAGAGTGGTCCAGCTCTTCTTATACACGCTTCTAGCTCTTGCTGACTCCTGATGATGTTTCGAAGTTCTGAATCAGGGCCTGTTATGAGCCTTTGTGCTTCGGGTATTGTGACTTGATGACGGTTTGCAAAGGCCCTAATAACACGATCAAGAATATATTCCGGATGAGGTTTTGGAACCAGGGAGCTGAGCGAAACCCATCTGGGTAATGTTCTAAGTGTATCCTCTTGTTGACGAAGTGCTGCCATCTCCTCATCAGATGGGGACCAATCTAACGGACTTGAGGGGGGTATAGGATTCATAATACATTCCTTTTGTATTCTTAGTATTGTTTTTTTAGAGCGTTCAGTTTATTTATTTTTTGTTTTTGTGAAAAGACGATAATTATGGTTAAAATGATTTTTTATATATTCATGGGGCGGGTGCCTTTGACAATTTTTCTCGTTTTCCGCATTCTGTTTGCACATCTTAATCTGGAAGGAGGAAGTATATGGGATTATTTCAGGCTATTAACAGGAAAGGTTGTTGCGCTCTTTTTTTTCTCGGAATCTCTGTCGGTTTTTCAACATCTCTTTCTGCCCAATCGACGTCTAGTTGGGTGAAACGCCCCTTGAAGAAGATGTGGCAAGACGGCCTTAAGGAGATAGAGAAGATCACCGATTCTGGTGAAGATAGTAAGAGTCTTTGGGACAGGGTACAGAAGAAAAAAAAGGGATGTCTAAAAACTAAGAATCCCGGTGGTATATCTTCACAGCCTTTTCACCCACATCTTGTGCAAGCAGAGCGCTATTTGAAAGAAAAAGGGAGGATGAAACAATTCTCTCAGGGTTTTATCCAGGGAATGCTTTCTGTTAAAGACAACCCCGTTATTAGTAAGGAGCAGGGAAAAGATTTTTTAAAGACACTGAGGTCTTCTCGTCAGACGCAGATGGGCAAGTTAGCAAAAGGGACGGTTATCCTTGCTTTTGCTACGGGGGACTATATCTCAAATCTTCCTAGCGAAAAGATTCCCAATGAGTTTGAAAAAATTCCATTTTCCTGGAAGGGTCTTTCTGTTAAAGAGAAGGGCGTGCAGGCTGGGCGCCTTATGGCCCGAATGTCTCGCGAAAAACCAGCGGTGTTTAGATAGATTGCGCTATCTCAGGGGGGAGTGTACATGAGTTTGTTCCGATTCAAAAAATGGTGGATGACTCTTTGCATTTTTTCTTTAGTAGGTTCTGCGCCTGCTTGGGCGGGCTTAGCAGAGATCGACGTTCAACAAGCAGTAAAGCTACAACAAAAGAGCCCCCGTCTTAGTTCGAGGAAAGTGCAAACAACTCGACCGCAGCCCCCTCGCTCTTTAGGATCTATTGGCCTTAATGCCCTCCAGCCCTATGTAGGACAGGCGGAGAAATTGCTAGATCTTGATATTAAGCGCCCTTCGAAAAAGGGAAAACAGTTTGCTCAAGGGTTTATTGAGGGGGTACGGTCTCGTGCAAAGCCAAGGTATAAAAAAAGGGGAAGTGGTACATCGATAGGCTTTTTGAAGCCCTACCTTTCTCGGTCTGGTTCGGCTAAAGGGTTTGTAAAGCTGCTCGTTCTTTCATATGCTTTTGGGGATTTTCTTGCTGATCTTCCGAAAGAGCAGCGTCCGCAAGATATCAAAAAGATCGGCGCTTCCTGGAAAAACCTTTCCTTTCAGGAAAAAGGCAAAAAAATAGGCCGATTCATTGCTGAGCACTATTCGTCATAAAAAATCTGCCCGCTCTTTTATAAAGAGCGGGAGAGATCTTACGCTTGCCGTTCTAAATAGGTTTTTTTGATGGATTGAGGGTTGAAAAATCTTCGAATAACCTTTTCGGCTATTGAAATATCGAACGCTTTACAGGAAAAGATATCAAAATAGGCATCGCCATTGAGATCAACAAAGTGGGCGGTAATATCGGATGTTTCGATGAGCTGGACAAGAGAGTATCCGCCAGCTAGAGGATTGTGTGTTGCAAAGTGCTCGAGAATTGGCTCGCCATATGCTTTCATGTCGATCTCTTTAACAAGAGTTTTGACGAACGCCTTAATATTTTCTGGATCTACAATCTTCTCTTTATCGCAACTTTTGCAATCTAGAATGAGGTGATATCCCCAGTAATCACAATGTCCTTCTTGCTGGGTTGCAGCACAAAAGGCGGTAATAGGAAAGATAAGCATGCTCAAAAGCGTGCAAAATAAAGTGGCCATCTTTTTCACGGTCTTAATCCTCATTTTTAGAAATGGATATCATATGTTACTCGTAGAGGCCCGTTTTGTTGCAACTCAATTTTTTCAATTTATTTTTTTCTATTCGGGTTTTTTTGGGTGAGATTCGTTTTTGGGCAAAATCTTTCTTGTTTTCTAGAAAAAGATTTGACATAGAGAAGAGAAAAAACAAGGTATCATAATATGTCAGGTTTTGTTCCTCCTCCACATACAAGTAAGACAGATAGTACTCAAGGAAGCGCTCCTCCTAAAAAAACGGAAGTCACTCGTGAGGAAAAGATTGCTCTTGAAGTAATAAACGATTTCAGGGAGCTTCCCTTTGCCGACCTGTCAGATCGTGAGATCTGCTCTCTTCTTGAGAGCTCTCCAGAGGAAGAAGAGCAGGGGGCGATTCTTGAGGAAGCAGAGGGGTCAGAAATCGTCGCTGAAGAAAAGCCGATAAATAGAGAGGCTGTACAGACGAAGAGAAAAAGAGGGAACCTCGAAACGTCGCAGGCCCTTGTTGTTTTAGGCGCGCTTCCTTTGGCCGTGAGTCGTGTGGCGAGCATGATTTTAAAAACGGCGAGAAGATTAGAAGAAGGGGCACGAGCAAAAGAGCGACGCCGGGAAGTTGAAGAACAAAAGGCTGAAAGAAGATGGGAAAGAGTGCAGCAAGATGCTCAAGCGCATAGAGAAAGACTTGGATTGACAAAGGGGGAGGCTGGAAAAGGAAGAACACGTAAAGGTTCTGCAAGAGCGATAAAAGAGAAACAGGAAGGTGTTTTTGGGCCTCAAGGCGAGAAGAGATATCGAGAGAATAAGAAGAAAGGAATGCCAGCGTCTCCACCAAGAAAACCCAATGTAAATCCTTGAAACCTCATTTGCACGGTGTTAGGAAATCTGCCCACATCGTATACTACTCTCTAAAGCTAAACGTGAAAGGCTCTAGCATTAGTCGCCTTTCACCAAAATCTGAATTTCTTTATCACCTAATTTTAAGGATATCGACCTATGCTAAATAAGTTTGTGAAGTTTTTTCCCATTTTATTTGTAACCATTTTTTCTATTAGTTCGTTATGTGGAGGCCAAAATATGTCAGCTCAAACACCTCTTGTCGTTTTACTTGGAGCTCCCGGATCGGGTAAGGGAACTCAAGCGGCTAAGATTGTGCAGGAGTTTGACATTGTCCATATTTCAACAGGAGATATTTTGCGTCATAACGTCAAAAATCAGACTCCAATTGGAAAAAAGGCTAAAGAGTTTATGGATGCAGGGCAGCTTGTTCCTGGCGATATTGTTGTTACGATGTTGCAAGAGCGACTTAAAGAGCCTGATTGCCAAAAAGGAGCGCTACTCGATGGTTTTCCTCGCACACTAGATCAAGCGAAGGCCTTGGAGGAGATGATCGGGGATAGGTACAAAGTTGTTGTGATTTCTTTAGAAGTATCCGATCAGACGGTTATCGATCGTTTAACAGGTCGGCGCTCTTGTCCAGTGTGTAACGCCATCTATCATGTGATGTTTACTCCTTCCCAACAAGAAGGGGTGTGCGATGGGTGTGGAGGCGAGCTTATCACTCGAGCTGATGATACAGAGAAGACAGTAAAAGAGAGGCTTGCAATATTTCACTCTCAAGTTGGTCCCTTAAAAGAGTTTTACGCTAAAAGAGATCTTCTCAACGAGATTGATGGAGAGGATAAGGCTGGGGCCGAGAGCATTAGCAGAGCATGCCTTAAAACCATTCGCGACGCTCTTGATTCTTAAGAAAGCATGTTTAGTGCCGCTAGTTCTGTCGCTAGCGGCTAGACTCGTTCGGTTTCAAAGAGATGAATTTAATTTCCTCTACATGCTACGTTTAAACCCAAGTTGTGCCCTATTCCCTTTAGAGTCTTTGAGCGAGGGGAATAAGATACGAGTGTTGCGACGAAGCTTAAGGTTTTAACCTTAGCAAGGAGCAACACGAAGTAGATTATTTGCCGCAGCCAGACCCTAAAAGGAATAGGGCGTAACTTGGGTTGTAACCCAAAGAAATCAGAAGGATTATGCAATGAGGTCTATCGCCAAGAGAGTTGTGCTTTTTTTGCTGCTTAACGTGGCTATTATTTTTACCATCTCGATATTGCTTTCCGTGTTCAATATTCGTCCTTATTTAACTCAAAGGGGTATTGATTATGGGGCGCTTTTGACCTTTTGCCTTATTTGGGGTTTTGTCGGTTCTTTCATCTCTCTTGCAATGTCGCGGCTTATGGCCAAGTGGATGATGGGTGTTGAAGTGATCGATCCGGATACGACCAATGTGCAGGAGCAGATGCTATTAACAATAGTTCAAAAGCTTATCAAGAGAGCCGGGCTTTCTAAAATGCCAGAAGTTGGTATTTATGAATCTCCAGAGGTCAACGCCTTTGCTACAGGGCCTTCGAGATCAAGGGCTTTAGTTGCGGTCTCTTCGGGGCTCCTTTCTAGGATGAACTCAAGTCAAATTGAAGGAGTAGTTGGCCATGAAATTTCTCATATTTCCAATGGAGATATGGTCACGATGACATTGCTACAAGGAGTTGTTAATGCTTTCGTAATGTTTTTCGCTCGAGTGTGTGCACTTGCTATCACGCGAGTTGGCAGACAAAGAGAAAGCGCAAGCTCCCCTTTTCTCTATACAGGACTTGTTTTCCTCTTTCAGATTCTATTTATGATTCTCGGGGCGATCATTATCGCGGCCTTTTCAAGATTTCGAGAATACCGTGCTGATGCCGGTGGTGCGCGTTTGGCGGGGCGTGAGGCGATGATAGAGGCGTTAGCGGGATTACAATCATTAGAGAATATTGAAGATCCTCGGGCACAACAGACCTCGTTTCAGGCTTTTAAAATTTCAAATCGATCCGCTTTCTTATATCTTTTTGCTACACATCCAAAAATCGAAGAGAGGATTGCTCGGCTTAAGGGGTAACTTGCATAAGGTCCGGTCGATTTTGAGCAGCCTCTCTTTTTCCTTTTTTGGCTCTTTTTTTGAAACAGTAGGCAGATTTTGGTGTTGCCTGAAATTGGTATCCACTTGCTCTCGAGGATTCATTTGTCAATAATTTCAATAAACCGGTAGAGTCGCTTGTGTTGAAAATAAGGGGGGACGGCGATGAGCATAGCTGAAATATATCTATGGGCTCTTGTGGCAGTTGGATTGGTTGGTGCGGTTTTGAACGTTAAGCGGCAGCGAGCTGGGTTTCTCTTTTGGATGGTTTCACACCTGGGGTTTGCCATATCGTATATGACACACCAGATCTATCCGGTTGCGTTTTTCTTTCTCACCTCTTTTTTTCTCGCTATTGTTGGATGGCGATCATGGAATAAGGAGGCTCGTGAAGAGCTGCAAATGGCGGCTGCGACTATTGAAGTTGCAGAGTAAGAGGATTTACGTATTTTCTTGCAAAAAGAGCCTGTTTTTTTTGGGATATCTGAGTTTTTGCCCTATTAATCCAGTTTGAGACTCGACGCTCGATATGATTTCCTGATAAACGTCTTCAAGGTTTTGTTCTCCAGAAATAGTGATAAGCGTCTGTTTTTCTTTATAGAAATCAAGGAGCGGGGAGACTTTTGTTTTATACGCTTCAAGTCGAGATCGAATCAAGTCAGGAGAGTCATCAAGTCTTTGTTCGAGAGGGCCTGAACAGATATCACAGAGTCCTTTGTGATTTGGAGGAAAGGATTCATCATAGACTTTCCCGCACATTCGACAGACGAGGCGTTGTTCTACTCTTTGAATAAGCCATTCGTCAGGAGTATTTATTACAATTGCCAGGAAATTGAACTCTTTCCCTAATTGTGTGTGTAAGGATTCTGCTTGCTCAACGGTATTTGGAAAATCTTCAAAAAGAACTCCTTGAGCGCAGTCTGGTTGTTTGAGTCGTTCATTAAGCAGCGAAAGATATATTTCTTCAGGAAAGTTGCTGCCTGTCCGTTCACATTCGCGAGCCTTTTTAGTCAGGGGCGTCTCTTCTAAAAACAGGCCTGTTAACAGAGATGCCAAAGAAATGGTAGGAAAAGAAAACTCCTGTCGTGTACGAACGGTGAGAAGCGTTTTCCCGGAGCCGCGAGCACCGTAAAGAGTAATAAAGTAGGGCAGGCCTTCTGTCTCCTTTCCGAAAGAAGGAGAGGCAACAGAAAGAAGAATAAGGAGTGTAATAATACTGCGCATACTACCACCTCATATATAAGATAGGCAAATATTATGGGCTTTAAAACAGTGCCCCTTAGTATTGACAGGGCCTGCAAAAGCAGATATCACAATAACTATATGTATGTCGATAAACTCGAGCGGAAAAATGCTAACACATTTTAAGAATTTATATGTACGCCAAGTTTGGGGGTGTTGATGTTTGAGAGCGAAAGAGATCAGATGGTAGATCTTCAAATCATTGCTCGGGGAATTAAGGATGAGGCGCTTATAGAAGCGATGAGGGTCGTTTCTCGCCATATATTTGTTCCCGAAGAATACTGGGATGAGGCGTATGAGGACCATCCTGTTTCCATTGGGTATGGACAAACCATAAGTCAGCCCTATGTGGTTGCTCTTATGTTAGAGATGGTTCAGCCAGATACGTCTAAGCGATTACTTGAAATAGGTTCTGGATCCGGGTACTTAGTTGCGGTTGCAGCTCAACTTTTTAAGGAGGCTGTTGGGGTTGAGCGAATAGAGGCTCTTTGTGTTCAAAGTCGAAAAGCGCTACAAGAAGTTGGGGTCAAAACAGCTCGCATAGAGTGCTCAGATGGATATGAGGGAGATCCCAGACAGGCTGGTCAGTTTGATGCCATAATCATCTCCTGTTCATGTTCTCATCCGCCACAGCCCCTTCTTGATCAGTTAGCGCCGGGCGGTATTTTTGTAGCTCCAATTGGAGATGATTTTATCCAAGATCTCGTTATCATTCGCCGTGCAGAAGACGGATCTCTTTCGACTGAGATGGCAGGCGGGGTGCGCTTTGTACCGCTCATTTCGGATCGTGAACAGAGTGGGTTTTAAGCGTTGGGGCTATATCGTATATCTGCGATCGCTTAAGCAAATATTGCCCTTGGGTCCCTGTCGTGAAATAGATACTTCAACTGCGTTTGAGAGACCTTTTATGGGCGTCCTTGATAAAGTATAGTCAGTATATTGGAAAAAGTTAGCCTTTCTTCTGATTGTATGCCATATCGAATCGATACATTTTTCTATGGGCTTTTTATTATTTGACCAGACAACCAGGCAATGCCTCTCATAGTCTACTAAATAGGAGCAATCTGGGTCTCCAATTTTTTTCTGGTATGGAGCAACTCTGCCTTTATACGTATACTCGATATTGTTTCTTAGTAATTCTCGAGTGAATTCTTGACAGACAAAAACGGATGGATTTTCTGTATAAAGATAGGGGTATTTTGTGGACCCCGCTTTGGAGGGCGATTGCTTTGGGATAGGAAGGCTCATGATACTTATATGACTTTTTCTTATTTATTTTGATTTATATGTAAATATTCTAATATATGATAATTAAAAAGACAACATGTTTTTGTAGATAATTAGCCGTTTGTAGATTTGAGTAATTGTTGTTTTAGGTCGAGAATGCTTTTCTATTCTATTTCAGGGAGAGTTTGAAGTTGACAAGATACGAAAGGTTACGGCGGATAAAGGGGGCTTTATTTTCTACAGACGGCCTCACAAGATAGAGTGAGGCAAGCCAAGTTACGTTGTACTCTGTTTTCTTTCTTTTTTCGTTATAAGAAAGAGAGCAAAAAGGAGCACCGGAAAGGTAAGAAGCTGTCCCATAGAGAGAAGAGGGGAGTCAAAGCTGCTTTGCGGAACTTTATAGAATTCAATGATGTATCGAAAGGTAAAAAGGACGAAAAGGTAGTAGCCTGTAAGTCGGCCATTTTGGGCCCATCGTCCCTTTCGGGCAAAGACCATCATTACGGCAAAGAGAAGTGCGGAAACGGATGCCTCGTAGAGCTGCACTGGATGTCGGGGAATGCCGCCTGTAGCATCAAGGGGAGATTGAAAGGTTACGGCCCAGGGAAGAGATGAGGGAAGCCCGACGATTTCTTGGTTGAAAAAATTGCCTATTCGAATACATGTGGCCATCCATGCAGAAGAGAGTGCTACAAGATCAAGTGTATCAAAGCCCGGAAGTTTTCTGTTTTTTCGCACGAAGATCCACAGAGCAATAAAGAGCCCTAAAATTCCACCATGGCTTGAAAGTCCTCCCTGACGCAAATTAAAAATTTCTGCAGGATGGGCTATGTGGTATGAAAGATCATAGAAGATGACATGGCCAAGTCTTGCACCAATGACAAGACCGATGAAAACATACAGTGCCAGTCGGTCAATATAGTTGTTTTGGCTCCTTACGTCCCAGTTTTTGTCATACCCGCGAATCAAAAATCTGGCAGTAATAAGGGCTCCATAAAAGCCGATAGCAAAGAAGATACTGTACCAGTAGACGGGAAGATCGATGTATGGAATAGTACATGCCACTCGAGGCGGATCCCATATGAAGGCCATAAAAAAACCTAACTTGGGTTTGAATCTAAAAAAAAGAACGCACTTTTTTTATAAAGTGCGCTCACAATCGGAGCAGAGGGATTTGAACCCCCGACCTACTGCTCCCAAAGCAGCCGCGCTAGCCAAGCTGCGCTATGCTCCGACTAATTTGTTCCTTGAGAAGGGTTTACAACCTTACTCTTCGTTACAATATTTGTATCTCGTTTCCTTCACCCTCCCCACAAAAAGAATAGGTAAGCAACGCAGGGTTAAAAAGAGAAGACAATAGTGTGCCAAGAAACTCCCTTTTTGTGGAGGTTTTTTTAAGTCACAGGTTTTTAGCCAACTGGAGTCAATAGCGTCTCTATGGCTTTATCTGTTATGGGATAGGCCCTAATGGTATTGTCGGAGAGGCGCTCCATGGTGGTGAACATCTTTTCTCCGTCGTATGGAGAAAAGAGAGCATAGAGTGAAGAGAGAGCCAGGCCAGCAGCGATAAGAGGTAGAGCAATAACTCGGGCAATATCTATTGCTATATACTTCCATCTGTCGATAGGCGTAAGGCTCTTATTGCGAAGGTGACAAAAGGCTACTGTGCGAGATATATTTTTGATGGCCACGCTACAGACAAAAAACGGGATTGTAAGGGGCGCTATTCCTAAAAGGATACGATGTTTTTTTCGCAGTGCTTCTTTCGGGATATTGAGGTAGAAATATCCGGTACTTTTGTCCTGAATTAACAAACATTCTTGTTTTTCTAACTGCTTTCTGAGGGAGGAATTGCATTGTGCGATCTCAAAAACCTTTTGGCATGTGCTCTCTGGTGTAGAGTCAACCGGTATTTGCGCGCTTTCAGACCACTCGTTACACGGCTGAAAATCCCCTACGGTAAGTGGAGCTGGCATGATGGGTGAAGAAGCCACGGAAGTATCCCCTCTTTTTTAGCCACAACTGTCTTTAAACCCAAGTTGCGTCCTATTCCTCTCATGGGATGGCTGCAGGGAACGGTCTACTTCGTGTTGCTCCTCGGCAAGGGAGGCAACCCCTGCCCAAAGTCGCAACATTCACATCCCGCCCCCTTCGCTCATCTCTTGAAACGGGATAGGGCGCAACTTGGGTTTTAAGACTATTGCGGGTTTCCCCTCTTAAATGCAAGGGAGCTCTTTGTCGGTCTTTTTTCAACGCTTAAACTATCCCGCGTTGTTGGTCAAGATGGCCTTAAGGATTTCGTCAGATAAAGGATAAGGATAGAGGGGGCTGCTGCTGGAAAGCCTGCAGAAGAGAGTAGCCATTTTCTCGCCATCGTAAGGAGCGACAAGTCCATATAGAAGAGAAAGTGAATAACCGACAGCAATAATGGGGGAGAGGGCAATAAGGGCAATATCTATTGCTGTAGATTTGAGTTTTTGTGTAAGTAACGGGGTTTTTTCCGGATGTCGGAAATGGTAAAAACTAATAACTTGGAAAAGGCGTGTGATAGCTATGCCTGCTGTTATAAACGGAAGCATAGAAGGGATAAACCATACGTTTAAGAGGTGATACTTTCGTAATGTTTCTTTTGGTATATTGATATACCGATGTCCGGTACGCTTATCAACAGTAAATAAAGGCTCGTCCTTTTTTAGGTCGCAGAAGAAGGAAAAACTACCTGTAACCCCGAGAATCTTAGCGTGTGTATGATCCTTGGGATCGAATTGTATTCCGTTGACATCTTTGTCCCATCCACCAAATGGTAAAAAATCACCTAGGCGCAATTGGGGGGCGTGAATTGAAGTATTTGACATCTTTGTATCCTTTGTTCAAATCTTTTGAGATTTAAGAGTAGCTCTATTTTTAAGAAATTTCAACCCGAGTTTTTTTCGCAGTGCTTCTTTCGGGATATTGAGGTAGAAATATCCGGTACTTTTGTCCTGAATTAACAAACATTCTTGTTTTTCTAACTGCTTT
>Ga0180437_10000984_pt1 | contig 50497 bp, 52 predicted proteins | sample SS_ome_4_FD_132410 | JGI IMG/M metagenome (GOLD analysis project Ga0180437, IMG submission 132410) | Hypersaline lake sediment archaeal communities from the Salton Sea, California, USA - SS_3_D_1 metaG | ecosystem: Environmental > Aquatic > Non-marine Saline and Alkaline > Hypersaline >... | reverse complement strand
GAAACTCCAATACCACCTTGATTGTATTGAGTATAAGAATCAACTACCATTGATTTTAATGGCCCAATTGCTTTTGATCCATCAATTTTTAGTCCAATACTATTTGGAATAAAATTTGTACAATTTTGAATATAAGGTGATTGATTGAAGTATCCAATTTGATTTGGATTAAATGCAAAAATTGCCTTACCTGAATTCAAAGTTCCAGTATAAGACATTTCTGCAATATAGTTTCCATTTGAAGTATAGAACAAATCTTGATCTGCATTCAGTGGTGATACTGATACTTCTCTTAAACTATCACCAACGATTGAGACTTGTTCTGGAATAACTAATGGATTATTTTCTAAATAAGATCCAGCACTAACTTTAATAACTGTTCCTGTTGTTGCTTCTGCGATTGCTCCTCCAATTGTTGCCTTTGCGTCTCCAAGTTTTCTTCCGGTATTGGTATCGTTTCCATCTTCTGTGACATATAAAACATTAGTTACTTTTGCGCCAATACCAACCGAAACAATGTCAGTTGAAACTCCTACAGCACTTTCTCTTTCTCTACGAACAAAAAGTTCTCCCTCTGCTGTGTTAAGTGCCAGTTCCCCCAAAGGTAATTGATCTACCGTTGGTCTCTTTCCAGGAACTGATGACCTTTTAATTCTAATTATGGGTGCTGCCATTCAACCTCTCATTGGTGGTATTAACCGTATAAACTCTTATATAAGAGTTTTTATTATTTATGAAAAATCTTGCTCTACAATTTCTTTAGAAGACCTTTTTGATTTTGATAAATTCAGTTTCTCATTTTCTGCATTCAATTCATTTACTTTTTTATTCAATGCCTCAATAAGTTGATTTGAGTTCATTAATCTTGCTTCAAGTGCAATTGTTTGTGTAGTCAAATCACTTACTTTTTGTTGATATATTGTAAGTAAGTTCTTAATTTCCTGCTCATTCATTTTCAATTAATTTTGCTGTTTTATTTATAAACATAAAAAAAGGAGTGAGATTTCTCTCACTCCGTTATAGTATTATGAGTTAATTATCAAGCAAAGAAACCGCCGTCAACAACAATGTTGCTGAGAGTGAGTTCGCCATTGGCACAAGAGATAACTTCATCAGTACCTCCAGTGCAAGCATTATTAATTTCTAATCCACCAGCAAGAACTGTTGCGTAGGCAGTAGCAGTCAATACATTGTTAGCTTCGCTTACATCATCAGCAAAAGTGATTCTTGAGGTGCTATCATCCCAGTAAACTGCTGCTTTCTTAGCAGTACCACTATAATAGTGGAATAGCATACCTACATCAATGTTGGCATCAGAACTAGGGGCAATAAGTCCCCCACTACCATTATCAACAAGACCAACTTCAATTAGAGAATCCTTAACGAGAAGTGTTTCTGTTTCTATGGTGGTTGTAGATCCATTAACAACAAGATTTCCAGTAACAGTTAAGTTTGTGGAAACACCAACATTACCGCCAACATCAATTGTGATTGCCTCAGTACCATTTGAATGCTGAATAGTAGCAGTCTTAAGGGTAGAAACTGAAAGTGAAGTTCCTACTACAACATCATTAGGAAGACTTAGAACAACAGAAGCACCTTCGCCTGAACCTGTAACTGCAATTTGATTTGCAGTACCAGTTACATCCTTAACATAATCACCATAAGTGTGAGTGCCAAGTCCGATTACATCATTTTGAATTGTGGTAGAAATTGTAATATCTGAAGTACCATCAAAATATGCAGTACCAGTTACAATTCCACTAACAGCAATATTTCTTCCAGTAGCAAGTGAGGTTGCAGTACCAGCATTTCCTAGTAAATCTGCATCAATTGCACTAGTGAAGGTTGCAATACCAGAAACATTGAGGTTATCAAGTTCGGTATGTCCGGTTACATCTAAACCAGCGTTTGCATTAAGAAGACCACCAATGGTTGAGATACCAGAAACATTGAGATCAGTGAAGGTATTGGGAGCATTAGCAATTGCAGCTTCAATTGTTGCAGTTGTTGTTGCATCAAGAGACGCAATGTTCTGAAGTTCAAAAGCACTGCTTACAACTTGAGTTGCGCCGATGCTGACTGAACCAACGGTAGCAATACCGGAGACATTCAGGGAATCTGCAGAAAGTGTGGTAAACGCACCAGCAGCAGCAGTTGTTAAACCAATAGTTGTACTATTGATTGATCCACCCTGAATAGTAACATTAGTGATGGTGGTGATACCAGTCAGTGAAGCATTATCGAAAGTTGCACTTCCAGTTACACTTGCCCACTCAAGTTCACCAGTTGCATTAGTCTTTAGGAAATATCCATCAGATGGTGTAGCAGGTAAGGTATAAGTTGTGATACCTGCAAGAGTGTCAGGTGCTTTTAAACCAATTGAATTTGTTCCGTCTTTATCAACAAGTTTGAGATGAAGTGAATTGGTTCCATCTTCTCTCTTCCAATAACGATGAGAACCGAAGAACTTATTTCCGTTTACAGAGGTATCAAAACCTACGAAAAGGTCAAAAAAGTTTGTTGAAAATGCAGGTTCGCCGGGTCTTAAAGCAGGAACTGTTCCTACTCCAGCAGCGGCAGAACCTCTCTTAAATTGAAGTGTTGGAGATGCCATATTTGATTTGTCCTTAAAGGGTTAATTTGTCTACTAGTAGTACAAAATCAAATCAAAAAAAAAAATAATATAAAAAAATAAAATATCCATTACATTTATTTATTTAAAATTAAAACTGACCAGCATCAACATCAATTCTATCATCCAAATCAGTATCAAGTTTATTGATAAATTCTGGTGGTAGAAAATTATCTGCAACTGACTTACTTAACAAGACATCTGGGTCAACAAATGTATATTGCTGTAATGTATTATTATACATTAAAACATAACCATCTTGGACATTAGAAACATCCACATCATTAAGTATACTGATATTATCTGGTACTACAATTTGTGTTCTTACTTTTAATTTAGGAGTTTTTGGCAGTTTAACTTGAATCGCCATTAGAATTCTCCAGAATCTACGTCAATGCGATCATCTAAATCTATATCAAGTTTATCAAGGAAATCCTGTGGAAGATAATTATCAGCAACTGCCTTACTTAGAACCACATCAGGATCAACAAAGACATATTTCTGTAATTGTGAATCATACATAAGAATATAACCATCTTGAACATTGCTATAATCAATATTACCAATACCATCTATATTATCACTACCAGTTTCACCTAGAGTTGCACTTTCATTAACAATAATATTTCCTTCAATTACTTTTTTAATTTTACCATTTCCATCAGTAAGAAACATATCATAATAATTTCTACCTGCCTCAAGTCCAGATGTTTGAGTATTACTTAATGATATTTTTATTCTTCCTTGTTGCCTATCAATAAAAGTAATTACAAATGCTTTAAATTTTGGTGAAGTTGGATACTTTCTTATTTTTGCTGAACCAAGATAATTCGCTAAATTAAGTGGAGACCCGTCATCCTCTGTGAGATCTATTTCTGTCTCAAAGTCAGTTCCTTTTTCTAGTGTATAATTGGCGGCGTATACGGCCATTTTTTTGAAGACTTTTAAGTATTTATCAATCAAAAAAAGTTAAGGTTTATATTTACTCTACACTTATCATCGCTACAAGTTGTGCTGTGATGAGGTACTGATGCATCAAAAATTAATAAACGATTTTCTATTGATTTGATTTCTATTGTGTCTTCTAATACTGTAAGACCATTATTGGTGTTCAGATAAAAAATAGCACCACGATGAGAGAAATCATAATCTGTATGATTATCGTGATGTACTATAGTTTCTGTAGATGGATATAGATTTCCTTTGATTCTCATCATTGCTCTACACTCTAAAAGATTGAGAATAGGTGCAAAGACTTGTGTTTGTGGTTCAGTATGAAAACCACTCCAGAACTGATGAGTGAAGTAATAAGATGCTGTAATGGGTAGATTTTCTTTTTCGTTTGTAACGACTGGTGTTAGATTCCAAGGAAACCCTGGATTTAACATAAAATTCTTAATATTTTCAAACTCTTCTTGTGGAAGAGCATTATCTATAATCTCATAAGTCATTTAATTAACCAAGTGTATAAATTTGATTCAGTCCAGTAACTGTAAACAATGCTTGGATTTCTGCAAGGTCTTCAATGGAAAACTCAACAGAAGAAATAATTTGTGTAAGACTAGTTTGAATTGCTGGTACATTTGGTTCTCCAAATTTAGCATCAGCAATTAATGCAATAAACTCCGTACATAATGTATTGATTGTAAGATTGGTGGATGCTGCTGCTTTAAGAGTTGCATAAGCACCTGAAGTCATTAGTTCATTCCAGAAAGTCTTATAAACTGCACCATTTTTTTTGAATTCTAGTCTGTATTCTTTAAGACTTCCATCCCAGATTACTTCTTGAAAGTCATTTACAGGATTTGGTCTTGGTGGAGCAGGAAACCAACCAATTTCTGCAAGTGCTTCATCAGTCATCTCACGAAGATTCAACCACTCTCCATTAATTTTAATGTTATGTGAAAGTTCTTCTGGATAGTTTCCGTTATTGGTGTATGCTCTTGAGACGCTGTAATCTGGTTCCATTTTTTATACTTTTACTTTAGAGTTATTTATGTACCTTTATTTCCTGATAAGATGACTTATATTTCTCATTGATTTCTTTTTTGATGAGTGCTCTCTGGTCATTAGTAATATAAACACTTCTTGCAAGTTCTATAAAATCTTGATTAAAGTCTTGTGATTTTTCAAGAACTCTTAAGTCATCTTCTATTTTCCAGAGTTTGCGATTGATTGAGAGTAGTTGTGAAACATAAGGTGCATCATAGACCTGATGTTCTTTTGCAATTTTGATGAGGTCTTGGAGTTCTTTTGTTACATATTCACTTGTTGTATATTGAGATTTGATTGAGAGAATAGAAATCTTATCTAATAGTTCTCCTACTGATATTGGTACTTGTATTTCAACCATAGTTAATATTTTTTGGTTTTTCTATTACTTCTGGTTTCTTATCTCCTTCTATGTTTTTGATGATGTCTTGATATGAAGTTTCTATTTCTTCTTGTGTAAACTCAATTCTTGGTTCATTCAGTCGTGAAGACATATGTGCTTGGAAACCTGATATTCTCATTGAATCCGGATAAAACTTTACATCCCTCTCAATAATATGAAAACCATCATAAGTCACATTGACCCGATGAGTTCCTGCAATCACAACTGATGCCTTTTTATTCAGTGCCTTACAGATATGTTGACCGCAACTATCACAACCAACAAAGTAATCGGCAGCACCTATAATTGCAGACCATTCTCTTAAGTTTGGATCTGGATCTGGTTTATAAGTTCTTATGTCGTGAAACTCCTTTGCTCCCATAAAGATTAAATTATAATCCTTTGAGAGTTCTTTGATAAAGTAATCCAACATTGGTTTTGGAATAGACCTTAAACTATCATCAAAAATACCAGAAGGATGTGGAGTTGCAGTAGAACCATAAGGTTGTATTACAATCGTCTTTGATTTCTTATGTTTTGATTTTGCTTTCTCTATGATTTCAAATGCTTTTCTCTTCTCTGGAGTTGAGATGTTCAGTTTCATTGGAGGAAGGTCTTGATGGTCTGTTGAGTTATTGATACAGACATCAAATGCCTCTCTTAATGAAATCTCATTACGATAATATGCAGGAAGACGATAAGGTTCTGGTGAGATTACTTGGTATGCTTTCCAGAATAAATCAAATGAACCTTTTGCATCAGGATTAAAGGTTTTTTCTTGTAGTTCTGGAAGTCCCCAGGTTACAAAGTCCCATCCAGGAATCATTATGTACCATTCTTCGTCTGGATGATTCTTGGAATATTTGAGAAGTGCTGGAATTGCTGTGATTATTCTTCCAAGTCCACCGTCTAATGAGATAATTGTAGTCATTTATAGTTTAGTTCAAATGATTTTGATTGTTCTTTAATATTTTCATTATTCATAACTTGTCTCCAGTCTATCACAGGACTAATGTGATTTGCATCACAATGAGTACTCCAACCAGGCATTGGCGAAATAAGATACTTATGTTGTTGCTGAAGTTCCCAGAACTTATCATAATCTTTAGAATAATGAAACCCCTCTTCTTCTTTTACCCCATCTACAGAATATTTTTGATGTATTTCCAAGTCTTCTAATAAAGTCTTATATTTACAAGCAAAGGTATTGGTTGTTGCTGGTACTGCTCTCCAATGAGAACTTGGAGTTGCAAAGATTTCACATAAGTATCCTTTCGCAATAAAGAAATCAAAGTCATATAGAGTGAGGTAATGAGAGTTAATGCTAAATCCTTCTAACATTATCTCAAACCATCTTGGGCGGTGTAGATAATCATCTTCTAACAAATAAACAATCGTATCATCACTTAAGTTTTTTGATTGAATGATGTCTAATGTGGAAAGAAAACTATCAGTCTCACTTCCGCATTTGATAATTTCTACATTCTTTTCTTGTGATAGAAAGGTCTTATCAATACTACCATAAAACTCATCATAAACAATCGTATAGTTTACAAGGTCTGGGTTAAGTGTATTCTTAAAGTTCTCAAAGACTTTAATCTTATTGAACCATTGTGGTCTTGTTCTGTCTGGAAGTTCTTGTAACTTTGAGTAATAACAATGTCTTAAAAATACTTCAATTGGTTTCTTCATTTTGATTTAAAAGTTCACTTCCCAGTTGTGCGATTTCTTCCATACTCATTTCATAAATTTTATCACCAACTTTTTCATATACTTTTAAATATCCCAGAGGAACCACTTCTGTTGAGAAATAGTACTCAAGTTCTTCATAAAGTGGATTATCAGTATCTATTCTTATTTTTAGTGCTTTTAGGACTTTCTTTACATCTTCAAGTGTTTCAAGTCTTTCAGTACAAAGTTCATATCTTCTTACAGGTTTTTCAGTCATAAGTCACTCCAAATGATTTGAGTTTTGAGTATTTATTCCACCAGTCCAGGTGGTGAATATGAGGGTCTCGTTGCTTCTCAAACTGAATGTGAAGAGCAAGAGAAGGTACAGGATTTACACGAGTTACATAATGTTCCCAGATATTTGAGATGGTATTTCCTTCATGAACCAGTTCTTTTATTGGGTCTATTCCATCCCAAGGAGTATATTGAGATGCAAGTTTCTCAAAGACTTTCCAGTGGTCTTGGAAAACTTTAGGTGTCGTCATCATTGTAAAAGTAGTCCATATTCCTTCTTTCCAGTGTCTTATTGGAGTTCTAAACAATCTTCCGGGAAACATATTTTGTAGTTCATAGTCTTCTGTATTATCAAAAGGAAATAAACAAAGTTCTTTTTGTAGATGATAATAAGACTTTAAGTATTCATAAGTAAATAACATTTCTTGGATTGCTTCTGTACAATGAAGGTAATCATCTTCTACAGAGTATACTAAATCAGCAGTTGAGTTCTTACAATACTCAAACTGCTTAAGACCACTATGGCGAAATCCAGGAACTTCTAAATCTATAAGTTGATATGGGTGTTTTGAGTGATTAAAGATTTTATGCACTTTAGAAATACAATCATTCGTGCAGTGGTCATTGAGAACAATAAAAGAAATCTCTGCATTTGTAACAACATTTGCAGAGTTAATCAAAGAAGATAAACAACCAAGTATCAAGTCTTTTTTGGGAACATCAATATATCTTGGTTTGTCTCCGTGTATATTTTGCTCATCGTGTATTCTTAAGATGATTTCTAGTTTCATTTGTATTCAATAAACTTCTTATCTAATTTTTCAATAATATCAGCATCAATTTTGTGCCCTTCTTTCCAGAACTCCATATTCATTTCTTTATATTTCTTGACGATTTCTGGAGGTAGAATACATCTTGGAGGGTTATACTCCACTTTTTTCTTGACTGTATGAAGGTCTTTGAGATTACAAGCCTTATCAAAGTTCTCATTGGAGTATTCTACATTCTCAAAGTCGTGAGAATAATAAGGTCTCTCCAGAAACTCATACACTTCTCTCATTGTCTTCTCTGGAGTTTTGCATAGGTTCTCATACTCAATCAACATAATCATTTTTGGATTAAGTGCATAACCTTCTTGAAGTAGTATCCAAGGTCCTGCAACAATACCACCATTTCTATCCATCATACCATCACATCTTGAAAACACATTATCCTTATGTTCTGTAAGTGTCTTGGTATGAAATGGATTTTTAGATGTAATCACCTCAAAGGAGTTAAGAATAGAAACAATATCTCTTACCGGACATAAAATTTTTGTATCAGGAAAGAGTGCTTTTAGAAAGTTTGTTTTCTTTGTCCAACCTCTTGAACTATCAAAGATGACTGGTTTCTCTATGTGTTTATAGTAACCATCAAAAATCCCATACATTATATTTTTTCTTTGGTCTTCTGCGATATTGAGGTTGCTTTCAGTACTTGTAATCAAATCTATTGAGGTTCCTGTGAGTGCTTCTACTGGTGATGCAATATCAGCATAGAAGTCTGGGTTTTGTTTAAGAATACCAGAAAGTAATGTAGAACCTGACCTTGGAAGTCCGGAGATGAAGTAGTAGGATTTCATATTATGAATAACTAAAAGAAATATTTTTTGGAATTTTGGGATTTAAGTGTTCTAATGACTTTAACAAATCAATCCATTCTTGAGTTTTTGTTTCCCAACTATAAAAATTATTTACATACTTTGATTGATACTTAAGTTTTCTTTGAACTTTTTTATCATTTACACTATCTATTGCTTTTTTAAGATGCTCATAAAAGATTTCTTCGTGAACTTCTTTGTTCTCGTGATAATCATACATCATTGTCCAGTTTGATGCAGTTTCTGGTAAACAAGCATAGTTTGGATGAACACATAAGAGACCAGCACTCATTGCTTCTAAAAGTGCTAAACAAAAGGTCTCCCGATATGTAGAAGGATAAGGAAAGATATGAGATGATGCTAATGATTTCTTGAGTTCTTCATTAGAAACATAACCAATATTTTTGATGTTTGGATGTTTCTCCATTCTTTGATACAAAGGTGTTTTCTCATAGTTCTCTTGTCTTTCTTTCATTGCATAGATGTTATAAGAAGAGTGAATTTTGAGTTCTATATTATCATACTCTTCACAAAGTTTATCAAAGACATTTACAAGAATATCCAGACCACGATGAGGAGTAGAGGTATAAATCAGTGAAATCTTATTCTCTGGTTTCTTCTGTGGTTTTATAGGTTCCAGTGCGTATTTCATTACCACACAATGAGAATAAGAAATGTTATATTCTCTTACATACTCTTCCATTTGATGATGAGAAATAAAAATCATCTTATGAAACTTTTTCCAACCACCATTTTCTAAATGAGAGTTGTTGAGTTGATAAGGAGTATTATGTGCCCAGAATAATCTTATCTTGGTTTCATCAATCATAATAATCCGGTCACAAATAATCTGGAACTTACTCAAAAGTTCTTGTGGTAATCTATTTTGTAATCCGTGTTTTATTATTTCAGTTCCACCCATTGAGGGTTTGGAAAAATCATCAAACTCAATCATATTTCAGGTTTCTTCAGTCTGTGTTGGATAAGGAATAGAACCTTTAGGAAGTGCAATCAAATTAAATGAGATTGAGATGCGTTCTTCATCATGATTATTGGTTTCTACTGAATGAGGAAGATATGAAGGAAAGAGAATGATGTTTCCTTCTACCGGTTCAATACGAATACTTTCTCCTGTAAACTGGTTCTTTTGTGAAGTCAGGGCACAACCATTCCACATACGATTGATTGCTGGATTTTGGAGTACTAACTTTCCACTTCCTTCTTGTGCCTGAAGATAGAAAACCCCAGAGAATATATCTTTGTGTACATGTTCACTATTCATACACTGACGAGTATCATTGATATTCATCCATGCCGATGTAAGAGCAATATCACAATCAATAAAATCAAGGTCTGCAACTACCTTAAATCCAAGCTGGCATATGTATTCAAAGAGTGGTCGTAGTTCTTCTACTCCTTGAAGTGTTTCTGGAGAATGATAACCAGCAATATTTGATTTTTGAATAGAAGGATTTTGGTCCTTATAAGTTCTTATCGCATTCAGGAAGATTTCTTTGTGTTCATCAAACTCTGGATATTCACTCTGCCAGAGAGGAACTGAATAGATCGGCATTAAGTTCATAGTTTATTCAAGCAAGTTTCTCATATTTTACCATATTTAGATCATTTCTCAAAGCAATAGATTTTCTTAAGTTGTAGCAGTTGATATGTCTCATCATTCCATAATAAGAGTTGATGGATTGTGGTTCTGTTGCAAACTTTGCTCTTTGTTTAGTTGAGTTTCTTATGTATATTGAGAATGGTTTAATGATATAACCACAGAAGTTCCTACCATATCCTAACTTGTTGTGAGTTGTTTTGCAAGGGTTGAGTTTCATATTTAGAGTTTCCAGATAATCATTTACCTTCTGTATTACTTGAGAAATCTTCTGGTCTTTATGAACCAGAAACAACATATCATCCATATATCTAAAATAGTGTTCAGTAATCTCATTCTTGCAGTACCAATCAAAGTTGTTGAGGTAATGATTTGCGAAGATTTGAGATGTAAGATTTCCAATGGGTAATCCTGATGGTTTATCAAACAAAGACTTTCTATCTGGTATGAGTTTTCTTAATTTTGGTCTTCCTTTATAGTAATATTTCTCTGTTGGATTTTGATTGATGAAGAGTTCTAAAAGTTTAATAGTAGTTTCATTGTTAATCTTTGGATATAAATCTTTTTTAATCTGGTTCTTATCAATAGAAACAAAGAAGTTTGCTATATCTACGTGAAGAATACGATAATCATCCTTATATTTCCATAAGTTTCTTAAGGACTTTTGTACGTCTCTTGCACACTGAAGAGTTCCACGATTTCTTAAGCAGGCATAAGTTGTTGAGATATAATCTTTTTCAATATAATAAGTTCTGTTGTAAATCAAATGGCGAACTATTCTGTCCCTAAACTCTGCTGCCCAGACTTCTCTCGGTTTTGGTTTGGTAATAATAAAAAATAAATGAGAACTTGGAGTAAATGTTTCGTTCTTAAGTTCTTCATATAAGTTCCAGAGATTATTCTCTAAATGAAACTCAAATTTTAATTGCTGACTTGTATTTCTTTTATTTCTTCTGCAGTCATAATAAGCAATTATGACTTCCTCAAATGTGATGTCGTTCACAACTTTCCACTCCTGAAGGCACGAACACAGTTCGTGTTATTCTTGTTGTTGTTGTTCGCGTTACCATTATTAAAGTTCACGTTGTAAGCGTTAGTAGCATTGGTCTCTGTACTACTCCAGTAGTTAGTGGAGGAGAATGAGGACTGATTTCTAATCACAAGTCTTTCTTTTAGGGAAAGAGTGTTCTGGAGTAAATCTAGAACTTCTACCTTTATAAGGCATAGAAATCGCGTGGATTGAGTTCGCTACTGTCTCGTAAAGAAACAATATTCTGCTCATTATGAACGACATTATTATTTATGCTGCTTTTAACCATCCTGATGCTTGTTTGACGCAAGGAACACTTTTCTCAATAAAAAGACCATATTGTTTTTCTGTTACTATATTCATATCTTTAGAAATACGAATGAGATACGAAAGAAAATCTAGAGATGCAACAAGATTATCCAAGTCTTCTCTTTTGTTTTTGTGTCTTGATGCTTTATATATCAGGTCTATGCAATCAAGAGCAGTGTTTTGTATTCTTGTTCCTATAGTAAACTTATAATCTCTAGGGAATTGTTTGACGATGATGAATACTCGTTTGATAAGTTCACTTGCATCTCGGTATATTTGAAGTTCTTCTACCATAATACTTTAAAAAAAATCGGGTACAAAGTACAAGTTACAAAGTACAAAATTCAATAAGTCACACACCTGAAGGCACGAACACAGTACGTGCCATTCTTGGCGGCGTTGTTCGCGCTACCAGAAGTAAAGTACACGAAGCAAGCGAGAAAAGCATTGGCCTCTGTACTACTCCAGTAGTAAGGGGGGGAGAATGAGTCCCAATATTGCCTACAAGTGTATCCTGGATTCTGGAGTTGTACTCTTGTAGGTACAAACCATCCGGTACATCCTGTACATGCATTTGCTGTTGTGGTTGCATCGTTTCTACAGTACCAGGTTCTTGAGACCTCTGTGTTTAAGGACGCAACAATCCATGCAGTTCCTACAGGACCTCTACAAATATACCACCCACCTTCAATACTAATTCTACCATCTGGCGTATTATCTGCTACTGTTGGTCTTGAAAGAAAAAACTGACTTAAGGTACTCATACTACTCTCCAGCCTCTAGTGGCGTCTGTGAAAACTAAATTTACTGTTCTGTTCGCAACATCAATCGTCATATCTGTTGGATCAGACATAATATTCTGTCCATTTCTTCCAATCACGGTATTCGTAAAGTTTCCAACTTGTATTGCAACTTCCCATCCTGCTGCTGGTGATGCAGGAAGAGTCATTGTAAGACCTGCAGTGGTCACACTCACAAACTCACGATTAGTTAATGGATTAAGTGATGTCCTACTTGTGGTTTGATTATTAGTAACAGTCGTATAAATCCTACCGGCATTCACTAAATTTCTATCATTATCAATAACAGTAGTTCCTGAAATTTGAATGGCCATTTACCACTCCCTCATAATGTAAAAGACTTTCTCCTTTACCATCTTCGTGTCTCCACTCGGTATAACTATAAGTTATTTATATCTTTTAAGTTCTTTAACTTCTTCACTCAACTCTTTCACTGCTTCTATAAGAACTCCAATCAAACCATTATAATTCACTGATTTAACTTCACCATTTGTCACAAGGTCTGGTAGGATTTCTTCAAGTTCTTGAGCAATCACACCATAAGAACTTTTACCGTTTTCTTTCCAGTCAAATGAAACTCCTCTTAAATTTTTTACAATTTCTAATGAGTTTTCTATAGTATGAATGTTTTCTTTAAGATTTATATCACTGATAGAATTAAAATCTTGTGCTTGAATTGTTTGGGATGCGGTAAGATTTGTTACAGTAATCGTACCAGCAGTGAAGTCTCCACTAATATCTCTTGCAACTAATGTATTTCCAGTATTGATTGTTGTTCCTGCAACAGAAACAGTTCTTGCAGTAGAACCATTATAAGAACCAGCAGAAGTTAAATAAGAACCGAAAGAGAGTGCATTTAAACTTCCACCAAGTGAAACTCCAGAAATCGTAGAGTTTGCAAGATTTGCATTTGTAATACCAGCAGTACCCGATAGGTTGGTATTCGTCAGTCCTGTAATAGTATTAGAACCTGTAGAAATTGTTTTATTAGTAAGCGTATCTGTTGTATTTCTTGCTACTATTGTATCAGTTGTTGCGGGAAGTATTAATGATCCGGAGGCAACTGCAGATGCCTGAAGTACTGTTGATCCTGATGTTGAACCGTTAAGAGTAATACCTGAAGAACTAAAACTTCCTCCATTAATAGTAGGAGAAGTTAGTGTCTTATTGGTAAGAGTTTGAGTATCTGTGGTTCCTATAATATCACCAGTAGGAGGTAGTTTACCTCTTAAGAATGATGCATTGAGATTTGTAACTTGTGTGTCCGATAGAACAACGAATGGTGCAGTTCCTGAGGTAACTGTAGAGATAAACTGACCTGCAGAAACATTACCCAATACAGTCAGTCTTTGCGAAATAACTGATGTTCCAATTGCTACATTTCCTGGTAAATAGTACATGTCAGTACCATTAGACGCATAGTTCCATTGAAGAACTGTTACATCAACTAAAGGATTTCCATTTAAACTATAAGAAGATGCGTCAAGAGTTCCATTTGTAATATTTACATTACCTTCAAGATTTGTATCGCCAACAACATGGAATTTTACTGTTGGATTTGTAGTTCCAATACCAACAAAAGGAATTGTACCAGATGTAATACCAATACTTTCTGTCGTATTATCAATGTAAATGAAAGACCCAAATTGTGATAGTTCTCGGTTTCTTGTTATAGACATTGATTTCTCCTTATATTAGTATTTAGAATTTTGTTCTAATACTTCAACTCTTTCTTTGAGTTCTTTAAGTGCTTCAATCACAACAGCAATCAAACCATTATAAGTTACAGTTTTATTCTCATCACCACTTACAAGTTCTGGAATTACTTCTTCTAGTTCTTGTGCAATCACACCCAGAGATGGTCTTCCACTTTCCTTCCAGTTAAATCTTACACCACGAAGATTTTCAATAGTCTCAAGAGCATTTTCAATAGTTTCAATATTTTCTTTTAGTCTCTTATCGGATCCAGAGTTTAAATCACCACCAACAGTAAGAGTTCCTGTAGAAGGATTAAAACTAAATGCAGTTGCTGTATCTCTTATGCTTGGTGTTCGATCACCGGTTCCTGCAACAAATACTGGATAGTATGTTGCGTCTGTAGTGATTGATGCTGCATTTATAACTGTTGCAGGTCCACCAGCACCTACGGCACCTTGTACACCTTGAGAACCATTAGAACCTTGAACACCTTGAGCACCTTGAGGTCCTGGAGCACCCTGGGCTCCTGATGGTCCTGTACCACCATTGAGACCAACAGAACCTTGAACACCTTGAGCACCTTGGACACCTTGAGCGCCTTGAGGTCCTGGAACGGTGCTGGAAGCCCCTTGATCGCCCTGAACTCCCTGTGCTCCTTGAGCTCCTTGAACTCCTTGAGGTCCTTGAGGTCCTTGAGGCCCTACGATTTTCCCTACATTGCCCCAAAAAGATCCATCATAAACCCATAGATTTCCAGTTTCAGTATCAATAACACCATTACCTGCTGCTGCTGTAGGAAATGCAGCATTTAATGTTGTTTGTGGATTGGCGCCTACATTCGGAACTGAACCAATAATAGTAACTGATGTTCCTGTACTACCTTGAAAACCTTGAGCACCCTGAACTCCTTGAGCACCCTGAACTCCTTGAGCACCTTGTACTCCTTGGGCACCCTGAACTCCTTGGGCACCCTGAACTCCTTGAGAACCTTGGACTCCTTGGGCACCTTGAGATCCAACAATACCTTGAGAACCAGAACCACCTTGAACTCCTTGAGCACCTTCAGCACCTTGTACTCCTTGAGCACCCTGGACTCCTTGAGCACCTTGAGCACCTTGAGAACCAATGGAACCTTGAGCGCCTAAGATGCCTTGAGTACCTGTTGCTCCCTGGACTCCTTGAGCACCCTGAACTCCTTGAGCACCCTGGACTCCTTGAGCACCCTGAACTCCTTGAGGTCCTTGAGGCCCTACGATTTTTCCTACATTACTCCAAAGGGCACCATCATAAACCCATAGATTTCCAGTTGCAATATCAATAACACCATTACCTGTTGAAGCTGTAGGAAATGCCGCATTTAATACTGTTTGTGGATTGGCCCCTACATTTGGAACTGAACCAACAATGGTAACTGATGTTCCTGCACTACCTTGAACTCCTTGGGCACCTTGAGGTCCTGGAACGGTACTGGCAGCACCCTGAACTCCTTGGGCACCCTGAACTCCTTGGGCACCCTGAACTCCTTGGGCACCCTGAACTCCTTGGACTCCTACTGAACCCTGGACTCCTTGGGCACCTTGAGATCCAACAATACCTTGAGAACCAGAACCACCTTGGGCACCCTGAACTCCTTGGGCACCTTGTACTCCTTGAGCACCTTGAACTCCTTGGACTCCTACTGAACCCTGGACTCCTTGGGCACCTTGAGATCCAACAATACCTTGAGAACCAGAACCACCTTGAACTCCTTGGGCACCTTGAGCACCCTGGACTCCTTGAGCACCCTGGACTCCTTGAGGTCCTTGAGGTCCTTGAGGCCCTACGATTTTTCCTACATTACTCCAAAGGGCACCATCATAAACCCATAGATTTCCAGTTGCAATATCAATAACACCATTACCTGCTACTGCTGTAGGAAATGCTGCATTTAATACTGTTTGTGGATTGGCCCCTACATTTGGAACTGAACCAACAATAGTAACTGATGTCCCTGCACTACCTTGAACTCCTTGAGCACCTTGAGCACCTTGTACTCCCTGAAATCCTTGGGCACCCTGAAATCCTTGAGCACCTTGAGCACCTACTGGGACCCAATATCGTGTTCCATCAGTATTAGATGCAAGTACCTTTCCATTCTCATCAGGAACACCAAGATACCTCTCTACACTTTCAAGAGATATAAACTGTCCGTCTGCACCAATAACTTGTCCACTATTTAAAGTTGCCATTTACTTACTTTGCAGACTCCAAGATACTTAATGTAAATTTCATCGCACTATTAGCACTACCTTGTACTTGAATTTTATCTCCAACTTCTAATACTAAACTTCCCCCAATTGGATTTAATACATCAGTTGCAGGAATTTTTGAATTTTTAATTAGTTCATAAGCATCACCATTTCGTTCGTGAAAAACAGTTACTGTTGCAATTCCGGAAGAAATATTAGATACTGCAGAAAATAAATGAATTGAAGAAACTCCACTGGGAGCAGTATATACGGTTGTAATACCTGTAGTTACATTTGCTCTAACTGTTTTATATGTATTAAGTGCTAGTGCGCCGGCCATTCTATTTTGCTCCTAATGCGATAATAAATGGTGTTACTGTATTTAGCAAACTTCTTTCAAACGACCTTCCACGAATTGTTCCTGTTGATTGGTCTATCACTAAATCATCACCAATAGCAAAGTTTCCATCTTGATCGGTACTTGTATACACAATTTCCCCACCATTAATCTTAATAACTTCATTTTCCTGTATAGTTACTCCACCCTTTGATGGTCTTGCGATCTCAATTGAATTTCCTGCTCCAATATACTCAAACGAATGTGAGGATACGATTTGCAAACTCTGCCTAAACAAATATGCAGTAGTTCCAATACCAACATCATTGTTCAGTGATTGTGCAAGAGTAACTGTAGAAACTCCAGATACTGGTTCTGTTGCAGAAACAACTTTATAATAAAGAGGTCTTGCATTTGGAACTATATTAATTCCCGATCCTCCGCCTCCACTTAAAGTTGCACCAAATGCAATATCTGATAATTTATAATTTCTACCATTACCAATCATATTAATTGAAGTAACTCTTCCATCCTGAATAGTAGCGATTGCTTCTGCTGTGATTCCTGATGGACCTGTAGGAGCACATAAAAATACAACAGTGGGTTCATTAGTATATCCAGACCCACCATCTATAACAGTTACACTTTCAATTTCGTAATATAGTTCATCAAAGTATATTGCTTGTCCAGAATATGGTCTTTCATTACCAATTCCACTTAAAACAACAGTTAATTCATCTTCAAGAGCATTTGATGCAACTTCACCGGTATAACGATAAGATGATAATGAAGTTGGATCACTTACGCCATCACTCACTAAACCTTCAGTACCAAAAGATGAGTTGGAGTTTGTAATATCACATTGTCCACCACCTTTAGTTACAATTGCTTTATCTGTACAAATCGTAAAGATAGAAACTAACTGTGCATAGGCACCATTAGAAACTTCTACTCCAACACCACCTTGATTGTATTGGGTATAAGAATCAACACTCATCATTCCAGTAATTCCCATATCATCCTTATCACCAGGATCGGCATGGAATCCATCAACTTTCATTCCAATACTACCAGGAATAAAGTTGGTACAGTTACGAATATAAGGTCCCTTAATTACATTTCCAACTCCTTGTGACGGAATGTTATTTGGATTAGTGCCTCCTCCCGGATATGTAAGATTAAATGAAGTTCCAACAATACTAGGACCAGAATTAATAATACTAGTTACAACTCCAACACAAGAGTAAATTGCAGAAACCACATTTGCACAAGAATCAATATCAATATTAGAACCAGTTGAAGGGTCTGCCTGAATACTTAAATCTCTTAACTGACTAAATTGAGTTTGATAATTTCCAGTCCACAGAACATTATTAATACAAGATTGTGCAATTCCTGCAGCATAACGAATTGTATCAATAGTTTCGGTTTTTACACCCACAATGTGCTGAAGTGTTGATCCGGTATAATACGAAAGACCAGCACCAACACACTTAGAATTTCCACCTCTCGTAATATCATGAGTTACTGCTCTAAAGATGTCCTTGATATCGTCTTTACAAGAAGTATAATCTCCTCCAGTTAATGTAAATGCAGGACTACGATAATCAGTACTTGTTAAATATCCAACTGCTTCTGCTGCGATAAAGTCTAGATTATATCTTATAATTCTTGCAGCATCAAAGAAACGATTTGATGCAAATCCAACCAAAGGTTTAAATGCAATAACTGCAGCACCTCCAGTTGCAGTAGGTCCTTGAAAAGATAAGTCAGTGAGGTGGTCTCCATTTGAAACCCAAAATAAATCATTTCCGGAATTTTGTGGAACAACAATGCAGTTTCTTAACTCTGCCCCCTCAATAGAAATATCTTCTGGAAGTATAATAGGATTATTTTCCACATAAGTTCCTGCAGAAACTTTTATAGTATCTCCTGCACTTGCAATTCCAACTGCTGCTTTTATGGTTTTTTTAGCAAAGTCTAAAGTTAATCCATCATTAATATCATTTCCATTCATTGCAACATAAACTGTTTTTCCTGGTGGATTACTAACAGCATTAATAGAGACATCAACTTGATTGAGATCAGAAGTTATTACTGATACTCCTGCACCTACAAAATTAACAGATGAAGTTGAACCTTCACCACCTATAATTACACTATCTTTTTTAGCAGTAATACCCGATTCAATAATAGAAGTTCCTATTGGTAATGTTTGTGCTGCAATAATTTCTACAGTTTCACCACCAAAACAAGGGTCTACTAGTACAACAGATATTCCATCATTAGCAGTAAATTCAGTAGGAAAAAGTCTTACACCATTAATATAAACTTCTACTGAACCAACTTCATATGAAAATAGAAATGTATCTTGTTCGGGAGAAGCAATGATTAACTGTGAGTTTTTTGATAAGAGTGACCAAGTAACTCCAACTCCTGTGGAAATAAGTACTTGATTTTGTTGTCCTGTAGTATTACCAATGCTTAAATAACCATCAAGAACTACATTGTTTAGATATGATATTCCAGGAACTTCTATGTCTTGAGAAGTTATTTGATTGGATGTAACAATACCAAGAGTAGAAATTCCACTATAATTTAAATTTTCTCCACTTAAAGATGTGATTGTACCACTAGTAGAAACAATTGCAGTGGTAAATGTATTATTAATATATGCATTATCTAAATTAATATCACCAGCATTAAGAGTAGTGAATGTTCCTACTCCAGAAATAAAAATATCTTCTGCACCAATACCACCAACAACTTCTAATGTATATTGTGGATTTGTCGTACCAACACCAACACTTCTTGTATCTGCATCCGCAACAATGAGGTTAGTAGATACCTCAAGTCCGTGTTTTATGACGAAATTTTTCTGTATGCTCACGGTTCACTTTCCCCGTTAGAATTTTAAGTATTTAGTTGTTTTCTAATCTCTCTATTCTGGCATTTAACTCATCAATTTGAGTTTGTTGGGTTTTTACTGCTTCAATCAGTACGCCAATGAGACCATTATAGTTTACTGATTTAACTTCTCCAGAACTTATAAGTTGTGGAAGAACTTTCTCAACTTCTTGTGCAATTACACCAATAGATGGTTTATCGTTTGATTTCCATTTAAACTCTACTCCATTAATCTCATTTAGAAGAGAAATAGAATTTTCAACTTTTCTTATATCATACTTTAAGTTTTTGTCCGATGTTGAGTTTAAGTCAGTACAAGTAATAACACCAACAACATTTAATCCACCTGGTGTACTAAAACTTGATGCAGAAACTGAACCTCTAAAAGTTACATTATTACTATTATTTGGATAGGAGAATACAACTTCATTTGTTCCTGCGTTTTTTCTATAGAATGCAACAGTATCTGCAGTTTCTCCAGTTGCAAATGCAGGAATTCCATTGCCGTTATAAAATACACCACCACCTACAGTTGAACTTTCACCAACGAAGAGATATCCAGTACCTTGAGAATTACCATATGCTTCCAATCCAGCATTATGATTATCACCGGAAAGAACTCTTACAAAAGTATTAGATGCCTTTGAAGTATTTCCAAGAATAATATTACCATCAAAATTCGCATTTGTAGCAGTGAATGTTGCGATACCAATAGAAGGACCGATGAGATTTGTGAATGTTATATTAGTTGCAAATATTGAACTTGCGTTTATTGTTCCTGCATTAATTGAACTATTGAATGTAACTGGGGCATTGAAAACAGTTGCTCCATCAAAAGTAGAAATTCCAGAAACTGATATTTGTGTTGGACTTGTAATGGATGCGTTGAATGTGAGTGTTGAAATTCCTGCAGTTGAGTTATAAGCACCAGAAACTGTAATACCACCAGTACCAACAAAGTTAATAGTTTTAGATGACCCTAAAAGAGTTCCACCAGAACGAATATCTACAGTATTAGATATGGGAACATTATTTACAGAAATTTGCCCAAAACTTTCCCATTTATTGTTTCTCGTATAAACCCAACCAACACTTTCTCCGCCATCAGGTTCTGCATTATAAACAACGTCACCTGGATTACCTGCAAGAGATGGAATTGAAGTACCTACAGTAAACTTTCTTGAAACTGATGCATCACCTTGTAAGAATAATGAGTTTGCTTCAATTCCTTCCAGAGAATTTGATGTAACTTTATTAGAGAAGATTACCGGTCCATTGAATTTTGAGAGTGCCTTATTATCAGGACCACCACCAACACGAATGGATCTACTAAAGTCACCTTCGACAGGAGTAATTATATTTAATCCAGGAAGATTTCCAATATCTTCGCCAGTAACTGTTTGTACTGGAATATCAACAATTTCTTCTTGTCCGGTAACAGTGTTTGACTTCTTATTACCAGCATAAGAAATACCACTATCATCCATACCAGTGAAGAAATTTATACCACCTTCTTGACGAGTAGAATGTGCCAGAAGTTTTTCCTGTGCGGAAATTTGGCGATCTTGTTTATCTGGAAATGCAGTTGAATAATTACCGGGACCATAACCAACATACTCAAAAGTATGACCGGACGCTCTTATAATAGAATGTCTTCTTAACTCAATTGGATTTACTCTAATTTTTCTTACAACACTATTATCAATGTGATTTGTTGCACGAGTACCTAATACACCCCTAAAAACAAATATTGGTGATGGAGAACTTGATGTATTTGTTTTTACTCTTACAATCTCATCATCAATGATTAAATAGTCACCAACATTAATATCCAGATTTTGTGAATTAGAAACATTAATTTGGTCGGTAATTGCATCAGAAACTAATGCTGATAATGTTGTCGTGATACCTGCATAGATTGGTATCATTCTACCGTTCAAGTTTTCATTGTCTCTTGTGATTATCCCATCATTTGAAGTGAGACCTTCACGATAAACAAAAAGTGTTCCTGTTGCAGTTGGAGAACTTGTAGAAACTCCAATTCTTACATTAAATGAGTTGAGACTAATGTTCTTGATAACAACAAACTCCCCATTGTAAAGAGATTGATTTGCACCAGTAATACGAACCTTATTATCTACCTTTAGTCCATGATTATTGAGAGTAGTAATCGTTGCAATTCCAGTAACATTATTATAACTAAATGTATTTACGTGAAGTGCTTGTCCAGTTAGATAAGAAATTGCATTTGCAGTAAATGTTGGGCCTACTGCGGATGAAATGCCAGAAACTGAAGTTGCAGAAATTGCACTAAAACTCTTTGCAGATCCTACAGCAACTTCAGTAATACGATAGAGATTATTATAAACCTGATATGCGGTAGAAGTTACACCAGCAATCTTAATTACATCTCCGACATTATCATAAACATTGGAAACTGTGATAACTGCAGAACTAAATCCGGATGTGGTTCCAATGCCAGTAACAGTAAGAGTATTACCAATACCATAAGCACTACCACCATCCATAATCTTAATATCACTAATGCTTCCTGCACCATCTAATGTGACCTTTGCAGTCGCATATTGCCCAACAGTTGAACCTGCAAAACCTACCAGTGTTGCATTAAAGTAATCACCAGGAACACCAGGACCATAACCCACACCAGGATTTGTGATGGAAACTTGAGTAATACGATTTAATCCGTGATCTAATGAAGTAAAGATTGTATGATTAGTTGCGGATGTTGAGCGAATATCAGTCAGTCCAATACCAATATCATTATCCTTAAAAGATTTATTGATTGTTTCTTTTGTAATGCTGTTACGAACATCATTAACTAGAACTTCGCCAATGAGTGATGAAGAAGCAAAAGATTTAGTTTCTTCTGGATCTGCTACAGGATTATCACGATTGACTTGAGGATAAAGTTCTTTGACTGGCTGTGTGAACTTTTCTACAGTAAATGGAATAACACTCGGAGAATTTGATGCATTGACTAATGTGAGATAGTAAACACCATCTTGCTCACCTGCAATAAATTTTTGTACTTCCTCTGTTTTATAGATGTAATAAGTATCATTAAATTTCTTTCTTCTAAAGTGAGGAAGTGCAGTTGTTCTTGCAGTTATATCACTCGTAAATGTTCCTGGATTATTGGTCAGGGTATAAGTAAATTGCTTCGAATGAGCGATCGATGTAACAGTGAAGGTTCCATTAAATCCAACATCTTTTGATGCCGAAGTGTTATTACTACTCTTTACATTCAGTATTTCAACTTGAGATCCTACAGATAGATTGTGAGGAAGTTCAGATGTAATAGTTACAGTGTTAGTACTCCAAGTCGCATTCGCAATAAACTTTGGATTTCTTAATTGATTGATATCTGTAAGTGTTCCAGTACCAAAATAAATTTGAACTTCAGTATTATTTGGTGCAATAGTTGTACTACTTTCTTGTACAATAAATCCATCACTTGGGGGTCTTGCGCTTGATGTGGAGGGAATTACATAACGAACGCGATAGATTGTATCCACTGCATTACGATTATCAGCAAGACGATTAACATAAGTTCTTGGGGTTGCTTCTCCAATTACGCCAGAACCAAGACTTACTATTGTTGAGTAAATATTATTTTCAGTAGATGCGGTTGCAACTCTTATAAACCACTGCCCTTTCGTAGTATCAAACTGAACTGGGTTTCCAATGTCTCCGGGGTTCTTATCGCTTACACGACTAACAATACTTAAACTACCACCTCTGTTATTAAGAGTAATTGGGTTTACACTAATTGCATCATTTTTAGTTTTTGCAATCCTAACTTGATTTGTCCCAATTCCTGAAGTGATTGCATAATAAACAACATTTGGCGTTAGACCATCAGGAAGTTGTCCATTACTACTAATCACACGAATACTTTCGCCATTTACAAGATTATGTGGTTGAGTGAGAGTAATTGTATTACCAGTAATACTATTGATACCAACATTGCTTCTTCCTACAGAGAATTGTTTTTCACTGCTGGTCTGTGAACCTGGCATTACAATTCTTGCACTATATTCAACTGGAGTTCCTCCGGATGAAATCAGTACCTTAAGAGTATCATTTTCTCTTGCACCAATTCTATAACCTTCTATAACATTCTGGGGAGCAACATCAGGATTGGTTTGGTTATAAAGATAAAGATTTCCAGTTGATGCAACACCAACAGTTGCATTTACATCAATTGCATGGAATTCAATTGTAGTTTCTTCTTTTGAGAATTCTTTTGGTGGAATAATATGAGTGATATATCCTTGATCGTCTTGAGGAAATGCAGTTTTTCTAAATCCCGTTGCGACTAGTGCTTTTGCGCCGAAATTAGAATTGGAGTTTGTGATGGACATATCTCCACCACTTTCGACAGAAAAGTGTTCTGCATAACCAATTGCGAACACTGATACGTTTTGAATGAACGCATCATTGATTGCTTTAATATGAAAGTTACGATATTCTGGTTTAAAGATTGCTTTAGAGTTTGTACTGATGGTCTCATTACCAGCAACAGTTCTATCTTCAAAAATTCCAGTTCTTGAATTATAAACGACAAAAGCATTATCATCTTTTTGTAGACCAATTCCAGTAAATTGTGCCACTACCATTGACTTAAATCCAGTTGCCTTTGCACCATCAGCAAGAAGACCACACATACCAAAAACAGAACGCAGAGATACGTTGAAGATATATGGTGATGCAGAAGTTACAGTATCGTTAGTGAGAGTAAGTGATGCGCTAATAACTAATGGAAGTGGATTTGCTGGTGGATTCTGAACCTGATATTGTAGTTCAGTATCACTCAACTTCTCACTAACCACAAACTGCCCATTATACCCTATACCAGAAACTCCTTCAATTCTAAATGGTGTGTCTACATCTAAACCAGGAACTGCGGTTGTGGTGGTGACTGTAATAATTTTTGAGGATATTGTACCGTTTCCCGCACGAATACTTGAGATACCTGTAGTTTCTCCAGTAGAACCTACAATACGATATTCGTCAATTTTTGGTTGAATATCGAGTGTTGATGAAGGATAATCAGGTTCAATTGCACGACCTGATGCCTGACCATAAGCAAGTCCAATTTTCTCATAATACATCTCAAGATCTGTGCGATCAAAAATCCCATTGCTTCCTGAAATAAAGGTATCATTAATAACAACAGGATTTACACCATCAGCATATTCAAAACACGCTAGTTTATGGTGTGAGAAGTTAGGGACAAAAGTATTATTAAGGTAATCAATGTAGCAGATTCCATTTGGATCCGCATCAAGCATTGAGAACTGCCAAAGATAACTTCCTCCAGTAACCCTAAAGATACAGGATCTCTCTATGTTATTGTTAGTTGGATTTGGAACATATAGTGGTCTTATTTTTGTCTTGCGCAAGTCAAGACCTATAATAGATGTTCCACGAGGAATAATGACTCCGCCGTGAACACTATTAAATTTATAAAGTTGGTTATTAGAGTTTGATAAATCAAATCTTGAAGTGAGGTCAAGTGGTGGGAAATCATTAGATGTTGATCCATTGCGAAGTCTATAGATATTCGTTCCTAAACGAGAATCAGGAATCCAACCAGGTCTATTATCAATTAAATGATCGCCAGGAAATACAAGAATTGTGGTCTTTCCAAATCTATCGTTGTTTAGACCTTTTTGGTACGAAAATCTGGCAGACTCGACCAAAGCACGTTGAATTGAAGAAAATGGCCTTGTGAGACTATTACCTTGATTTTCAATAGAGTCTGTTGAATCAAGACTATTAGGATCTACATAAATTATATTTCCACGAACAGATTTAAGAAAATTATCTAATCTTGAAAGACCCATTTTATTACTACTATAAGTTCCTTATCATTTATTTATCATACAAAAAAACCTCCACGAAGAAGGTTTTAAAGTGATATTTTATTGTCTTTATTATTACTGATAAGATATTCTACAGTATTTGCAATATCGGTCATTGCCATTCTCAAATCTTCTTGCTGTCCTGATTCCATATCAAATGTCTTAGGATCTGTAAGAGTCCATCTCCATTGATTCATATCTTTATTATGCCAGAGGTTAATTATCATTCTTATAGTGCTCTAGTTTGATCCAATTGAGAAGTGCATTCAACTCTGCTCTTTTTTCTCTAGTCATATCAATACCTTTACTAAAGAGATAAAAATCAATTGCTTCAATTGTGAGATCGCGGTCTTTTTGTGATATTAGAGACATATTGAAGTTTTTATGAGTGTTAAAGCCCTATGATGGAAATTGAACCATCCTCTATGGTTTACAAAACCATTGCATCGCCTCAATGCTTATAGGGCAACAAGAATACTATAGGTTATTTAGTTTATCTCGTCAAGTGCCTCTGGATTCTCAAGATCCATCTCAAATAACATTGGATGACATTGTTCGTCTATTAAATAGAATGATTTCAAATAGAAAAATTCTGGGTCATAGGTTAGATGTTCATTTGCTCTCTTGATGATTTCTGGGTCATCTTGTACGATTGAAGGTAATTCATCAAAAGTAAAAGCAATCCCACTTATATAATATGTCTTAATAATGTACTTATCATCTTCAGTTACATACCAATTATAAGAACAGGTAATCTTATATTTCATTGGTTTTTTGATTATTTAGTTTAATACCCCCTGCCGGGTACGATCCGGCACGACTAACGTCAACGGATTTTAAATCCGTAGCGGCTACCAATTACGCCAAGGGGGCTATAAGACAATTATAAGACCTCTGTCTCATATTGTCAAATGTATCACCCCAAATAAGTCCCTGGATGATACTTTAAGTACTCAAAGAAAGTTAAGCGCATTTCTTTTTGACTCATTCCGCAGTTTTTTGCAGCATCGGGTAAAGTCATCGTACACTTAAAAAGTGCCTGATTTGATTCTTCTACATTTTGTGGAGTTGTCTTTACAGGAACTTCTTTAAGGTCTTTATAGTTAATGCGATAAGAATTCATAAAAAGGGTATTTGTGTAAATTTTGGCCGGGGTATTTTTTCGACCAAAAATGGATTTTAAAGTGGATTTGCGTATGAGATTGTTTCCTCATCCACAGTTGCACGAACAAACTCTAGCACATTCATAAACTCTTGAACAGTCTCACAGGATACTTGCTTCTCATTACCATCACTGGAGTAGAGGTACACAGTTCGCTTAATAGGGTCAATCACACATCGGGTTAGGAACTCGTCTTGCATTCAGGTTGTTTTTGATTACCTAGGTATTATAGGTCATTTTCAATTCCCCGTCAAGGGGGGTCAAGAGTAATATTAGCAGACCTTATAACTCCATCGGTCCCACGAGCATAAACTGTTAAGTTTGTGTTGCTTGTGAGTTCAAATGATAGTGTGGAGTTTACTGTGAGGTTTGGAGGAGATGCAACTTTAAATGTTGAGATACCACTTACATTTAAATTTCCACTAATTGCGAGATTAGCAGAACCTGCAGTGTTATCAACATAAATCGTAGAAGTATTTGTTCCCTGTAATGCGATTGTTGCATAATCTGCAGGAGAATCGCTACTTTTTATAAATGCAATCCCCACATTATTTGGTAAATCTGCAAGAACAATAGACTCATCAAATAGTTCTGTACTAAAGTCATCATCCTCACGAAAACTTGTAAGAGATACTCCTTCACCCTCACCCAAAGGAGGTGCAATAAAGACTCCTTGATTATTAATGATTCCCATCAGTTATTCTCCTCCTCGTAATACTCTGTGACTAATTTTGGAATATCTTTTCTTGTTCCATATACATGATAAAAACAGTGAATTGGCATACCACCTTTGGACTGTAAGAAGACCTTATTTTCTCCAATACGTTTTACAATAATATCTTGATGAGCACCGATTGGTGTTAATGATACTGTGATTGTAGTATCATCCACAAGACCTGTCCACTCTAAAGGAAGTTCAATATAATCACGATTGAGAACCTTACCACGACAATAAACAGAGTGCTCTGGACCTTCAAGACATCCATACTCCAGTTTCATTCCTGGTTTGGTTGGGTGATCAATCAAGAAACTTTTAGAACCATAACGTAATGAGTTCCCACGAATAGAATCAATCTTACCAGTTTGACTTTCTAGTCTTTTTGCCTTACAGAGACTATCAACTCTTACATTACTTTGAAATTTCGAATCTCCTTTTACCCATAAACTATATTGTGGTTTACTTGCATCACTATTTGCAAGTTTTCCAATCATTACTGTTGCTTGAACAGTCCCATAAGCACCTCCTGGTCCAATTTGTAGTGGACCTTCTATAAATGCAGAACCTCTAATTTTCTTTGGTCCTACTCCAAGTGCTATTGGTTGTCCTGCGCCGACCATTACTTGTCCGCCAAATGCTGCATCGTCCATCAAAAAAGACATAAGTTTCCTCCTTTACTTTTTTTGTTTTTTATAGAACTTTTGACCACCATTTTTTGAGTCTTTAACTGAACATCCAGCTGTTACTCCGCGAATACAGTCCGAATAAATCGTCATAGCACTATCTGCGCAGATTTCTGCTATTCCTGGTGTTGCAAGTTTATACATTGCACCTGCATTAATAAGAACTTTATTGTCTGCATCGAGTTGAATATTTTCACTTGCTTCCATTCTTATATTTCCTTTTGATCCTTTTTCTCCAAATGCAATCAGTTCTATATCAGTTCCTTGCAATCTTATTTTACCATTAGATGCGATAATGTCAATATTTCCATTCCATGCATTAATAAACAGAGTATCTTCTGCTTCTTGTCTATCTTCTCCAGATTGAATTGAGATTCTTCCTGGTGCAGTGATTTGAGTACACCCTTTTCTTGCACCATCCTTATCTAGAATGATTGAATGTCTTCCATCAGATGCCTGAAGTTGTATATCAGAAGTGACTGCACCATCAGAAGCAACGTGGCCAAAAGATATTGAACCGTGATCATTTCCCTGACGAGTTGCAGTATAGTTCTTTTTTGCAGTAGGAGTAACTCTAGTTGGATTTCTATTTTGAGCAGATGCCATATGATTACTTATAAAGGTGTGAACATTTCAATTCTTGGGTATTCAGTAAATCCAAATCCAGGATCAATAACAGCAACTTTAATCACTCTCCCAAAGGATCCAAAAACTGGTTCAAGAACAGCACCATTACTTGGAATGACTCTGATTTGATCAGTAACATTATAATTGATTCCTGGATCTTCTACAAGAACCCGTTTTAATCTTAAAGATACTGGATAGATTGGATCTTGAAGTGGTTCTTGAACAAAGGGAACTGAAGGTGGAAAAATATCTCCAGCACCAACGATGCTATTACTATTTAATGTTGACTGAACTGTACCTGGAATATTTAGTAGTGGATCATTACTTCTTATATCAGTACCTTGTCTTAATATTGCAGAAGGTGGAGTGGTAACTTGTGCAATAATACTTTCTCTTAAAGTATCATATACGCGAATAGGTTCTCCAACAGTTTCATAAAAACCTGCATAACGAATACCATTATCATAATAAACAGCACCATAATAAGCTCTTCCATTTACATATCCAGTTTGCTTAAGTCCCACAAGATCTGTAACTTGTAAAAGTTTTTGAGGGTTTACTACAACAGGGTCTCTTACTACTTCAAATTGTGGTCTAAACAATGCATTAATACCTGTTGGTGCTCCTGAAGGTGGACTTGGTATAGAGAGGGGGACAGCGGCGCCACCAGGGACACCAGGAGCACCACCAGGGACACTAGGAGCACCTGTACCACCTCCTGCACCAGCACCAGCACCTCCACCAGGAACACCAGGAACATTTGTCTGTATTAGTGCTAATGTACTTGGTGGAGTTGTTGTAGGTAGTATTGGTGGTAAGTATCCATTACCAGGATCATTTACAATAATATCAGTTACAACACCCTTACCACGAATTCTTCTTGGGCAAGGTGGAGGTATTAAAATCGCACCAACACCCACAGGATTCTCATCCCAAGACTTTCCAATATTACTTCTCACAGATACATTTTTTCTTATTACTAAAGCAAATCCTGTTGGATTATTATTAAAAATATTAGTCGTATCTGGGATATTATTACATTCAACTACAACATTATACTTTCCTTGCGTTATATTAACTTTAAAGGTTTGTGGACTATTTGCAAATCCCTGTGATGATAATACTTTAATTCCATTGATAATAAGACTTGCGTCATTATCTGCTTGAAATGTAATATCATACTGTCCACTTTCTGGGAAATTAACACCCTTCCAAGAATATTTTTTAACTCCGTTAATTTGTGGATTATCAGCATTAAGTGGAGGTAAAAGTGGAGAAACTGAATGAGTATTCATAAAGGTTCCCCAACGGTTATCCTTATATGCAAATAATGGAGGACCTTCATAAGTCACACCATCCTTTGCAGTTCCACCAGAAAGACCAGTCAATACAGGTTGATTATCATCTACAACAAACTTACAAGTTGCTTTACCTGCACCATTTTTAACATCAAAAAATCTACCGTTACTTATAGTACAAAATAAATCCCTAGGTGTATTTTTTCCCAATTCTTCCATTTCTAAAGTATTTCCTTTCACTTCTAAACTAACATTTCCACTTTGGGGAACTACAACTTCTACAGTATATACCTTTCCAACTTCAACTTTTTTTGGAATTGTTTGTTTAATTACTGTTTTAGATGGTTTATACACATCAACACCGAGTTCTGAAATTTTAAAAGAACTTACAAAAGTGGATCTTTGTGATGTTACAATATTAAAATTAACATCTGTAGTTTGTGTTACTTTCTTTGTTCCTACTTGCCAGTCTTTTGTTCTAAAGATTTTTTGACTTACTTGTTCAAAGGATTCTGATTTAGTATTCTCAAGTTCAACACCAATTGTATGACGACCTTTTGCAATAAAAACTTTTTGAAACTTTGGTTTTTCTCCAATATCTTTCCATCTACGATCACCAGATGTCCCAATATCAAATGCTAAATTTCCATCAACATATAGACGAGCAGTATTATCTCGCATCACAGCAAATTGATAAAATCCATCATAAGGAATATCAAGTTCCCAAGAATTTTTAAATAAAATCCCACCACCATCACTTCCTGGAGTATCTAATGGACGAACAGGAGATATGCCATAACGATTAAAAAACTTACCCCAAGGATTTTGTTTTCCTTGTGGATTTTTTGATCCATTAAATTGAACGGGATACCAAAATTCTTTTGCTCCAGGAAATCTTGTAGTCCAAATTGGATTATTAGGACATCTGCCTTCTTGTTCTGGTATTGGTTCTTGGGGAATTGGTGGTTCTGGCGCATCAATAGTAACGGAAATCCCCATTGGATTCTCATTCCAAGATTTTGGAGATATAATTGAGATTGATGATGGTGGCGGTGTTGGTGTTGGTGGTTTTGGTTCTCCAACAACAAACGAACACCTATTTCCTCTAAAATTGAAGAATTTTCCCTTATCAATCCCAATAGAAGCATCACGACCACCAACTCCAGCATCTTCATATTCAATAAAAGAATCACTTCTTTGTATTATAGTACCACCAGGACTTCCATTTTTATAAAATTCTACCTCATATACTGTTCCACTTTCACATTTACCTATTACATTTTGATTAAGAGAAGTTCTGCTTGGTTTAAATAAATTAATACCGAGTCCATTTATTTTATAATTATGGGAAAGAGTAGAAGAAGGGTTCCCATAAAATTTAAAATTTACATCAATAGTATTAGATTGTGGTGGTGGTAGTTGTGTAGTAACCGTTTCTGAAATAGGAACATTCAATAAGTCAACCCGAATATTGTGAAGTCCTTTTTTAAATGTTTTTTGAATTGGTCTTACTGGGGCATTAAATCCCGCTAAATCAGTAACTTTTAAATTATCAACATATAATTGTGCTCTATTATCACATAATCCTCTAAAAATATATTCACCATCCGTAGGAAAATCTTCAGTCCATTCAAATGTAAATACTCTTCCAGCAAAGTCACTGCCTCTCACATTTGATGGTGAGACTGGTGATATTGCATAGGAGTTCATAAACTGATTCCAACCTACTGGATTTTTAACACCATCTCTTCTTTGTTTTTCTAAAAATGTTGCATCAGTTACATCATACTTTGAAGGAATAACTATTGGGTCACTACAAGTAATTTTAGTTGGTCTTGCAGTTCTTGTAGTCCAGAAAGGTGCTCTTGCAAGTCTTCTTACAATTTTTTCAAACTCTTCAACTTCCTTTTTAATTGGATCTTCACCGGGTTCTGTATAAACTTTAGGATCCCAAGAACCCAAATCTTCTCCATCAGGACCATAGTTTCTTCCATATCCAACGTCAGTAGGTTCACATAGTTCATAGTCCTCAAAATCACTTTCATTTTCATATGTTTCAATTGTTTCTGTAACTTCACCAATAATTGTAGTAAATGATGCACCACTTCCATAGTTACAAATATCTCTTGCAGAAACTAATGGAGGATATTGATAACCATTTCCACCACGAATAATATCTACTGCAAGAATAGCACCATCATTACCTACGATTGGATTTCCTGCAGCACCAATACCACCACCACCAAAAATTTGAATAGTTGGAGGACCACACTCTTTCTTTTGACTGATCCCACCACACTCGTCAGTGGCAGTTAAAACATTAGGATCTAACTGATTAATTTCATTAACATTCAAATATTGAAGTGTTTGATTTCCATTTCTAAAAATAAAGGTTGTTCCAGGTTCTTTTTTAGCATACTCATTTGCTTCACAGATTGAAACACCCTCAACTAATCCTAAAATAGGGTCAATATACGCTACTTTAATATCATCTTTTGTCGGTGGTCCAAATAGGTTAAGAGCCATAGTTAAATTTTATATTTCTACTTTCGTCATAGTAATGGTATTTATCAAGCAAGTCCTGCGGTTCGTTGTTCAATTTGTCTTTGAGTACTTGCATCAGCACGAGAGTCAAAATCTGGAGTATTTTTTGCTGGAGTTGCAAAAGGTTGTGTTGTTGCTGGAGTTACTGGACCAGGATCCTTTGCTGCCTCATTAACTTCAGCAGGTCTTGGTAATTGTGCTTCTTCTGCAGCACCAGCACCTTCTTGTAAGGTATAAAAATCTGATGCAGCACAATTTGGTTTAGAGTCACATCCAAAAATATCAAGAGCAATATTTACAAAAGAAAGTGCTGATGCAATACTTCCATTAATATCGGGTATTTTTATAGAATTAGTCAGTCCAGTTACTAATGAAAGTCCATCTTGAATATCGTTTAAAAATGTCTCTACAGATTTAGTTATGTCTCCAACAGTTTTATCTATATCTCCCATATTTGCAGCGATTAGATTTCCAGTAAGTTCTTCAACAGAACAAATTGGAACAAAAGGTGCAGTACCAGGAGAAGTTGGTGTTTTATTTGTAGATGAATTTTTTTTATCTAAAATCTGCCCTAAAGCACCTAATATTTGAGGACCTAATCCCTGAGTAATTTTACTAAAAAGACATTTAATTTTTTCATTGATTTCTATTTTTATATCAAGAAATTGAAATCTTTGATTTGGAAACATTATATCAGTTAAAGGTCCCATTGCCGCATTAATTTTCTTTGATATGTATTCGGAAATTTTATTAAAAACAATCTTCATATACTTTGCGATCTTGGGAGCATATTTTTCTAATAAAGCCTGTATTTTTTCCTGTGTATCACTAACACTTCCTGCTATACCACTAACACTTCCTCCTATGTCACCAACACTTCCTGCTATATCACCAATACCACCAATACTTCCTGTTATATCACTTGCTTGCCCCACCACATTAGTTACTTGTCCTGCTACGTCACTTACTTGTCCTACAATACCGCTGATTTGTGAAGTAACTTCAGAAACAGCATCCACATAAGATGATGCTGTTTGTAAAATTTTATCAATCTCTTTAGTGAGATTTTCAATATCAGTCTGCATTCCTTTCATCGCAGATCCAGGAAGATCACAGGGACTTAACATCACAGTTTTTTTGAGATATAAGTCTAATCTTTTTACATCAGCAGCACTTTGTTGGTGAACAGCATCAGCACTTTCTTTAGTTGCTCCCGGTACTGCTGGTGATGCTGGTGATGCTGCTGCTTCTGCTTCTTGTCTTGTTGCTGCAACAGTCGCATTAGCAATTCTTGCTTCTCTTACTGCCCCAGTTTCACCAAGTCTATCTGCTTCTGCTCTTGCTGATTGTGCCGCATTCAGTTCTGCTTTTGTTGGAGGTCTTGATGGATCTCTACCAAATTTATCAAGTGCAACACCTGGTTTTGGTGATGCTGATGGAGTTCCTGGTGGTTTTGGTTTTGTTGATACTTTATCATCATCAGGAACTCTTCTATTTGTATCAGTATTTCCACTCGCAGATACAGCATTTCCACTGGTTGCAAGACTTCCTGGTTGTGTATTGGTTACTTCATTAGTACCAATTTTTGTTGCAAGTTGTGTTTGAGCATTATTACCAAGCACTCCCATAATCACAGGAACTTGTTGCTCCTGACCATCTAAAAAGAATCCAAACACCATATTTCCTTGACGGAGATTTGGTGTTTGACCTGAAGCTCCTTGACCACCACCAGCAGTCACAGGATACATTACCTGTGCCCAAGGAAGTTGATCTGATGCTATTTCAGTTTCTCCTTGATCGTGAAGACCTATAATACGAACTTTATACCTTCTTCCCCATCCAGGAATTTGATCTGCACTTTCAAACTTTCCGGGTAGTATATTATCACGCCAAGTTGCATCATCGGCAATTTGACCTACCCACCAATTAAAACTTGCACCAAGAAACCCAGAGTTAAAAAGAGATCCACCTTCCATTAATTGTTAAACCTCATATATTTTACATTCAATAGCATCTGGATTTTCATTACAATAAAGTTCTAGTGGTGTAGGATTATAACTGTCTTCGGGATGAGATTGATTATATTTTTCCAACGATTCTAATTCACTTTCTATATGGCGGCGCCTTTGACTGTTTAGATTTGGATTATCCAACTCGTTACGATCATCATCAATGTGCTGTTGAATTGTTCTGTTTATCATAATGGTATTTTGCCTGAAGTGTGATTGCCAATTCGTCCAAAAGAATCTCTCACTAAATTAAGTTTTGTATATGTTTCTTTTACAGAAACGTAATGGCATAAATCTGCTATAATATATAGACCCCCATTTTCTTTACTTACATCTTTCGTTTCTGGCGCAAGTTCTGGCGCATCCATAAAAATTGCATCACCTGCGTGTAAAGAAAAATCGCCTGCGATTGTAATTGTAGTTTTGATTGAGTACAATTGATTATATCTCATAATCGCCTGATTTAAAATATCCTTTGGTTCAAAGTTTTCCTCTCTCGATTTTTCTACTTGTTGCTTTGTATCACCAGTAGGAAGAGATCCTTTATCAAGTAACATATATGTGGTTCTAGAAAAATCTTTATTCTGACCAGTTCTATTAAATTCTGGATTTAATACTGGCAACTCTTTACCACCAAGTTTTAATGACTTTTCTTTTTCTTTTGCATTTGGAGTAAGAACCTCATAATAGCAAGTGAATGGATCAAACAAGACAGTGCGAGTTGAAAATGCTCCCATCTGTAATTTTTCTTGCACATCAACACGATTATCTTTTGAATAATCCAGTGCCTTTGCATCATACCCCGAAGGTAAATTAGAACCTCTAGAATCTGGTGTTTGATTATAAATGATTGATTTCTTTTTTTCCTGACTTAACATAGAATCAATAGACTTGAACTTAAATCCTTCAGCGGTTTCGTAGAAAAAATATCCGGCAGTGTTTCCCTTTGCTTTTGTTAGGTTGGGAACAGACTTTTTAGATAACCAATTCATTGCATAATACGGTTTCTTATTATTACCAATGAAATTATATGTATTTGTCGTCTCTTCAATATCAAGTTTCTTTTTGGTTGCAAGATAATTTTGATCTGTTAAAATTTTACGAATATGATCTGAAATCTTCCCATCAAATCTCGTATTAAGTCTAATCTTTTCATTTAAAATATATTCCCTTGAAACCAAATCAAGTTGGACCATAGATTTAGTTGTATCATCAGAAAGTGGAGTAACCTTGTTAACATACAAAACAAGATCTAAAGTCTGTTCATTATTATCTCTAAATTTAATTTGAACTTTTTCTTGTCCAACAATTGGTAAACCTTCAAGTGCAGTTTTATTATTAATAGCATTACCAGTATCGGCAAAAGTAACTGTTGCCCTAATTGTGTCCTGTAGAATGCTTTCATAATACATCAAACGAATTGTACCATTCGCAACACTTACACTTTTCTGATTCTTATTTGAGATGATATCAATTCTATCAATAAAAGACGGTTCTGCACTTTTTGAAACAATTTGATTTGCCATTTGTTATTATCTCCTACTTCTATTTAAGTACCTTGATATAAAGTTTTAAATGGATCGTCTGATTCTCCACCAACAAACATTGCAAGACCACCAGAGGACTGTGATGAATAATCTTCTGGTGTATTGATAGTAATTGGAACAGGAATATAAACAACTTCAGGAGAGGGCATTTCATATTCGGCATAAGTTCTTAAAACTTTTAATGCACCTTCATAATTTGCTTTGTTTAATGCACTCAAAAATCCTGGGAAATTATCCTCCAATGCTCTTGTAGAGTCGGCATCAATAACAAACTCGGGGCCCTTTTCTCCAAGAATTGCTCTCGTAAATCCATTGACCTTTCCGCCTTTTTCAAATGCTACGTGAACGTGATTATAATGTCCTGCATTTGTCTCTTTACCCCAAGTTGATAATGGGACTTGTTTTCCATTTTTAATTCCAAAACCTAAAGGAGTGTAAATTAATTCAGACAAAGAAGATCCATATCTTTTAATGATTTCTTTCGCAAATGCTTTTTGTTGTGGCGTATCAACACCATTTGAAAAGTCCATTGCTCTTCCGCTTATGTGAAGACTTTTATCTCCAGGATAACGAGGACCTCTTTGAGAACTCGTAAGCGTTAATCCCATTTCCGAAGCAAGTTGTTTTACAGAAGAAAGATTACCGGGCATTGATCCAAGAGAAACTCCCTCACCTCCTGCCCTACCTTTACCAAAACTTGCTAGGGCATCAGCAGCAAGTTGATATCTTCGTGGATAATTTGGAGTTCCTGCTTTCTCCATTTCACTTTCAAATATTTCAACTGCTTTCTTTACATTAGTGACTCCTTTCAAACGATTAAGAGTTCCGTAAGATCTCATCTCTTTCATCATCCATTCTACTTGAGTATCTAATTTCCAAGGATCTTTACCAGAAGATGCTGCCCAAGCAACTAATGCATCCCATCTTCCACCACTTCCCGGACCAGTTCCCCATTGCATAATACCTCTTCCTGGACCACCACCAAGTTGTCGCGATTGTGGATTGACGCTAGACTCCTGCATAAGATTACCAATAACTCCAGCAGCGGCCTGTTCAGTAAATCCATATCCAATCAAGTAGTTGAAGACTTTTTCTGCATTTGTATTTCCAGTTAATGAACCCGTTCCTTCTGGGACATCTTCATCTGATGCTGGTTTTGTAGGAGTTCCATCACCTTCTTTTTTCAACATCATCTGCTTCATAAGATCATTAATAGTATCATCAACTCTCCTAGAAATATTATATTCAAGAGACTTTGCAATTGCATCAGTCATATCACCACTTTTACTTTCTAATAATTTCATATCAATCTCACCACCACCGGCAGCATAAAGAGCGCCAGTTCTTAATATTTCATCACTAAAAGTATCATTCATCCAATTGCTTAAACCTTGTGCTGCATTTTTATAATCAACCTTACCAGGTTTTTGTCCAACTAATGCTTTGGTTGAGATACTCATCAATGGACCAAAGAATTGTTCTTCACCTATTTTTTTATAAGAACTCTCAATATAGTCTAATGGACTGGTTTTCGTCTTATCTTTTGATTTTGGAAATACTTTCTCTATATTTTTTTCACCACCGACATTTGCACCAGGTTTAATTGGTGTTGGTTGAACTGAAATTGCTCTTTTTGTTTTGGTTTTTTTAATTCTTCTAGATGGACCACTAACAGGTTTCCCACCTCGGGCAGGTGGCTGTCCACCACCAGCAAGACCCATAAAAGAAGGTCCTGACATATGCGGAGTTCTTTTATGAACTTGCTTATCAGTTAGTCCAGGTTTTCCCCCAAAAGATCTTCCAACTGATTCATCAAATTCTTTCCCGCCCATAAATTCGCGAGCAATATCAAGTGCTAAAAATGCCCAACCAGCAACAGGAATTGCTGAACCAAAGGAAAGCAATCCCCCAACATAATCACCATCTTTGATTCTCATTATACCTTCAACTATAGCAAGTCCAGCACCTAAAAATGGAACTGCTTTTAGTGCTTTAGATCCAATTTTAGAAGTTAGTTTTGCTGCACCCTTTCCACCAGCTGCTGCGCCAGCTCTTATTTGTGCTCCAGCAATTCTTCTTTGTGCTTTTTCAGTTGCTCTTGCCGATATTTTTTGTTGGGAAGTAATCGCCCTTGCTTCAATAGAACCTGCCTTTAATCCCAACTTTGACATTGCTTGACCGGCAGCAAGTCCTGCCTTTGCTCCCCCCCTAGTTGCAAGACGTTCCATTCCAAAGTCAGCACTTGCCATTCCAACAATAATGGCAAGATTCATAAACTTCTCAAATTCACTCGTAAGTTTATCCAGATTCTTTAATGCTTCCTCACCAAAAGTTTTTCCAACTAATCCACGACTAAAATCAACTGCTTTATATCCAATATCAATAAAAGTTACTAGACCATCTAATAGTTTGCCTCCAATATCAATAACTAAATCTGCTGCATTCCCAATAAACTTTACAATTGGAATAATTTTTGGAAGATGGTCTACTAATCTAACTGCAAAGTATCCAAGAATAATATTTCCAATAAAGTTTTTAATCCAATCAAAAATACCCAATCTTGGGGCTTTAGGCATTTTTATTTTACCCTTTTCTGCATCTGGTTTTTTTTCTAATTTTTCTTCTTGCTTTTCTCTTCTTTGACTGCTCTGCTGTCTTTTTTGATTGTCAAGTTGTTTCTTTTGAGATGCAAGAGTTCCTTTTAAAATTTTATCAATTTCAATAACCTTAACACTAATAATACCTATGTTTTTTTGAGCAGACTCTGTAATTCCTAATGAAGAACTTCCTTTAGCAATGCTTTGGGATACCTTTGCAAGTGCTACACTTTTTGATGCTGCTGAAGGTAAAAACTTTTCAATATTAACCGCCATTTATTTTACCTCATCAACCCAAGAGTTTCTTGCTTTGATCTCATACCTTTAGTGGTTGCATTAAAACTTGGAGTTTTTGTAGAAGATGCTCCACCACCATTAATATTTCTTCTTCCACTTATTCCTCCAGTTGGAAGAACTTGTGGTTTTGGTGCTGGTCTTGGAACAGGGCCAATTGACTTTTGATTTGGTTTGGACAGTGCTATATTTGCTTTAATAGGAGTTTTTGGTGTTTTTATAGGATTTACTGGAGAATTGACCATTCCTCCTTTTGCATATCGCGATTCTTTTGCCATTGCAGAAGGAGCGAAAAGAGAATTAAATCCCGAAGATATTCTATCAAATATTCCTGGAGATTTTTTTTCTTCTTTTGGTTTTGTCGCAACTGCCTTTTTTAGATCTAAAGGACCAGATGCTAATAATCTTTTTTCTTCATTTATTCTAGATGTAGGAGGACCACTTCTATTCACCTGTGCAGCAGCCTCTCTCATATTTCCGCCAATTAAAGCTTTAGAAAATTTCGGATAAGGCCCAGTAGGATTAATTGAATTTGGTCCAGCATTATACATAAAAGAAACAACAGTTCCTTGTTGTTGTGGAGACATCTTATTCCATAAAGGAAGTTGAGATTTAGCACGAGGAATAAGTTCTCCAAGATGTTTATTCAAAAGATCATCCGCTACTTTCTTTGTAATTGGAGGATCTGTCATTTTTACTGGTTTTTTTCCATTTGAAATCTTATCATAATAAGTCGCTCCCCATCCTATTGTAGGAACATTTACGCTATCCAGGTATGGGTATATTTTTGTACTGTTGTTTATTTTTTTATATTCTGGACTTTTAATTGAAACATAATAATTTTGATTTGGTTTTAAAGATGAAAGTGCTTCGTGATGTTTAATCATATTACCAGCATAACCAACCAACCCTCCACCTGCAGCATAAGTAGTTCCAGATACAACCTTTGGTTTATTTGTTCCGCCACCAGCAGCATTCATACCTTCAAGAGTATCTACCCCATACTTTTGAACTGCGCCGCGAGACATTACAAACTCACCATCACTTAACATTGCAGGAACTTTATCTATCCCTTTTTGACCACTTACATATCCATTAAACATATTACTAAAATTAAACCCACCTCCAGAAAAAGCAGGTAATTTAAATCTTGGAACAACAAATCCACCACCAACAAGTCCTTGAACTTTTTCATCTCCCCCACTAAATGCTCTCTGGGAAAGTTGTGTTGCAGCATAAGTTCCACTAGCAAGAGCAAGTGCTGTTTTGGGATTATTTTTACCAAATCTCATTAAAGCAGGAATTGCTTTTGCAAGTTTTCCTATACCCGATAATGCAATTCTTGTTAATATTCTAATTCCCTTTCCAAACCTTGTTCCAAATAAAATAAACCCACCAAGAAGAGCAGGACCCCAATCACCTAAAAACCTTATAATGGATTTGACTTTATTTGCATTCTCGGGATTACCCAACCATTCAATCAGTTTATAAACAACTCTTCCTAATAAAATTGTCGTAAAGAATTCTAATACTCTATCAAGCAAAGATTTGACGGGTGCAATTATTTTTTCTGCTGCTTTCTTTAGCCTATCAAATCTCTTCTCTAATTTACTTTCTGCAAGTGATCTTTTATCTTGCTCTGATTTTCTTTTATCAAAAGCAGTAGTATCATCAGTTAATTTTTTCTGTGCTTTAAGTGTTTCTGCAATTGAAGTTACTACGGAAGTAATTGTAGCAATACTATCAGTTAAACTACTTGCAATTGGAGACTTTCCTATGGCAGCAGGAAGAAGTCCTTTTGGTCTTGTTGTCCCTAGTTTTGCTTTTATACTTCCAACAGAAAAAGAATCTGCAGTTATTTTCTTTCCTTTTACTTCAAATCTACCTTTATCCTTTTTCGTCTTAACTCTTTTATATTCATTCGTTAAAAGTTCAACCTCTTCGGTAGGAATTGAGGTTTTCGTCATCCTACCTTTAACCATTGCTTCCTTAAGAAGAGTTAGATAAGTTTCATAATCCAAATCAAAAACATCTTCAAGCCCAATGAGCTTCAGTATTCTAGTATCAATGACTTCTTTTTGATTAGAATTGGGCATTGCTCATCTGTTGTTTTTGTTTTGATTCTTCTTCTACAAGATGTTGCTGCAGTAATCCAACATAAACATCTCGTTCCCAAGGTATGAGATTTTCTATTTCGGTTAGGCTCCACTTGTGATATTGAATTAACGAAAAATTAAGACGAAAATAATTCTCAAGGTCCATATGAACCATCATCACGCGAAAAAAGATGCTAACCCTTCTAAAATAACTTCACTTTCAACTTCAGTCTTTGGATTTTTAACCTTAATAGTATGAGAAAGTTTAGGCATTGTTTCAAAAAACTTTTCAATCTCTTTGAACTGTGAGGAATTCATTGACTCCAAAAAGTCAGTTAGTTCTTTTTTCGTTACATCTGCAGTAGACCATACTTCATCTTCTGTAAAGATTTTATCAATACAAGAAGCAATCAAATCAAATGACTGATCCATTGCATTCTTGTTTGTAAAATCAAAGTTGTTTTTAATAAACTGTTCTAGTGATGGATACTTCATTTCCATCATAATACTTTTATCAACTTTAATTTTATTAGTGTGCTCTTCGTTCTTTTGAACTTTAATATCATCCAAATTAATCTTTACAGGAACTTGAGTTTCTCCATCATCGGGACAAATAATATTAACTTCAAGTTCTTCACCAACAGACTTACCACGAATATTTAAGAAAAGATATTCAATATCAAAAGTTGGAAGTGCCTCAACTTTAATATTCTTGGTAAGAATGCAGTTTTTAATTACAGTTTTAATCGCTGTTGTAATTTGCTTTGTATCTTCACTTTCTAAAGCAATGACTAATAGTTTTTCTTCTTTAACCAGAAAAGGTCTGTATTGGATTGTTTCTTCTGTAGATGGCAATTCAAGTTCATATGTGGGCGCAACAATTTTGGGCAGCATAATCTTTTTATAAATTCAGGTATGATTATTTATATGAAGTATTTGATGGTCAACCATTTAAAGTGAAGTTACCAGAATAAGCATCCTTAACGTTTATAGCGTTCCCGCTCGCTTGAGTAGGACTAAAATTCACTCCACCCGTTGTAGTAAAGTCCCCAAAATTAAGATTGCTCAAATTAGGATTTCCAAATACTTGAGAGGAATTCAATGCTGCTAACTGATCTGCAGTAAGATTAAAGTTTGAATTTGTTGTTTGATCTGGGGACGAATCTTTAGTCCGATCTCCGCTCATAAGATATCTAATATAAGTCATAGAAACTGTACACTTCAATAGAGAAGATGAGTCATAAGATACTGGCATAGAAGAAATACTGATTGGATATGACTTTACAAACTCATAAACCAGAGAATTTTTATAATCTCTTTCAAATTTTATAACTTTTAGTCCCTGGGCAGTATATCCATCAGTACCATCCGGATATCTCATTCTATAGAAATAATTTGTATCTCTAGACCCAACATCTTTGTCTGGTTGCTTTGCTACACTTTCATTAGCAATATATTTCATCCAAACCTCAAAAAATCTAATTGGTAAATATTTTTCAGCATCAACATAAAAAGTTAAATCAATACGATCATCATAAATTCTTCTATATGCGTGTCTTTCTGTAACTCCAGTAAAATCATTATTAATCTCAAATGTGGCCAAATTCGATCCTGGCAACGTTGCTTCAGAACACAATAGATGTAATTTAGACTGATCTGTGGCAGGATTTAATTCAATACTATTATTCTTCAAAAATATGCCAAAATCTCCACTAGGAAGTCCAATTTCTACCTCAAAATGAGATGTAAGAGCAGGTCTTAATAAATTAAGTTTTATGTCAGATACATTCTTTCTGTTAGGCATCTATAAATACTTTTAGTCTTATATATTATGTATAATCAAAAAAATAAAGAAAGATGCCAAGAGATTCAAAATATCATCAAGGAAGATTTCATCCACAGAATCCAAAGAAGTATATTGGAGATGTTCAAAATATAATTTATCGTAGCAGTTGGGAACTTAAGTTCATGCAGTGGTGTGATAGATCTCCCAATATTATTCGTTATGGATCTGAAGAATTTTGCATACCCTATTATAATCCAGTGAAGCAAAAGGTGTGTAGATACTTCCCAGATTTTATTATTGAAGTATTAGAGAGTAATGGAAAAATTCAGAAGTATGTAATAGAAATAAAACCAAAAAAACAAACAGTACCACCTGTGCAGGGAAATAAAAAGACAAAAACTTATATTAATGAAGTGAATACTTACGCAGTGAATCAATCTAAATGGAAATCAATTCAAGAATGGTGTGACGATCATTTAATTAAGTTCAGCGTGATCACCGAGCAGGAATTGGGAATTAAATAATGGCAGAGGGTTTTGGGAAGTATACATCAACAACAGCAAGAGTCGGAAAACTCAAAAGAAAAATTGCTCAAAGTGGAACCAGCGATCCGGAAGATTTGATGTTGATGATAATGGAGACATTAAAGGAAGAAGTATTATATCCAGAACCAGGAAAGTTTTATACCTTCGTTTATAATCCAAAGACACCAGAAATTGAATATGATCAACACCCTTTGATTGCTTGTACTGAACTGGAAAGGTGGGGATTTAAAGCAATCAATTTTCATTGGAGGCAGTCAAGAAATTATACTTGGGAAGAAGTTGCAGGAAAACTTCACGTAATTAAATATAATGAGTTGGATGAGTTACTTTCAATACCTTATCAAAAATTTCGTCTAAATAAATAAAAACTCTCTATAAATGTCTCATACTCTACGAAAAATTGAGATGCTTAACTTTCTTGTAAGTGGGAGGAAGTTTTAATGGCATTTGTCGGACCACCAGATGCATTTAATAGCAAACCAATACAAACCAAAGTTGGAACTAATCAAACAAATATTTTTACAACAACATCAACTAAAGTTACTAAAGATACAAGTGGAAAAGTAACTGGAGGAACAACCACTTTATATTATTCTGATACTGCTGGAAATTATGCTCCGGCAGCAACAACTACAGATGGTGGAAAAACTTGGGCATATTTAAAAGATTCTAGTGGAAAAGAAATTCTTGGTGCTGATGCCAAAAAATCTTTAGAACAGGGTGCATTAAAAACTAATACTCAACAACAAATTGTATCCGCAACAAAAAAAGGACCTTTGGGTGGGGGAGGTCTTACTCCAGAAGAACAAAAAGTGATAGCACCAAGCACTCAGAATAATGCAACAACAACTGAAGGTGGAGATCCAAATAATGCAGCGTTAATATCAGACCTATCAACTCCAAAAACAGAAACAAGATTATCTTTTCCCAATAATTTACGATATCCTCTTCAACTAAAGTTAGAGAATCAGGATGTTATTGAATTTAATATGTTAAAATACGAACCAAGAAAAGCAAATGAAGGTGGTGCTTCAAATCTTGGGACTTTTGGCCAAAGGTCAAATTATACTTCCAGAACAATTGGAAGAGTAACATTACCAATACCCAGTGGAATATCAGATTTCAACAACGTCAATTGGGGTTCAGAAGATATAACGAGCGCACAAAAAGCACTTGCAGATTTGGCAACTGCAGGAATAACTGGTGGTGGAGGTAAAGCAGCAAAAACTGCAGAAAATCAAATAGGTGCTGGATCACAAGCGGCAGGAGAAATTAAAACTGGCTTAGCGGCATATTTTACAGAACAAGCAGTGAATGTAAGAGGAATTTTATCCAGAACACAAGGTGCTGTTCAAAACCCAAATATGGAACTTTTATTTAATGGACCTCAACTTAGACCTTTTAATTTTACATTTAAGTTAAGTGCAAGAAGTAAAAGAGAATCTGAAACAATTCGTTCTATTATAAGATTTTTTAAACAAGGAATGGCACCACAAACATCACCATCAAATTTATTTTTAAAAGCACCTAATACATTTAAAATTAGATATTTACATCAAAATAAAGAACATAAATTTATTAATAGAATTAAAGAATGTGCTTTACAATCTTTCTCTGTAGATTATACGCCTGAAGGTCAGTATGCAACTTTTACCGATGGTGCAATGGCTTCATATCAAGTCACAATGCAGTTTAGTGAATTAGAACCAATCTTCAATGAAGATTACACTGCATTGGATAAGAATGCAGATACAGAAATAGGTTACTAAAATGTCAAATTACTTCAGTAGAATTCCCAACTTTGAATATGTAAGCAGACTTCCGGATGCTAAAATTGGAGACTATGCTATAGTAAAAAATCTTTTTAAGAAAGGAAAGTTACGTGAAGACATTTTTCAAAATCTAGCATTCTTTACCAAGTATCAAATCAAAGGTAATGATAGACCAGATAATGTTGCATTTGAAGTGTATCAAGATTCCAGTTTAGATTGGTTAGTTCTCATCTGTAATAATGTTATCAATGTCCAAACAGAGTGGCCTTTATCACAAAATGATTTTGATAGATTTCTTTTAGATAAGTATGGTGATTATGATACTCTTTATAATGGAATTCACCATTACGAAACTCAAGAAATTAAAAACCGTCAAGGGGTCACTATGGTTCCTGCAGGATTGCAAGTTCAATCCGATTTTTCAATCTCATTCTATGACTTTTTTATTGATCAACAAATAGACATTGGGCCAACAACGGCAGTACTTCCAATCACAAATTATGAGTATGAAGAGAAACTTGAAAACGATAAGAGAAATATATTTTTACTGAAACCAAGATACTTAAATGTTGTTCTTGACGATATGCAAGATATTATGGCATATAAAGAAGGCGCCTCCCAAAATCTGAGCGACACCTTAAAACGCGGAGATAATATAAGACTTTACTCTTAATTATTCAGCCAACTTGGAGAAATATGCAATCGCATCATCTTCATCATCATCTGCACTATTAATTACAGGAAGTGTAGGAGATTTAGAGCGAGCATAAGACTGCTCTAGTTCTTCTACTACACGACTTTCTACAGTAGGAATTTGGGTATATGATTCATATTCGTCTTCTTGCTCAACAACTGCGCGAGATTGGGTAGGAGAAGTTTTCTGCCCCAGCACCATATTCATACGACGCTCAAGTTCTTCATAAGACTTGAATTGATCTGGAGCAGTTACGGCAGTTAGAGAGTAACACTTTTTCCATACTGATTCCAGAGCATCATCATCGTCCAGCAGAGGTGCTACACGATCAAACTCTGACTTATCATAGTTCCAATAACCATCTTTCTTTACGATCTTCAGTTTGAAGTTTGCACCTTGCCAGAAGTCAAAGGGATTGATAGGAGTCTCATCTTCAAATTCAGGTTGCATTGCTTCCATAATCTTATCGAAGATTTTCTTGCCATACTTAAACAAGAAGACTTTACCTTCGTTTTCAGGATTTGCAGGATCTTTTATGACGTAGATATTAGAATAATAGTTTAATTTACGTTTTTGCTTACGAACAATTTCTTTATTTGTTTCGGATCCCGTGTTCCACAGTTCACGATTATGTTCACCAAGTGGGTCCTTACCACCAATAGTAGTGAGGCTGTTTTCAATATACCACCCACCAACACCTTGGAAGGCATGTGAGTACATCTTTGCCCAGGGAAGTTCTTCACCTTCTGGAGCAGGTAGAAAACGAAGCACTGCGAAACCATTACCAGTTTTATCCACCTCTGCCCGCCAGAGACGCTCATCAGCACCACTAGAAGTAGTGCTCATCTTCTCTACTTCTTTAACTAGTTTGGCAGTCAAAGAACCGATACTAGATTGCTTTTTTAAATTTTCGAATGACATTTAGATTACCTTATATTTGTAGGATTTGGCTTTTGCGACTTTGCTTAAGGGATCGTCCAGCCCACACATATCCTACAGGTCGAAACCAGTATTGTCAATCTGTTCTTTCATAATCTCAAGCATTTTTGTCATATTATTCAAAATAATATTCATATCAGTTCCAGGAGGCATACCCATCATTACGGCAGAATGAGTAATTTTTTCTTTCATTTCTTGTGCTTCTGGGTCATCAGATAAACTCATTCTCGTATAAAGGACTTTTTGTTTGTATAAAAGTCTTTCCAAAAGATCAACATGTCGTATCTTGTCTTCCTTGGTCATTGAAGGAAACTTAAATACACTTCCATAAACTTCTTCTTGAAGTTCAGCAATTTCGGTCATCTCTGCTCTAACCATTTCAGAATCGAAAAAACTCATCTTTCCCCCAGAACTATTTCTTTCAAGATTTTTCTAAAGTGAAATACCTCAATATGTATGAAGGGTGAGTACTTTTTAATTCTACGGCTTACGGTTTCCCACACTGGATCTCGTAATTTCTTATCGAAGTTTTTCCTAAACATAAAGATTTTATCGTAGATTACCAAAGTCTCTAAACTAACTTTACCAGAAAGAAATTTTTTTAATAATAGAGGATGTCCTTTCGAACATTCAAAAACCTCTTCAAATTTATGTTCTTCAAACAAAAGTTGCGATTCTTCTTTGAATAGATAAGAAAGAGACTGAACTTTTTTCTGCCAGTTCTTATATCTTTCTTCTCCACTTTTAACTATATCACCAATCCACAATTTATCATATGTTTCACTATAAGCATAATTTGAAACAAATAATTTCAATATCTCATCGTCGGAATATTTTCTAGAAAGTTTTTCAAAAAAATATCTAGATCTATTAGAATAGAAACTTTTTAAACTACATCTACTCTTTCCACAATATTTATGATAATCATAAGTATCAGTAGTAAAATGTCGTGATATTGATAGATATGTTTTATACACTTCAAAAGGTGACACTTGATTTATTTTCTCCTTTTTTATTTAAATATCTTTCTTTATTTTTCCGGTTTATTTCTTCTTAAGTACAAATAAACATACCACATATCACATATTAAAGAGGTAATTTTGCGCGAGAACTCCTTTTCAAGAAGTTAAGTTCAGTTGCTTCACACTTAAGTTTTTCTTTAAGTGGTTTAGAGATTAGTTTGGGAACTGATTCTAAATCAATATTATTTTGCTCACAAAAATTTACTATAGCATCAATATAACTAGTTTTCTGTTCCGATACAAGACTTTCAATTTCTTGAGCAAATCTTGATGGGCAGAAAAATTTACTCTCTAAAACTTTCTCTAATTCATTTTCCATCTTGCCTAGTATTGTGATGTACAAATTCTTTAATGTATCGAACTAATAATTTAATATAATCGCTTTTGTTTCTTTTGTCAAATACTTTGATTTCTCCACTCGGAGTTACCATAATAGTAATCAATTTTACCGGAGGAATTTTCGTTAATTCGTAATAAGCAGCAGCATAGAACATTTCTTGAACGAAGTAATTTTCAAGCCATTCTTCAGGTTTAATTTTTTCAGAAGTCTTGAAGTCAATTATTGCAAGTTCACCATCATACTCCCCAATACAATCAACACGACCGGCAAGTCCTAGATATTCAGAATAAAGAGTTCTTTCAATCGCATGAATATTATTAATTTTATCTAATTCTGGTTTTGCATGATAGAACATAAACTTTGAGAGTGGTTGATAATTATTCCAATCCAACTCTTTATTTTCAAGATAATCTTGACATACTTGGTGAAAATCAGTGCCTCTTGCAGTTGCTCTTTTAGTAATACGGTTTGCTTCCTCAAGACCAACTCTCTTTCTCCATTTAACAAAAATCTCACGATTGTAGAAAGAAGTTACAGAAGTAATAGAAGGAACCCATTGTCCGCTGGGTAGATTGTAGAGACGAATACTCTCTGTAGTCTTACAATCTAATTCAAGATCACCCAGATAATTATGATGAATAAATGACATTTTATACTATAGTCCCAAAGATTTTTTAGCAATTACAAACTCTTTAACGAGTGGTGAACGGACAATATCATTGACCTCAAATTCAATTTTTTCAAACGAAGGCATAACATTTATCACACGAATAAAATCAATAATTCCATTTTTTTCACTCATTCTCGTTAAATCACTTTGTTCAATATCTCCCGAAAACATAATTTTAGTATTAAGACCACATCTAGAGATTACAGAAAAACATTCGTGTGCAGAGCAATTCTGTGCTTCATCAACAATAATAATCGCATTGTCGAGAGTAACACCACGAATAAAAGAAGTACACCAAAAACTAATGCTTCCTTGTGCTTTTAAATTACCATAAAGCATTTCAAAGTCAGCATCTGTTGGCAACTCAAACATATATCTTACCATATTTTTATATGGTATTTCAAATAAAGATTTTTTATCATCTTCTGATCCAGGAAGAAAACCAATTTCTCTGGTTTGAACAAGAGATCTCACAATATAAATTTTTTCATAAGGTGTTCTTTCATCAAGAACTTCTCTAAGTGCATTATAAAGTAAAATAAATGTTTTTCCGGAACCAGGAACACCATGAGCAAAAATATTTTTTTCCTCACTATAATGCTTAAATAACAGTTTTTGATTTTCGGTGAGAGGTTCAATTTCTCTCAATGAATCACTATTGATTGGTTTTCTACGTTTTGTCTGTTTTATAGTAAGTCCAACACCGATTGGTTGTTCCTCTCTTCTTCTTCGTGCCATATATTTTAAATAGGTTTTACTCTTGATCCTGGAGACTTGGAGGCAGATTTTAAAATTTCATTCCACCCTGGATGTTTATTGACAAGTTTTGATTGCCACTCTCCAACTTCTCCAGGACTTGCGCATCCTTCCGACCAATTTCTTTGCCACTTAGGATTGTCTATGTACCATTGTTGAATATCATGAACACTCATTTCAATTTCTTTTTTCTCACCAGTTTCTTTATGAACTATTGGATATATCGCCAAAATTTACACCTCTATTGTGCTGTTATTATTTATTCCAATGTTATTGAAGGTGCGTCATCACACTCAATGCAATCAATACACTCATCAATATCAGGATTTCCTTTTAAAAACTTTTGTAAATCCTCTTCAGAAACAAATACTTTAAAAATAAGACCAGTGAAATGATCTTTTAGACAGTAAGTTTTCATAATACTTCAGGGACTTAATCGTGCTTTATGTAGTCTTTTTTCCTCATAATATTCCCAGACATTTGGAGACCAAGATTTAAGTTCGGGAACAAATGCGTCACATAATGCTTGAATCTCAAGCTGAGCATCAAGTTTTGAGCGAAGGTCCATAAAGTGAAGAACGGAACGAAGATTAAAAGAAACCACGAAGTTCTGTCGAATTGCCTGCGGAAGATAATCTCGTATATGTTCCTCACACATACCCTGCTCGTAGTACTCAGCATACTCGTCACACTCGCTTAGAATCCTCCCTAACTTGCGTTGGCGGTGTTCTTCGGTCCATTCATACTTCTTGCCCTTACGGTTGGTGTAGAACCCCACAGGGCGCACATAGAAGACCTCCTCAACATCAAGTTCCCTCTTGGAAACCTTGACGACACGCCTTCCGGTATATCTTTGTGATTGAACGTCCCAAGAAGTTCCAATACGATGAGTTCTTGCCTGAACGATTACATTATGAACGAATCCGGAGCAAGAAAAAGTAATTTGAGGATGCTCTAATGGTCCCCAGTG
>Ga0180437_10000983_pt1 | contig 50537 bp, 68 predicted proteins | sample SS_ome_4_FD_132410 | JGI IMG/M metagenome (GOLD analysis project Ga0180437, IMG submission 132410) | Hypersaline lake sediment archaeal communities from the Salton Sea, California, USA - SS_3_D_1 metaG | ecosystem: Environmental > Aquatic > Non-marine Saline and Alkaline > Hypersaline >... | reverse complement strand
TGAGCCACAAAGAAGGCACTCACCAGCAACAATCTCATCATCATCCATCTCCATCTCAGCCTTGCATACATTACACAACATCTCTGGCACTATCTCACCTCCCAAAGATATTCAACCCCAACTGAATTTAGATTTGGATTGTCATCAACTTCAAATGTGGTGTCGGTTATTGTAATTCCATTTCCACCACCAATTTTGAATGACCTCATAGAGATTCCAGTCTGACCGCCAGCAACCTGTCCGTGACCAACGCAATCGTGACCATCGTGTTTCTTTATTTCTAGTTTCCCATCAGCAGTCGTTATCTTGACAATCTTAGGTCTACGACCTATTTCAATCGTCTGACCTGTTCCATTTCCAGTGTAAGTGCCAGAGACTTCAAGACTGTTAAGATACTTCTTACTGATTGGCATTTAATCACTCCTGAGTGGATTCGATGTTTGTCCCACTGCATGAAGGACATGTTGTTGGCTCTGTGTCACTTATCCACATGCAAGTACATTCTCCATCTAGACATTTATTATTCCAAGGCATTATACCAACTCCGTATCGATTTCAAGTTGTATACCTGAGAAACCAGTCCCTGACCCAGAATTACTACTCATGTGCAATGATAGCAGGTCTCCATCTGAGAATGATATGTCTCCAGTTCCTCTGAATTGACCAGTGGAATCGACAGTTACTGTAAGGCCCGTATCGACACCATTTTTTCTTACGGTCAGGATTGTTGTTGATGCAGCATTGTAACAATATCCATTTATAGCCTTCAATTTGGATGCTGGCATTCTTACCTGAGCCTCGGCTTCAGTTGATGTGATGGCTGGAGCATTTCCTATCTCGGCATACACATTTTGATTTCCACCAAGGAGGCCGTTGTCGGTTCCCCATATCTGTAAAATGCTCTTTGCATGCGTATAAGAACCACTTCCTGTCAGTTCTGCCCAGACAGCAGCCCCCTCAGTGTTATCAACGCACTGAAACACTTTATCGTTCGTGGTGTTAATCCATCTGGACATTGTTGTATATCCACCAGTAATATCATCGTCTACTGTCGGATCAGATGTAGATTCATGGATGCAAACACAACCACCATGAGCACATTTGTGAGTCATTATGCAACCCTCCATGCTTTAATTCGACATCTGCGAATCTTTGCATCACATCCAGAATCACTTGACCTAAATGAAATATCTATTCGGTGGGCTGCCGCCGTGAGTGTTAGTTTCTTGAAGCCAGATGTCATTTGATATTCGTTTGAATTCTCTGGTTCGTGAGAATCATAATTTAGCTCTGTTCCAGCCTGTGGTGTGCCGCCATTGTCAAGCTCAACGATTGCATTTATTTCCTCAGATGTGTCATCGGTTGTCCTCTCGTAAGTATATTCAACAATGTAATCGCCAGCCTCTGGTGGAGTCCACTGTAATGATGCTCCTGTCTTCAACACATAAGATGTCGTGCCATTGATTTGTTCCCCCTCACTTTCAACATACTGAAAGTCACAACCGAAGATGGATGTTTCCTCTATCCAAGCTGTGTTTGCAGCATTTCTGAAATAAAGCTTGTTCTGGTCAGTTCTGTGGAATCCCTGGCATGCTATTGGACTTGCTGGAAAAGATGTGCCTTTCCCATAGACAACCGTCTTGTCTTCTTCTACATTCGTCACCATTCTATAACACCCCCTGATGTTCTTGCACTTCCCCCACCGGTTTTCTTAACCTGTAAATGCCACAGTGCTTGTCCCGTAGGAAGGTTTGATAGAGTTCCGAGGTCGATTATCTGCTCTGCGGTGTTTGTTTTGCCAGTGGTTTCACATATGACGGCATCGCCGTTTGTCTTATCGATTATTCTTAAATCGTAGCTTGTGCCACCGCCAGCCATGAAAGCATTTACATATATTTTTGATGGAGTGCCCATCTTTGTTGTTCCCTGGAATGTGATTGAAAGGTGCTTTACATACGCAGAATCTGAAGACTGTAGTTCGTCACCACCGAATCCCTGAGTCTTCTGTCCTTGCAATCCAGAGTAATTCGCAAGTTTATCTGGTGTTATGAACTTTGTATCATCACTTCCAGCATCTGTCTCAGCCTGCGTGGCTATCTCTGCAATTCCGAGGGCTGATTCTGTGGCCTGTACGGGCCTGTCGTGATTGAGCGGATTTGAATCGCCTTTGACCCCCATTGCTGTAACGGCCTCACCATCTGTGTATTTGGCGTGGTGTGCGGCAGCTATTGCTGCATGAGTTGATATGGCAGTGTTTCTGGCTCCTTGTGTATCTGCATCTGTGTCTGCTGCTGGATCGTCAACATTCGTAATCTTGTTGCCATCCATGTCCATACCAGATAGTTGGAAAGCCTTTCCGCTTCCATCACGAACAGTTCCCTGGACATCACTGAATCCAGAAAGGTCAGAAAATACAGAACCACTTAGTTCAGTGTCTCTGAATCTCGCAGTCGTGACAGAGGGCGCTCCGGTTCCGGCGTTGTCTGTCCAATCATCGACATAGCACTCTTCACAGGTAACATCAGCCACAGTGCAAGTAGCACTCTCCTTGAGAACATCGACATTAACATTATCAAGTACAAGGTATACATTATCTCCATATTCTATTTGAGAGAAATTCGCAGAACTGTAAATACCTTCGTGAGCTCGGATAGAAACCAGGGCATTGTCTGGAACAGTTGCCGTGTATGTCGGGAAATTCGTTGCATCGACATCTATCTGTATCATGCCGAAACCAAGAGCCACACCAACGGTAATCGCCTTGTTGACTGTCAGGAACGGCTCAAATATAGAGCCATCGTGGAGTGTGTCACTACCTCTAAGGTCAGACACATATATAATTGGGAATTGTGAACTGAATGGTGGTGTGAAAGCATCGACATATGCCTTTGTAGCTGCATCTTGTGGATTTGTCGGGTCTGCCATATCTGTAATCTGGCTACTATTCATCACAACTGGCTGGAAGAAATTGTATTCTTCGACTCCACTTTTCAGATCGAGATATGTTCCAAAAAATGAGTTCATGTTCTTGATGTCGGTCAAACCAGCAGCAACACCAATTGCATTTGAAAAGACTCCATCGAGATTTGAGGCAGCACCAGTTCCAGCATTGTCTCTTATTTTACTAATATAAGATTCTTCTCCATAGATGGTGCCACTAGAGATTCCAGATTCCTCATATATCTCAACGAAGACATTATCGTGATTTACAACAGCCCCATCTCCGACATAAATTTTCACTATGCAAAGCTGGGTCAAAAGTGGCTCATTTCCGTATACAGAAACCTTCTCACCAGCAGGAACATTTATGGTATATGTTGTGGCACTCCGAGTGTCCATATGAAGTATTATTACCCCGTCTCCATTTGAAACTCCAAGAGCTATGGCATCATTTGGGTCCTCAAATGGATTGAATATTGAACCGTCCTCGTCTGAGTTTCCACCACGATCATCAGAAACATAGTATCCAATGGCTTGTCTCGGTTCTCGAATTCTGTGATATGGAACAGCATCATTATCATTCGTGCAGTCTGCAAGATTAATGGCCTTGTTGCTATTGAGGTCAAAATCTGTATCAATCGTGTGCGCTGCAACAGACCAATTTCTATTCAGAAGTGTTGCATGGTTTAGCATAGAGCTGAAATCGCCCCATGTTGTCCCATTGAAAATCCATGCCTTGTTTGGTTCCACACCGTCTTCAATAACGGCCCAACCGTCTTCAGGAGTCTGAATGTCCCATTGGGATGTTCCAGAGTTCCATCGGCAAATGTCATTTGCAGTAACGGCCTGTGTTGTTGATGGAATGGTCCCTGTTTCGGTGGAGATGTAACTATCACCATCTGATGGGCTACCGGGCTCATTCGTCACCATAGCACGGAACTCTATGATGTTATCTTGCCAGTGCATACCTGCTTGCACGGAAGCTATCTCATCATCGACATATTGCTTGTCTGCCAACGGATTTGATGCTGATATGGAATTGGGCGTATTGGCAAGCGCATCATATCCATCACCCGAATGAGCTGTAGCATCTAACAGGTCATGCCTTTTAGCATGAAAGTGTCCATCACCACCAGCACCCATCAAATCACTCCCTGTAGAAACTGAATGAGACACCATCATCATCGCTAACGGCATCTATCCAGTGGGTGTTCAAATCGAGGCGGCTGAATTGATCTGCAGAAATTACAGTTGTTTCGCCAGGAGTAAGTTCTTCTCCCTTCCCATCTTCAACATTCGATCCACCTACCCATATGCTGTCTGAATTTCCAGATAGTGCTTGGACCCGTATTTTTCTGCATAGAATGTCAAGTATGATATTGCCATCAACAGTTCCATCTGGTACATCCTCTGAGACTTCAATCAGAGTTGAACCACCAGATTCCTCAACAGAAACAACGGTGTAATCACCATCATTTCCAGTGCTACCCACGACTGTTATTATGTCATTTTCGTCTATGTAGTCTGTGTAATCACCAGAAATAGTGAATACCTTTGTAGTGTCGTTGACATCTGTGATGGCTAATGGCAGAAGTCTCTCTGCAGTTCCAGCAGAAGCAACAGTCTTGCTTCCACTGACAGGTGAGATTTTGCGTGGGTTTGCCATCCTGACCAGAGCCTTCTGATCTATCGGGTATTTCTTTGTGGTTGTCGCAGGAGACTTCTCTGCCATCTTACTCACCTGCCTTCTTTGCGAGTGCCTCAACAATGGCCTTCTTTATGGCCCCAGTCTTTGCACTCCGGTTGATGTCTATACCAGTGTACTGTTCAACCTCAAGGGCATATGCCTGCAGGTCTCCATAGTTTGTGATTTTGGACAAGTCCTTGACCACGAATTCTGGCGTTTCATCATCTTTCTTTTCTTCCTCGTCAGAGCCTTCACCAGTCTGTTCATCTGCATCAATCAGCTTTTCAACATAATCTGTCACATCGGTCGTTTCACCAGCAGTTTCATTATCTTTTTCTGGTTCAGGCGGTTGTTCTGGAACTGGATCAGGATCTGGGCTGTCACCTGTTTGGTCCTCTGGTTCTGGCTCTTTCTCGGACTCGAGCATTTCGATAAACTCATTCTCAATCGATTCTGTGAGATTAACGACCTTACGGAGCTGTGGGAGGGTTGTAATCTCGACCAGCTCAAAGTTCTTGGTGTTCAGGCCATCTATAAAGACCCTCGACCTCTCTATCTCCTCTGTGACAAAGAACAAGTTACCCTTGTACATCTTCAAATCGAGTTTGCTGTCCTCGAAACTTGCGTAATTGCATCTTGCGAACTTCATTTTTTCATCTCCTTTCTTGATTTGGGGTCCCGAATTTGGGCTTTAATAAAAAGGAAAAGTAGGGCGGATGATTAATCATCCAGCCCTGTTATGACACAGGTGGCCTTTGCATCAACTTCGTCGATGGCGGCCTCCTTCCACTCATATCCGTAATAGAAGTCCTTGAGTGGATTCCTCTCAGACCCCTGACGGTCAGTTGTTGTGAAAGGGATGGTCTCGTGATTGACACCCATCCTGCCTCTGACTGAAACATACACCTTGTTGTCCTCGATGTATGAGTTCAGACTGTCCTCGAACACCACGAGCTCAAGACCATTCGGGGTCAGTATCCTCTGGAGTTCACCCTGCTCGAGCAGAGATTTTCCTAGGAACTGGAATTCACGGAATTCCTTGAATGATATCAGGTTCTCGTACTGTGACTGATTCATCACAGCAATATCGGCCCGGAGACCGCTTGCTGCCCTGATCTTGCCTCGTGCTCTCTCCAAGTCCTTGAATGGATCGCCAGCTGTTGTGTCGGTCCAATCTGACCCGTCGAAAGTGCTTGCCCCTGAGATGTCCTTGATGGCGGTAAGAACCTTTTTCTCGTAATGTAGCCGCATCTCTCTTGACATTCTGTCCATGTGATAAGACAAGAGATTGATTCTGCTCCACCATTTCTCCTCTGGGCCTAGTTCGAAGTAAGCTCCGAAACCCTTGACAACGCCGGCCTCTGTCTTGAACTGACCTGTGATCTTGTTGAAACCACCTGTTCCGGTAATCTCACCAACATCACCAACGATGTCCTTCTCGAAGATGTCCCTGTATTCTGGGAGTGGTTCGGGTATTGTCCTGAACAACTCTTGAGCCATTGCATCCCTCTTGTAAAGGATTTTCAGCATGGCGTGGATGTTGTCTGGTATCAAAGCCGGGTGGTTGTATCCTCTTACTGGTATTGTAGCCATTATCTCACCTACCTCTCAAAGATTTCGATGTCTTCATCTGCATCTGCACCGTGCCATGCCTGACCGATAATCTCAGCGACATTGTGAGTTGCGAATTCCCAACCCACGACACGGCCATTGACTGACCCAGCGCCCTGTTGCCAACGGACAAACTCACCAGCACCTATAGTGCCGTTTGCCGTCCTCTTGACAAGACGCCTGTATGGTGTCTGAATGCGAATGACTCCATCTTGGCCGTTGACAAAGGGAACATCGGCATAGCCGAGATATTTCCTGACAATGGCCTCGGTGGCTCCAGCACCAGCGGGAATCTGCTTGACGAGTCTATCGCCAGAGATGTACATGGCGGTGCCGACGGTGGTGACGTCCTCATCATCAACCGGAGCGTCAAAAAGACCATCCGGGAAACGCTTGACGACAATCGGTACTTGTGAATCATCAGCCATTTACATCACCCCTTTAGGAGCCACGGCATTTCTGTTTCCAGAATTTTCTGAGCCATCTCTTGAGTGCCGTTCTCAAGTCCGTGATAAACGGATAGATCGTGTGGCTTTCCACCAGGTCCAACCGGACCGCCCAGGGCGTGTTCGGGAGCTTTATCCCTCAAGGCAATCGCCACTGCCTCTTTCGTAAGCGTAATCGAGTTGGCAATCTCTGTGTTGCTCAGGCCTTCGAAACGCTTTTCATCCAACCCAAGTTCAACCCCCTGCTTGATGAGGTCAGCTCTCTCTGCTGACTCCTGCCTCTTGAGATTATCATCAAGAGACTGTTTCAAGGCATCGAACTCCTCTCGTGATACCGGGGCTTCCGGCTCAGGTGTAGGAGTCTCTGGCGGGGTTGACAGGGTATGTTCCTGTTCCTCTGCCCCCTCATTTTCGGGGGTTGTCTGTGGTTCATCGCTCATCTCTAATTCCTCCTTTGGAATTGCTTTGTCGAGAGAGAGTTTAAACGCTCCAAGTGTCTGCTCCAACCTTCTTGCGTTGGTCTTTGCTGGCACTGGGGTAGAGCTGGCTTCTCTCAAGACTGGGTTGACGACTTCAAATCGTCCTTCATCTTCATTTAGGGTTATTCTGGTTTGCCAGCCACCAGAAATGAAATTGAGTAGTTCTTGCTCAAACAAGATCTGGGCTTGCTGCTGAACCTCAGTTCTCTTGTAGTGCTTTGATGTTATAATGGCCTTGACCTGAGACCCGTCCTTGCTGTATACAAGTTCCATGCCTGTTACGGGGCCAAGCTGATCAAGTGTCCTCCATGAATGGTCGAGACCATGCGACACTGTGTAGTCCTTTGCAATGAATTCGTTGTACTGGTGTTCAATCGCCTCGATTGGCCAATACACGCAATTGTAAGCATTGTTGTCGATGAGTTCGAATTTGCGGATGGAATATTCACCACCTTCATCCACACCGTCTTCGACATGTTCAACAGTGATCTCACGATCGAATGCCAAGAGAATCTCGTTAGAAAGTAACTTGCCGTTCTCCCGACTGAATGTGATTTCGATTTCGCCATTACCTTCCATTATTTCACTGGCTTCAAATTGAATGATATCGTCGAAGTCCAAGAAACCCCCATCTATTTCGTTCTCGATGAGGCTGTCTACATTTGATTTCTCTTTCTTCTGCTTGGAGGCTGGTTCAAACAGTATCCCACCGTGGCTTTTGCAACGACTCTTGGCATCATTGGCAGACCAATGTTTCGTCCGATACCGATAGGCCTGAATCTTGCTCTTTCCTTCCTTTATCCCAAAGATGACGTCCACTGGTTTCTTGTTTTCTTTGTGGTGGTTATTGACCCTCCGGAAACGGTCAAATTCTTTTGGGCTCACCATTCTACATGAGTGCTCGTTTGGGAAAGGCATTATAATTCCACCACTACGGTATCGCCACTTTTAGCAGCGTTCTCCAAGTCCTTTTTGGACCCGACTTTCCTTGATGACCTCTTACCGAGGCAGTCATCACCTTTCAATACCATTTGTATCAACTCCGATTGAGGGTTTTATGGCCTCCCTCATGGCCATCGCAGAAGCCTCACTCTGACCACCTGCCAAGAGAGACATGTCTTCGTTGTCCTCCTCTGGCAAGCGTGTCCCTCTCTCCTCTGCAACCTGATGTCGACTCTTTACGAACATTCTGACGAGCATATCATCAACAATGGCGTAGTCGACTGGATCGTAAATTGTGACGTCCGGCAAGATAATCTGTGGAATTTCATCGATTTTAGCCCCTGGTCTGAATTGTTTCACATAAGGTAGCCACAGTTGCCTCCGGAAACGCCGACTGTCCCTAGACCGGGTGGAATTCAAGAATGCGTTGTAAACGAATGTCTGATTGTTGATTGTGGCCTTGTTTGTCGACTCCCCGAGCCAAAAAGATGCTGGTATTCTTGTCAATATACGGATAGCTCTCAAGACATCATCACGATAATGGAGTGTGAAATTGTCAAGAACCTTCCCCTCGCTACCAACCAGCTTTACATCCGTTGGGTCATCTGGGCCACTCTTACCAAGAACAATTATTGAACCAAAGTTTCTCTGCTTGTTTACAGATTCGATTGTCTCATCTATTTTGGCCTGTGCTTGGTCATCATCCAAATTCTCAACATTGACATACATGTATTCTTTTGTGGCCGCCTCTTTCTTAACAATCTTGGAGAAATCAACCATCATGTCGAGCTTTGTTTCAACCAAGAGTTTGGCTACCTGACCGATGCCTACGCCGAATTTCTGATAACGCTGTGCGTGTGCTTTGAAATGTGCAATTTCGTCGACTCCGCCAAGGATTTCTCCACTGACCCCCTTTTCCTTGTATTTGTCCATGTAACGCTCATCGAGATAAATTGCATTCTCCTTGTTCTCCCTTCTGAATGACCACCACATCGGTTCGTTGTGATCCCCGAAACCCATATCTACAATTTTTCCAGGATGAACCATGTCGTAATCGACCATCATTTTGCTTCCACGAGCATCCTCCTCATATCTCTTTTGAACAATGGCATTTCCGAACCGGAGCTCATCGAATACTATATTGCTGTAAATCTCTGCGGTGTCACGAGATTCATCAAGTTGCAAAATAAGGTCCGTAACGGCATCGTTTTCTGGCTTCCCACCAATTCTCAGGTCTTTGACTGCATCGCTTGAAATCATGGTGAGGGCTGTAAATATGTCTTGGTCCCATGTCAGTTCCACAAGTGACTTGAAATCTGGAACTTTCGTGGTATCTATTCGGAACATATAACGCCGATTGGCCTTCCTCAAAAGACTTGGCAGATCTGGAAAACCCTTCGGAACTTCATCTCCACCAAGCATCATGTCGCTTGTAAGATCAAGGAATGGACTGCGTTGACTGTTTTCAACCCGTGGTATTTCAAAATCGATGACTGCCGAACTCATCTAAACAGCATTATAATCAGGCGCATGTGTATTAAAAAGATTGTGGCTTCAACACAACTACTACTATATAATATATATAGTAGTTGCAATTTCTTACAAAAAGGGCTGGCTATTATTCTTCTTTTTCCCTGTAGGTTTTTGGTAACTTCGGTCTTATAGAATTCACATAACCTCTCCCTATCCGATGACTGTAACCGTTGTCTATCAGCCATTCATTGATTTGCCCATTAGTAACCTTATGATATGAGTTCTTGCCGATTCCCTTTTGTTTCGCAATACAACGAATGGCTTTCTTGAGAATTTCCTTTTTATCAAATTTAGCCACTGAAAGCCCTCTCAAGCGGTGAAATCCCATAGGCATCATGTTGAGGAATGGCGCCCATCGGAACGGAAGACCTTGCCCTTGTCTTGTGAACAGTCAACGCCCCCCACAATGCCATGAAATATGCCATAAGTGCATCGTCCGATTGTACTCTGCCAGCTTTAGGTGGCCCCAACTTTGGTCTAGGCCCAGTGTCGTCCATCCTCCAAGCCCTCATCTGCATATTTAAATCTCTGTCGAGATATGTTTTTATTCTGCCAACTTCCATAGCTGGTTTTATTTTCCCGAGCCATGTCTGCGATTTTCCTCCGAACTTTTTTGATTCTCCGACAGTCTTATATGGAACAACATTGTTAAATCCATGATGCTTCCGGCATAGATCGGCAAGGTCATTCTCGACATATTCTATTCCGACACCCATTGCATCCCCGACAATCATTTGAATATTAGGGAAATAATTGAACAGGTCAATGACGGTCTCAACAACACCCTTTCGATAATCACCAGATGATGGGTCTCTTGTTCTGTATGGATTGCCGGCTGGGAATATGGTAGTATTTAAGTTCACAATTATATTGTCAGACAATTCTCCGACAACAGAATATGCTGCACGGTGCCTTTCTGATTTACCAAAGTCTACACCAACAAAGCATTTCATGTCAGCTGGATAATCAATTTTATAACCATCAACGGTCTCGTTAAATGGCAGTTTATAGACCTTTCTTAGACGGTCATCAGTAATCTGCCTTATCAGACTCAATGGAATTGCATTTCCTGAATAGTCTTGTGTAGCACACATGTATTCTTGCATGAACAGAGTTTCTCCAAGGTCTTCGTAGTCCTCAAGTAACTCGTCATATGTCAGTCTGAAATCTGGAATTCTCTTGAAACAATCCGTGAAATCTGGTCGACCACGATCATCCTTTGGTAACTCGGCCAAACAATCGATGCTTGTAAAATTAGATGTCTCTCCTCTGCGATATCTGGTCAGAGTGTAATAATCACAGTTGTAACACACGGCCTTCTCATATCCCATTGGGCATACAACTGGTGCGAAATACTGCATTTTGGCAACCTTGCCTTTGTCATCAACTTTAACCTGATCGTCATGTAGCCCAGTTCCAGAACCAAAGGGTGTTCCAGACGTCCTCACAATAAGGTGCTTCTTCCCCTCCTTTTTCGGCTGCCCTCGACCAGTGACCTTTGCCCTCTTGGTATCAACAGAATAGAGTGATTTTTCATCATAAATCTGCATGTGAACGCCAAGACCACTAATGTTCTCAAGGCTTGAGGCCGTGTAAGTGAATATCGTAGACTGATTCTGGAACATTACCCTGGTGTCTGCATTTTTCAAGAGAGGAGTGCCACCGGACCAATTTTTTAGAAGGTCTGAATTGTACCACCATATATAGACCTCTCTCAGCCAATCTTGAGCAACTTCCCAAGACTGCTCTGCGACCTGAACAGCATAACCAGGATAAGCTATGCAGTTACGGAAAGCCACAACCCTATCTGAGAAAGATTTTGAACCCCTCCTAGTGATGGTCTTAACAGAATCACGAAATGGGTCCAACATGAGATGGAACTGAGTTGGCTCGGCAATGTATCTGTCGCCATCAACATCCATCAAAAGTGTTTCCATGAATATAACGGCCCCAACATCAATCTCATATTCCTTGACTTGGTTGTGTTCGGTGAGGTCCCAACTTATTTCGTTCATAATGAATTTTTTGTATTCGTCGAATCTGCCACCACGATTAATGAGTTCCATGAGCAAATCATATTGGTCGACCTTCAATGTCTGATTGGATGGCCAATCAAAGAAACTACTGAAAGTTATTTCATCCATATCACGCATTGCTTTGATAACATACTTCGATGTTATTGCATTTTTTAAGACATCCTCGGTTATTTCAGTCATTCCAATTTCGCCTTTGCATCAACAACGCCGGTGTCTATAAGCACCTTCCTGTTGATATCATCTAGTTCTCTATCTCGACCCTTCTTGTCTTTAACTGGGTCCCATATCTCCTTTCTGAGTGTAATTTTTGTTCCAAGACAGGCTCGAATTGTTCTTTCAGTGCTAGAATCATCTCGATCGCCTACAATCAGACGATATGCCCTTGATAGAATGCCTTCGACACGAACATAGTCTCTCAAAGCATCTATGGTCTCTATATCGGCATCCTGAAGTCTCGGATCGAAAATCAAAATCTGTTTTACAGCCTCATTAACCTTCTGTTCAAGCACTTGGTCTGTATCAGGAGCCACAAGCACATCATAGGCCTCTACAACCTCGGCTGAGAGTGCTGTTTCGGTCCCATCCGTCTCATCCGACATTAAGAATACTATATAATCACACATGTATAAATATTTAATTATGATTAATCATATTATTACGATATATTTAAATATGCCATAGTATATTATGGTGTGGCAACCCAACAGAGTTTTATCCCATCCCTTCTGCACGGGTGCTAAAAAGGAGGGGAGGTAATACCTTCCCAGGTGATAAAATGAAAAAAAAGACCATAATACTCTCTGTTCCGTTACAAGGTGTCAAGAAAGAAGACCACGGAGACGTCCTGAACAATGTTCGGGTAAGAATGGACAACGAGCTTGAGCGAATTGGAATGAAGCAAAAGGTCAATGTCATCACAATCCCGGATTGTTCGGTTACGGTGGTGGAATAGTGCCATCGACGTCTTTCAACCTCGACGATGATCTCTTGAAATTTTTGGATATGGAAACGGAGGAAAGAAATCTCGATAATCGTTCACAGACCTTGAGGGCGATATTGAGGGAAGAAAAGAAAAGAAAGGAGAAATAGATATGAGTAAAGCAGATAGCGAGACTGTCACCAAAGGCATTGACCTTGAGGGTGAAAACAGTTTATTGAATTGGGTAAGGAAAGCGGACGACAGTGTTCAGCAACTCTTTGAGGGCGACGAAACGAAGGATGTGATTTTCACAGAAATCGAGAAAGATTATGAGATTTTCACAACCAAGGGGTGTTACGCCAAGATTTGCGTGGACGATTTCGAGAATCAGCCAATAAAGGTTGATGACATGCGAGAATCGATGAAAAAGGATGGAACAAAGAAAGAGAATGGCGATGAGGCAGATATGTACATGTCAGCATACTGTTTCAACAAGATAACCGCCCTGAAGGATGAGAAGGTCGGAAGGGACCCAGTTTGGAAACTCAAGAATTTCCTCCATGAAATTGTTTTCGGTGGAATGACCGATTTGAGAGATAGCCCACCAGCTGGAATAAGCAAGGAGACCACAAAAGCCATTCATTTCCAGTGGGAGAGCTACAAGTACACGGTAAAGATGACGAAAGATGCCTACCGGAAACTTGAGGTCAGGATTAACAAGATTCTCAAGAAGGCCAACAAATCAAAGTCTGTCGATGACATGCGGAAGGCTGAGAGCGTTCTTGTCCAATTCCTGCAGAAAAACCTGAAACTCAAGACTGGGCAATCAATCACGGCCATCGGTTTCGCCAACTACTACACAGTCATGTTCAAGGCGATATTCCCATCCGATTTCGGTACAGACACAAGGATCAAGAAGCTGAAAGAGGACGGTGACTGGTGATGGGACAGAAAGAGGATTGGCTATGCGTGTGTGGGCATCCAGCCTCTGAACATCGCCGTGGTGGAAGTTGCCGAAAGAAAGGCTGTCTGTGCAAGTCCTATTCCATGGCCCCTCACGATCAGACCAAGTGCAACTGTATTTCTTGCCTCCGGGCCGAGATAACAACCCTCAAGAAGACACTCCGGACTATCGATGGTGTCCTACAAGATGACCTGTTACCTTTCAAAGACCGGGTAGAGAATGCGGCATTTGTTATCTTGGGACAGGATGGCGGAGATTGAATGTCTAGTCCGTTCTGTAAGAAATGCAAAAAACTCATTTGCAACGGAATCTGTGAATGTAACCGGCCAGTTGCCCCAAAGAAAACAAAGTGGCATGAGGGAAAGGTGCATTTCGGCTTTCTTGAGTCTCTGTGTGGAATGGGCGGAGACGGCCCGACTCTTACAGATAAGTGGGTTCAAGTTACCTGTGAAAAATGCCTCTCAAAGAGGGGCACCTTTTAAATTTTTAATTTTTCTACCAACACGGGTCTGTCTTTCTTAACCACGATCTTGATGAAACCGAGCTCGGATGGTTCGTATCCTCTTTCCTCAACATATGTCGACTCGTTTTCAATATATCCTCTGAGTAGTGAACCTGATGATGCAAACCACCGGTCTTCTTCTGGTAGCCTGTAGATTCCTTTCTTTTTGTCGATCCATATTCTTGTTGGTTCGGTATAGCACTGAACGAGTTTTCCATTCTTATCAGAGGGGATATTCAATGCCCTGTTTGGCGCCTTGATCCTCATTTTATGGATGTGGTGCATTATTGACACATCACAATCAGCCCCCGGTAGCCGGACTAGCTTTTTCATAACTGAAAATGCCTCATTATTCTCCCTGGTAGCTTGGTCTCTTGCATATGATGTTACAGACCCATATCCATGCCAATCAAGCAACCGGAATCCTGGAAAGAACACCTTTGCAAGTGTACCAGGAACATGAATGCAATCAAGCATCTTTGCGATGTCTTCTGTGATGTCAAATATGTTCTTGAAACACAGTTCGTGATTCCCACCCAAGATATATAGGAATTTATCACCAATTTCCTCATATAATTCAACAAAAAAGTCCCTCTGAGCATTTAATCTGGCAAATCTCCCTTCTCTGCCTGCGTGAACAGACAGGTTGAACCGTTTGTCAGTCACAGATATGGCTTCTGCTTGGTCCCCACCACTGGAAAAATAACAATGCTTCTTTTTCTTGATGTGTCTATTAATTTTTTTCAATTCCACAAGATCAACAGCAGAATTTCCTATATGTTGGTCCCCACCAAGAATTAATTCGAAATTGCTTGGCATCATTTCTTGAAATTTCAATATGTGTTTCATCTTCTCATCCTCATTTTTTCTGAACAATAGCTACAGGTCTTATATTCGGGATGGCGATCGTTTTGCCGTGTGCAAGCCACGCATCTGCCCTCTTTCAATATCCGTTCTCTATATTTTTTTACTTGGATACATCTCTTTTTCCGATATTCTGGATTTTTCATCATTTTTTGACGATATCTAGCTGTTGCTGCATTGGAATTACAGTTTCTACGGCAATATTTCGGCTTTTTTCCATTGAATTTGATTGCATTTTTTATTCTTTCTTCTGGAATTGGGTCTCCGCAATGTCTACATAGGAGGTTCTTCTTCATCTGATTCCTCAACATCAATGCCAGGGCCAATAACAACTTTGCGATTTATAGGTAGATGCAAAAGTCGTGAATATCCGTCTTTGTGTTCAAAAACACTGCCGTCAAAGTCTATCTGAACAGTAGAATCTTTGTCGACTCTGTAGCAAGGCATTAGCTGTATATTATTTCTTAAGTTGTTTATAAATGTTCCGATGTAAAATAACTATTTTTACTAAAAATACTGAAAAAACCGTTTTTTATTAATGGGACGGGTGCGGGGCCATGAAGCACCGCACACCGCATTTCATACATTCTCAAGACGGTTTGACTTCGATGATGCCCTCATCCTTAATCATCGGCATGATCATTGTCATCGCTTGGACTGTGATGTTCTCTGGAATCAGCTCTCTTTCAATCTGCTGAATCGGAATCTCTATTTCCTCATCAAGCATGCTGTTATAGGTCTCAACATTCCTATCGTACTCGTCCAAGGCAGTCTTGTATTCTCCTTTCAGAACCTCAAGCTCTTTCTCGAACTCTGGATTTCCGTCGACACCAACATACCGGTTGTTTCTGATAAGAGCGACTCCATTCTCATCTTTCTCAGCATACTTTATGCAGAGCTCCACTCTCTTGTTGGTGTACTCCCTATATGCCTTACTCTCCTCTCGGACCTTATCGAGTGCCTCGACTTCTTCCTTGATCCTTATGAGGTTCTTGGCAATTATATAGGCAAACTTGGACCCTCTCAGGTTTCCACACTGCTGTATGCCGTGTTGCAATTCGATTATCTTTATTCTCTTTAGTTTCATGTATTTTCATCTCCTTTTGCGACCGAGGGAGCTGGTGATAACCACGACCGTTTAAAAAACGGCGGTTATTGCATCTTTCTTGTGGAGGAAAGTGCATTGCCATTGGTGAACCTTAACTCCCTTCGGTCTGGCATCACCAACGCAGACATTAATAGATTTTTAAATATTTAAGTCTGCCGTCAGCTAATCTTCGCATTGATCGTCTTGAACAACTCGTAATTTAGTAGTGTGTATGATTCCTTGCTCGGTTCAAGCCCCTCATCATAGAGAACTTTCCAGATCTTGAGCTCAAGGTGAGTTATCAAGATGATATCGGCTTTCTCACACATTACCTGCAGACCAGCGTGACAGTCTTCTATGTGTAGAATGCCTCGGTCTGGGTGATGCTCGGTTAGGACATCTTTCACGAATGTCTTGAACTCTTGGTCATATTTGGTGTTGTGGGTGTAGAACATCCTCAATCTCTTGACGACATCCTCGTGAGATTCCTTCTTGTGCTTTTTCAGTGTTTCCAATTCGTCCCTTTCTTGCTTGCTTATTCTGATGCTTGTCATATCACTCGACATGTCTTAGCCTCCTCATCTCTTTTCGTAGCCTATTGATTCTGATTGCAGCGTTTTTGAACAACTCAAAGTGGCCCTTCCCATAGATGTCCATGATGAATCCGATATCAAGACGGCATCTTTCAAGAGCGTCCCGAGCATTCAATTTCGTCTTGTAAAGGCCATGACCTTCTTTGGCCTCAAATAAGAACTTTCTTTTGGAACGCATGTTCAAAAACTTGGTGTCGACAAAGACTTCAACATCTCCGGACCGGGTGTACCGAGCTTTTACTATTGTGTGGACTGAGACCATGTTAACCACCAGTTTCCTCCTCGTGAAACTTTCTTGGAGCGTCTGGTTCGCATTTCTGGCACCACGGGCCGTCAGGACCATCTTCTTTCTTGCTCTTGCATTTCAAACAGATTGTGAAATTCTCAAAGATGAAATCAACAGGTTGTTCTTCGTTGACCGTGATTGTTACGCCCAAAATTCCCGGTAAAAACTGACCATGCGTTTTTCTGATGGAATAATTATCAAGAGTCTTGACGACATTATTATTTTTGAATTTACGGAAGAAGTGTCCAGACATGTGTATATAATCTGGTCTGATTCCGTGTTTTCTCTCAAATTCCTCATAACAATGATAAATTCTGTCAAGAATTCCGGCATCTTCCATCTCTCGGTCAATGACTTCAACGGATGCGATCATTTGTACACTAAGCATTTGTCCGCCTGAGAACACTTCTTTCACTTTCTGAAGCGCTTCGACTGGTCCAGGAACATCCCTCACGACACAACGACTTTTCCCATTGTATTCAACATAGTAGTCCATTGTCTCACCCCGATTATTTCGGGTCGTCCGGATGTGTGTCGGCCCCGGTCCCACGGTCTGCCTTAACATCCTCTGCAGTGAGGCCGTCGTCGATGATTACAATCCGGCCCTCGTCGACATATTCTGATTCGATGGAACGCCCGTCTGCCATTATCTTGGGTTTCAGGCAGTATCGATCGCACCCGGTCAAGAAATTGACCCTTGCGGTGATGATTCCTGTGAAACCACTCACCTTGTCTCTCGCCTGTTTTCCGAGCTCAAATTTGAATTGATGGTTCAAGCCATCTGTTTCTTCTGTCATTTTTCAATCTCCTATTTTCATTTTTGGAACTGATGGTGATGCTAGATATATATAGCATCTCACACAAAGATTTGTACTGTCGTGTGGTCTCTCTTTTCTTGGGTAGAATTCTGGATGGACAACTGCATCACATACCTTACAGATTTCTTGTTCGTAAACTGATCTAAGGTATTCCTCGATGTTCCCCTCATCATAGAGTGGTTTGTCTCGTTTCTCTAAGTGCCACCATGTCTTCTTTCCACATTTATTGCAGATAAGGTTGTGTATGTACCATCCTCTATAAGGAAAGCAGATATAAGCCCTCCATCGATGCCCTTTAATCCAACACATCAGTCCCATATTATTCATCTCTTGTTCAATTACCATCCACCATAGCGTTTGCTATTGATATCTGGAAGTTCCTTTGCGTTCTCGAGCTTTTTCCTGATGAAGCCCCAATACATGTTCGTGTGGACTACAGACCCACCGACTAGATGGATGCTGACGGCCCCGCTGCCGGGTGACTTCACGAAATGCGTGATCTTCTCAACAACAATCAGGGTCTTCTCGCCATCTTGATTTCTTACATAAATTCCTTTCATATTATCTCTCCTGCTTTCTTACCCATTACTGTGAAATACTAATAATCCTCAAGGACTCTTTCTGTATGAGCCTTCCCCCAAATGCTCCATCATCTTTCTTCGTGATTTCAATAAAGGCGTTCCCGTGGAGGACCATCTGCCCCAATGCCTCTATTCTTTCTTCTTCTGTAAGCAACGCCATAAGTTCATCATAGCCGAGCTCCTCTGTCATACAAACAGCATATACGACCGCATATTTAAGCATATCGATGTATGCAATATCCAAAAATATAACAAAAAATTTCCAAGAGCACCACCCTGCATATATAGAAGCCCCCCCTATCAGCAAATTATAAGATGTGATATAATTAAATGTGGTAGCTTAACAAGCGTTACAGTTGAGTTGAGGGACCATGCTGGCCATGCGCTGTGGGGTCAGGCGTTGTGGCAGCCGTGCTACAGTGTATCAATGTATAGGTGTTGCGCCTCTGATACAATAGTTTGTGATTGTCTGCTGGCCGTCTACATTTCGTCTGACAGAATGTATAGGTTTGTATGCCATTTGTACTACAGTGGAAACCAAGGTGGTTATATATAAGTCTTTCCTGGAATTTAGCTACGAAATCGACGAACTCAAGCGAGGTCATAGGCTGATAAGGGCGAGGGAGATAATTGATTTAAGGCATGCTTAAGGCATCTCTGCGCATTCGATCCGGTCCGACCATGAAACCTCCGTTTCCGGTGGAAAATACGACCTATACATTTCGAGAAATCCGAATGAGGGCGGGGAGGCCGTCTGCGCCGGCGTATTTCGCAAGCGGGGAATTATGGTGCGAAAAGTAAACCTCCGCTACGAATGCGTCCTACCACCACCCGGAGATTTCGGGCGAGTATCTCCTTGCTGTTAAGGTGTCGTCTTAAATTTAGGTGTAGTGTAAGGGTAAGATATATATAGTATAATGTAGTGTTAAAGTACACTACAGAAGGGGTACAGAACAGGGGTACAGTTATTAACTATACAATATAGAATATACAAATAGACATAAGTGGTCTGTAGTCCCTCGTGATTTTTGATAAGTTCGTTTGCATGCCGTACTGCACTGTTCCTCCGGGAGAGAAAAAGACTACAGGGGTACAGAAATCGATGGGGCCAGCTGGTCTCTGTACCCCCTCCTGTAGTCCCATGTACCCCTTGGGGGACTACAGAAATCGGGATCGGGTGAAATCAGGTCCCTATATGTATATTCAAATCATAAGATATAATGGATAAATCGAGTTATAGAAAGGTATTTATACCTATACATTATATAGGTTGATTGGTGATAACTTGACTGATGAAATAATAGGACAGATAGGTAAGCATGCCTTTGACAGTCTATTACATAAAATGGACAATTTGGAGGCACGATGGAGACATGAGAAAGAATATGAAGACTTTGAGGACTACATAAAGGTAATGGTAGCCACCACTCCTGAAGGTTGCGAATTTGTCAAGATGACAAGCAGACCGTTCAGGGTTGAATACAAGTTGCCAAACAAAAAACCAATGTTCATAAAGGTCACAAAAACGGCAATGACAGCAGGCTTGGTTGCATAGTAAGGTGATAACCATGCGAAGAAAAGAACTATATGAAAAGCTGTATGCCAAGTTCGATGGGAAATTTGGTGATGCAATAGAGGAGATGTGCAACCTGATCGAGCTCTTGGACTGCGACCCAGAGGTAATTAACGGCATTTTGGAGGAATGAACATGGGTGTAACAATACACTACAGCTTTGCCAAGTCTCCAAAATACAAATGCCAAGAGGTCATAGACCTTGTTAAGAGGATGGCCCAAGAGGTCGGGTTCGATTTTATTGAACTGACTGAAACCGGATACGGTTATGAAAGCGTAATAAGAAATGGCCGAACAATGGAAGTGACCCATCGCTTTAACGAGTTCGTTGCCGATAATTGGACACATGGCCGATATCCTGAGATATTGAGGGACCAAGAGAGAAATCCGGATGCCTACCGAACTAAGCGGTTCGGGGTCATAGTCCATCCACCACAAACGGAATCTTTCGAGGTCATGTTTCAGAGGGACAAAAACGGGAAATGGTTCAGCAGTTCATTCTGTAAAACGCAGCCATTCTCGAAAGAAGACCCATCCATATCTGTGCATGTCCATGTATGGATAATAACAGTTCTCGAGCTGATACAAAAGAACATCATGCCGGTTGAAATCTCAGATGAGGGTGACTTTGCACCCAAGAAAATAAAAGACTCAGATAGGGAATATTGGAGAAAACTCAAGGCCAAAGGATATACCGATTATGAGGCCTACTATGAAAAGGAGTTCAAGCCATACCAGGTCGAAACATTGATAGAGGCCTTTGGCGAGAACCTTGCGCTGATTCAGTCATTAGGTCAAATGCTGAGAAATCAGAGTTTTGATGGTGTGGAGGGCATGAAATTACAGACCACCACGAAACTTGGAGATGACCAGCTGAAATCCACCGGAATGGCACAAGGCGACCATTTCGTTTATACAATGTTCGAGAAAGGAAAGACAGTCATGCAAGAGGTATCGAAAACCGACAGAAAGATAGTCATTCCGGTCGAGATAGAAGACCTTTCGGAATAGGGGCTTAAATGCCCCTTCTCCCTTTATTTCAGCATGGGAGAATAATCCCAAGGTGATAACCATGAAAGTAGCAGAAATGAAACAGTTCCTTAAAAGGGAATATGGGCTTGACGACGACCAAATAACCGCAGTCTTAGAGGATGAGTGGACGGATTGGCTGCCAATCGAGGTTGGGATAGCGTGACCATCGCAGTCGTGTGCTTTGAGACAGAAACACATTATACAGAACATGTGGAAGACGGCGAGGGCAGAACCGCCCCCGATCTCGTACAAGCAGAGATAGATGCCCTCATGCTTGTAAAGACAGATGGCAGGTATGCTGTCGAATTGTGGGACCTAAATCAGAAAAACCACATCAGAACAATCTTTGCAGACATGTCTCACGACAGACCATCCTCAATCGTAGCGATGCCACCAGGAATGACCGTGGAAATCGCACAGATATGTATTGAGGGTCTTGATTGGCTTTCAGAGAGAGATAGACCATTCGGGGCCTACAAAAAGGAGGAGAGAGAGACTGCCAAGCGTGTCTTGCAAAAGTTCATCAAGGAGTGTACAGAGGATGACCGAGATCAAGACGAATAACCCATGCAAGCACAATAACCGGGTCATCTGTGGCATGTTCAAGAACACCAAGAACTGCATGCAACCGACGTTGGAGGCCTGCGGGTCAGAGAATAACGAACTGTGGATAGGTTTCGTTGGTGTGGAGGCAGTAACCCTCCGGACCTACATTTACAATGCGAAGACATGCAAGATGTCTTTGTTTGAGGAGAATCAGTGTAGCGAATGCAGGGTAATATGGGCAGTCCCGAATAATAACTGCCCGATATGCAATAAAGGAGATGTTAACAATGCCTGAAATAAAAGATCAGATAGAGGAATGTGGGCTCGGTGATGGATGTACAATGGGGATTAATTGTTACAGAGACAACAACCCACCTTTAGCGACATGCTTGGCGTGTCTGTGTTTCAGTTGCACAAGGGCACGATGCAAGCCAGCTGTAGACAATCACCATCCAGAGGCCATTCTACCAGAGTTGGCAGAGGCCAAAAAGGTCATCGCCAAAGATAACCCAGACCAATCAGAGGAACATATATGGTCTGAGGAAGAACAGATCGAGATGGAAAGAGAACTCAAGGAAAATATGAGAAAAACCATAACAGATGAGTTCAGTAAAGACCATGATAAATATTACACCATTGCCATGAATCAACATGTTATAAAGACAAGACAAGAGGAAATTATAAGGACTCAGAAAGAGAAAAGGAGTGCTGGTTTAGCAATTGCCTACATCGAGAATATGAAAGAGCACGGATGGAAATTTTGGTTCATAGGTGAGTGGATACAACACCCAAAGACAGAACCGCCAATATTTGTCGGGACTGATATGGAGTTTATTGAACTTGCTAGAGAATATGGAATTCCATCGGAACAAATCACTCAAATGATTGAGGAGAACGATACTGGGGTATAATGATGATAAAGATAGCTGTGGTTGGTGATACATATCGTATCCGGAACAATCTCAAGGAGTTGGGCTTTCGTTGGTTTCCGACTGAAAAGCAGTGGGCAAAGATAACCGAGGAGTCGACACTGAATTCAACCATTGAGACCATCCGGCCACAGCTGGCCCCACTGAAATTAACGCTGACATTGACCAAGGTGGATTTAGAGGGGAACAAACTAAGTGATCGAGAGGTTCAAATAAGTCTTCGAGAAAGGGCAGAGGCAGATTATCTTAAGCTGTTCAATCAGCACATTGTTAATCAGGTTCAGGTTATCGCCCATAACTGTTCCTCTGCCCCTCGCAAAGACCGTGATAAGAGGAGGCCAGATGATGCGTTCTATTGACCGTGCTAAACCTTATCACGATAACTATTTAAACCTATACAATATATAGGATGACTGGTGATAACTATGGCTGAAAAAGAATTCAAATTCACGATGCCTGACATGGCTGATGTGAAAGTGATAATAGAAGCAAAGGACATAAAAAATGTCCAAGTGAAAATGAAACATCCCTATGAGGATGACGACGACAGCAACTATATCGATGCCCTTTCAATGGACGAGTGAGAATATGGAGTTTACATATCTGATGCAACCACCAAAGCGGTATACATTTGAACAGCCCAAACTCAAGGCATGGGTTGAGAGATGGTGCCATGGCAAGGTTCTTAACCTGTTCGCAGGCAAGACACTCTTGGATGTCGATGAAATCAGAGTCGACATGGATGAAGACATGCCGGCAACCTTTCATATGGATGCTTTCGATTTCGTCACAGATTGGAGAGGACAGAAGTTCGACACAGTGATCTTAGACCCTCCATATAACATCCGGAAAGCGAGAGAGAAATACCAAGGCAGAATGATTGGGAAACTGACCAAGCTAAAAGATGAACTCCCTCGAATATTGAACGATAATGCAAGAGTGATATCACTCGGCTATGACACAGTGGGAATGTCCAGGTCCAGGAACTTTGTCAAGGAGGCAATCGTAGTTGTTTGCCACAGTGGGGACCACAATGACACCCTTGGGGTCGTAGAAAGATTCTTTGGGTGAATTAGATGACAGACTGCCCTCATTGCGATAAAGAACTGGCACAAATCGGAAAGAAATACAAGAAAAAATTCGAGATTGTCCCAATTCAAAGAAGGTATAAAGGAGGGATCATAACAACAGCCTATGGGTATAACATCGGGCAACTCAACAACATTCCAGAAGGGGCTATGAAAGTCGATGAGTGCAAAAGCTGTCATTGGAAAAGTATTTGGAGGAAAGACGGTCAATCATATCAACATGGACAAAACTTGCAAAAGACTACGGGACCAACATGGAGGTTGCTTGAATGCGGAACAAATATAGATGTCATATTTTGGCTAAGAAAATATGGGTTCAAGAGGTAATTAAATGAAATCAATCGGCATAACATTCGGAAAATCGACACCACACGAGGCAGAGGCATTGATAGCAGATGCAAGCGTTGGACTGTTCGATTTCATCATGGCCAGCAAGACACTCTGTCAAGTTTCAGATTTGCAGATAGAGAGCTCCATCACCAGGGAGGATGCAAAGAAGATATTGGCAGGTTCTAAAAAGCCAAAGAAACAGAATGTCATTGCTACCTTGGAGATAATCGGTGAGATTAACGGGGACGTCCAAAGGAGAAACCACCCGATTATTCCAGGAACAATCCTCAAGAAAGCAACCGCCAAAGCAATCTCAAAGTTCCTCCGGCTCGAGTCCGAAGAACCCGTGGTGAAACTTGGTCACATTCTCCGGAACAATAAGATCAAGGTCGGCTTAGATGGTCGAATATTCAATCACCACATAGCCATCCTTGGAAAGACCGGAGGCGGTAAATCAAATGCTGCCAAGATAATTCTCTCACAGATGCACAAATTCGATTGTAAGAATGTTGTGATAGACCCACATGCAGAATATAAAATAGGCAGAATAATAAACGCAGATGAAATAGTCTACAGTAAGAAAAACCTTGATCTAGAGGTCATATTAGATCGAGTAAGATCAGAACTGCCGATCTACAAGAAAAAAGACTTAGATGATATTATTGGGTCTGCCATCGTGTATGATTTACAATTCATCGAGAAACAAGCAGCCACCGATAAAATAATTTATAAATTGTTGAAGAAATCAGTAAAATTAGAACAAAATATCAAGTTTCTTATCACAGAAATCAAGAATCTCTCGACTAGTGAACCATTGGTTGTAAACTTGAAAGGTCTTGATACAGATATGCAGATAGATGTGGTCAGGTGTATCTCAGAGGCCGTGTTACATTTCTGCAAGGAGGGGGATGCCTACAATCTATTCATCGATGAGGCACACCGGTACGCTCCGCAGTTCGGAAAGATAAGCAGTCTCAAACCGTTGATAGAGATTGCTGGTGAAGGTCGAAAGTTCAACTGTGGCCTCGTAATCATGTCTCAGAGGCCTGCAAAGGTCAACAAGAATGTACTGTCACAGTGCAACACACATTTCTGTCTGAAACTCACCAACCAGAATGACATCAGGCAGGTTAAGGAGTCGACAGAATATTCAACCAAGCAGATGTTCCTTGAAGTTCAGAGATTGAGAATCGGTGAGGCCTTGTTGACGTCTCCACACATCGAAAGGCCAGTCTTTATAATGGTGGATGAATATGGAAAAAAGAAAAGAACAAGTTGAATGCCCAGACTGTGGTAAGAAATACAAAATAACAAATCCATTCAAGAGAGAAGACGGAACACCATATCCAAGAAAATGTAATGACTGTTATGTTGGGAGATAATATGAAACAACAAGAAAAATCAAAACGCACTCTGACCCAACCACCAATGCAAAAGGGCTCCCCAGATGACTTTCAAACACCACCAGAGGCACTCCTACCACTTTTTCCATATTTAGAGAACAATGGATTTGAGATCATATGGGAGTGTGCTGCTGGACAAGGCTATCTTGTTAAAGAATTCGAGGCGAGAGGATATGAGGTCATTGCAACAGATATAAAGACTGGCCATGATTTTCTTAATTGGAACCCAAAAAGATTTGACTGCATTATAACCAATCCACCATATTCAATAAAACAAGAATTTCTTGAGAGATGTTATGAACTCGGAAAGCCATTTGCGCTTTTGTTGCCACTCACAACATTCGAGACTGCTAAAAGACAAAAACTATTCAAGAATCATGGCATTGAAATCATATTCTTTGACAAGAGAATCAATTTCATAACACCAGATGAAAAATCAGACAAGGAGAGCTCCTCATGGTTTTCAACAGCCTGGTTTACATGGGGCTTTCGATTGCCACAGGTTTTGAATTATGAAAAATTACAATCGAAAAGTCTGAGGAATGTTAAACCATTGACAAAGTTTAGCACACAAGACTTAAATAAATAATCAGCAATACAGTCCGATTACAAAGCAGAAGTTGGGATGCACTCTAACAACTTCTTTTTTTGTACCGCACCGCAAGGCGATAAAATGATAGATGAAGATGTAGGCAAGAAAGTTGTCGTTGTTATCTCTGAGAACAGAGGCAAGACAGATACAGTTAAAGGAACGATTGTTCAAGTAATTGATGAGGAGCTGTTTGAAATTGAGGATCAGTGGGGCAACAGATCTAGGTGGAATGAAAGACAGATTAAAGGAATAAAATTCTTGGGTGATAACAGTGGCTAATGAATTCATACGAGATTTCAAGCTCATTGAGAACCCAGAGTCTTTGATTCAGCCACTTTCAATAACTGATGATTGGACATCACTCATATGCTATCATTTTGCAGAGCTGGATAAGGTTGTGAATGTTAAAGGGAAAGAAAAGATGGTCAAGGAGAATAAAAAGGTCCCGTTGATGATTGTGTGGGACGGAAAGAAAATCCACAAGTTCATATGTGAGGAAGGCAGGGAGATTGAATTAAATGATGAGAAATATATAATTGATCGAGACATACATCAAAACCCAATGCTGCCATCTGAGAGTTTCATATCAAAACTCTGCAATAACGATATAAAAACCATGAAGATGATTGAGGAGTTCGACCCAAAAGAATATTTCCAAGCAGTTCTTGAATACATGAGATATTATTTTCATTGGAGGTCTCCGATGTTGCCCAGGATTTTAGCTCTTTATGCCATCAACTGTACGCTTTTTGATGCCTTCGATAGTGTTCCATATCTATACATCAGGAGTCCAGAGATGGGGTGTGGCAAGTCCCATCTTGGCCAATCGATTTCACAGATGACGAACGGGTTGGTAACAACCGGGTCTCGAGCAAATCATGTTTTTAGATTGGTTCATGGTGAGAAAACATTGATCGTCTTCGAGGAGGTCAAGAAGAAGTTCACAGGTAAGATGAGTGAGGATGCCGAGGACTTGCTTTCTCTCATTAATGCAGGCTTTCAGAGGGATGGTAGCAAGGTCACTCGTTCAATTGAAAAAACCGGGGGGCGTAAAGGAGACTTTGAAATCAGGTTATATGATTCATACAGTCCAAAGATTATTATCTCAACCCATCTGACAATACCAGATGATACACAGTCTCGTTGCATCCCAATAATGATGCAGAAAGCACCAACAAAAGGCACAGATTATGGGGAGAGATGGAATCAAAGAAAGAAAAGAATTGCCAAGCTGAAAAAGATAAGAGAGATGGGATATTTATTCAGACTGAAATATGGTTCAGAGATTAAAAAGTTATCAGAGAATGATAACTGGAGAGATGAGCTCGACATCAAGAAAATCCTGAAGAATGTGAAAAACAGAGAGCTCGAAGTTTTCAGGCCCCTTGCCATGTTGTGTTTCAAATTCATGCCAGATTGGGACGAGGAGATTGCAAAGTTCATCAACAAGAACATGGAGATGAGGCAGCACATCCGGGCTGGACTGACTTCTGCAGTTCTCTCTGCCCTCAAGGAGATATATCAACTCTGCGAGTCATATGGTGGAGAATATGTCATCGTCGACAGAGCAAAGGACGGGACAGAGAAGGAACTTAAATCAGTTTTAAAGGAGACACAGTATGGAAACACACTCTATGTTCCAATCAAGGCAATAGCCAAGACAATAGAGGACACCACAGACATGATTAATCTAGGTAAGAATCCAAACAGCAGGATAGGTATGAAACTCAATGATCTTGGTTTCTTGGAGTCTCGTAGGGAGGATTATGGTATGGTCAGGATAATAAGAGGCATCGACCTATCAGACCAATGCGAGGCGTATCTGGGAACTCCCATAGGCACCTACGATGACGACTATGAACTGTCACATTCTGAAAAAATAAACCTTGTCAGAGAAAGCCTCATGCAGAAGGTGGACGGCCTTACATGGAGTCAGCTTTTAACAGAGGTCGATGAACAGATACCAGAGGATGAATTGAAAAACTCCCTCATTCCTAAACTGAAAGAAGATGGCAGGGTCATAATATTTGGAAAGCGATATCAATGGATCGAGTGATTATAGAACCACTTGGTTGGTCAGGAGATGAGCAAGCGTTCCGGGTTTCAACAAGAGGACAGCTCGATGCTGTCGTTTACAATCATAGAAAGTTGATAACGACCAACTGTTCTTTTTGTGGGGCCAATAACTGTAAACATGAAATGTATATTGAAGAATATATAGATTATGTTGAAGATAACCCGAATTATATGGCACTTATTCATTGGGCATGGCATTTTGATGATGGGAACTATCCTTATAATTTCCGAGTTAGATATTATGCGGTATGGGACTGGATATCAAATGGACTGATGAGAAAAAGACATCGTACAGATGAGGAAACATCCGAGATGTTGAGGTCAATCAATTATCAACTAAATAATATGGACATGTTGCCACTATCGCTTCTAACATTATGGAGATTGCCGAGGGAATTAGAAAACATGGAGATAACGGTCAGATGGGACCTTGCAACAGTCTACGCAACAGAGAATGGGTTGATGAACTTTGAGTGGGAATAATAAATGTTCTGGTTGTGAATTCGATTTCAACGATTGTGTATCAGAGGGAAGATACAAAGAAGACCACTCTTGTAGGATACCAATAGAGAAGTAACCGTGCTAAACCATGACACGCAACCTTTAAATACCTATACAATATATAGGTGAAATGGTGATAATATGACCAAAGGTATTCCAAGAGGTATGATTCCATTAGGAAGCAAGAGGCTGTTCAAATCAGGTAATGCGATTGCACTCATTATCCCTAGACATGTTGTTAATAACAACAAGGCAGAGAAGGGAAGTGAGGTAGAGATGTTCACAAATCCAGATGGCGATCTCTTAGTCAGGTTCAAGTGATACAATGTCTGATAAGAATCACTGTAATGGTTGTGGAAAGCCATTCGTTGGTAAGCAGAAGGAGTACGAGCACGACGGGGAAGTCTATCACAAGGGTTGCATTCCAACAGAGGAGAAAACGGAAATCGTATCACAGGCAGAGGTCGTACATCAGCTGGACCCAAATCAAAATATTTTCTATACAAAGGATCAAATAGATTTGATTCAGAATACAGTGGCAAAAGGTTCTTCTGTCGATGAACTCAAGATGTTCTTGCACTACTGTAAGATGGCAGGCGTAGACCCACTCCGTAAGCAGGCCCATTTCATAAAGAGAAATGATGGGACCGTTACGATGATGATAGGCATCGACGGTTTCCAGGCAAGGGCAACTCAGGACCCAAGGTATCTTGGAATACAGGCCCATGCAGTAAGACAGAATGATGAGTTCGAATTCGACACAATCACTGGTGAGGTCAAGCACAAGATCAAGGGGGCAGACAGAGGCAAGCTCGTAGGTGCCTACGCAGTCATTCAGAGAAAGGGAATGCCGAATGCTTGTGAGTGGGTCGATTTCCACGAGTACGATACGGGCCGGTCCATATGGAAGACCAAGCCAGAGGTTATGATAACCAAGGTTGCCCGAGCAACACTTCTCCGGAGAGAATACCCAGACAATTTCAGTGGGGTCTATGTACCAGAGGAGTTCGGCATGGAGATAACCGATCATGGTGAGATGAAGGAGGACCAACCATCATTACCACCAGCTGATGAACAGCAGCCGACACCACAAGAACAAGAGGCCGACGTCGTTGAGGTCAAAGATGCAGAGGTCATTGAGGAAGACAAACTGACACTCAAGGAGTCGACCATTGAACGGGTTGAAGCCATGCCCCCAAGAGAAGCACTTGCATTAATCTACGAAGATGCTTTCAACTCAGGGCAACTAAAGGAATACAAGAAGCTTTGGACAGAGGTATTCCCAGACTTCTCACCAGAAAAGTGGCCAGCCCACCGGATTCCAGAACCAACAGTGATCAAGTTCATAAAAGAGGCCACTGATGTCAAACTTAGCAGGGCAGAACAAGACTGGAGTTGCAAGAAATGTGATGCCAATATCACCGAGCCAGAGAGAGACGAGCAAGACAAGATGTGTAGAGACTGCTACATGAAGGAGGAAGATTAATCATAAAGGGGCTGGCCGGTTAAAGTGTTTATCCTTCCACTTCTCTCGGCTCTTTCTATTCGGCCCGCCCCACCAACCTGGTGATAACCATGACAGACGAGATTCGTTCAAAGAGGAAATATGTTCGGTGTCCAGACTTCACAGAGATAAGCCTGTTGCTACATAAGAACTGCAAGAAATGTGGTGGAACTGGCAGGGTCATCAAGAGGGAGTTCAGGAACAAATGTCATAAGTGTGGCAGACCGACCATTAACAAATGTCCTGACTGTGGGGAAGACCTTTGTAATTGTTGCATCCAAGACAAAACTTGCGACTGCTTGGAGGAATAATATGGAAGACCTGCTGAATTATATCATGCGAGAATCTGTGCTCGAGGTCATGGCAGATCACGCAGATAGGAACCCTCGCCAATTAGCGAAGCGGTTGGCGGGGTTCTATCTTGAAGTCAGTTTGAAGGAGAGGATTTGATGGGTTCTCCACACGGAAAGAAAAAGTTAAGAAATGCTGGCGCTCGGAGAGGCCGATTCACCTGTGGCATTGGTCACAAACTTAACAAGATAAACAAGAGATGCCACCCACATAAATGTGAGCACCTGCGATTAAATGGCGAACCGTATTACACGGGAGATTCAGACGGATGCTTGAACGAAGTCCCGTACAAATCCCCCGCAATGCCTCGCACGGAGCGAGGCGGTGGAACTGACGAAGCGGAAGGCGGGGTTAAGAAGTGTCCGAAATGTCAATCTCCGATGAAAAAACAGAGAGTCTTGTGGTGGTGTACGAACGATGACTGCCTTTACAGTACGGGTGACATTGAGGACGCTGTAGTTACTGGATTCGATTATAAATATCTGTCAAATGAGAAATGCGAGTTCGAAGTCAGACAACCACAACCGAATGATGATGGGTCTTGTGGTGAAGATGCAATTGCACTTTGTTGGTGGGATGATGAGCAGAAAGACAGTATGAAAGTCTGCTCTGTGCATCTCAACCAGATAATGATGGTGGAGAGTGGTGACTGATGATCTTTTTCCCATTCAAAGGAAAGTACATGGTATACATCGGATGGAGAGGCATCAGGATATGGCGTGGAAGGAGGATAAAATAGATGATGAACCTCTCGATGGCCCTGGTAACAGCCTCTTTCGTGAATGAACAGAAGGGAGTCACCCGGCGTTCTTGGACAGACAGCCACGCAAGGAAGTTCAAGAAAGGAAATCAGATTAAGGTCTACAACAAATCTCCAAGGAATCATGGCGAGGTTGTTGGCTATGCCGAGATACTTGAGTGGCCATACAGAGAGAGAACCGGTGTTCGTAAAGTTGATGAGCTGTATGTCGACGAGGGTTTCAAGTTCCTTGACGATCAATATAACCCGATAGGTAGACCACTCTATGACCTTACAAAAAAATGGATAAAAGACAATCTTGAATATTGGGTCCTTGAGATTGAACCGACTGAGATATTGCCAGGAATGGTGGAGAAATACTCCACTGAAGATGAGATTTCTAGGTGCGTTCACGCACTGATAAAACAATTTGGGGCGACAGCATGAAAAAGGAAAGGCACATCATAAACAAGGGACATTGGGATGGCAAGCAGCCATTTACCGAGTTCATTTCAGAGTTTGTTACCGAACTGTGTGAGCAGGACATCCTACTCATTGATGACGACATGGAAATAATCGTATCATTCACCGATTATAAAAGGATGGTCGAGATGAGCATGGGCATAACCAACATTGTTCCAAATATCAACTCAAAGCAGGGAAAGGTAGAATATGATGAGGCACTCCCGAAGGGTGGAAATACAATGCTGTTCAACTTCAAGGTCAGATATTACAAGTTCTTATCACCGGGGACCGTTCTGATAGTCAACACAAAGTTCATAGACATCATGGACGACATGATCAAGCAGATGGCATATTATATAGAAAATGGGAAGATGATTCCCTCATTCGAGGCGAGGTTATGATACACGACATGATGCAAATATTGGTTGACAACCGAGAATCACATTCTGGATTGCCTGAAGCACTCAAGGTTCTCCGAGTACCAATAGAAACAAGACAGCTGGAAACCGGAGATGTTGTAATAGCTTTCAAGATGTTCACGGTCGGCATTGAAATCAAGAGGAAATACGATTTCAGCACATCCTTGTTCGGTGAAAGACTTCACGATCAGATTTGCCGGCTATATGACAACTACGATTATCCAGTCCTAATATTAGAGGGCTTTGAGTGGCACCGAGCAGATGAAATCATGGAGAACTTGCGAAAGGCCATAGACACACTCAATCTGAGGATATCAACATATGTCCAGACAGACCAATTTGAGACAGTCCAACTCATCGGGGAGTTTGTCAGACTGCTTGAGAAAGGCAAGTTCAATACGGTCCGGAGGCCGGTCATCCTGGAGGAAGACATCGACCCAAGAGTTCCAATCCTCTGTGCTTTACCACACATCAGCAAGGCGATGGCCTACATTCTGCTTGAAAAATATCAGACATTGAGCAATGCTCTTGAACACTTGGAAGAATGGTCAGAGGTCCCAAGGATAACGGATGAGAGGGTCGACAAGATCAAGGCGGTCTTGAACAACAGATATGGGAGTGGTGATAATCGTGGGTAAGAGGCTACCATACACTCCAAACAGACAGATAAAAAAGGCAATGGGCAGGCTTTTCCTGCGTTCAAGAGAAAGGGCGAGATGCCTGAAGGATGCAGGCTGTGCTAAATGTGGCAACCCGAAACCACAGGCACATCACATAAGGGGAATCAATTGGGCAAGGATAATTGAAGTCATCAGAGAAGAATTGCTGACGGATGATTTAGAACCACTCTGTAAAGATTGCCATGATGAGGTTGGTGAATAGATGAAATTAAAATATTTTGAAGTTGGGACTGTCGACAGACAAGGTAATTGGATAGAAAAATTGAATGAAGAATTAGTTCATGCAGTCAGTGTTGAAACATACATTCGGGATGACAAGACATTGATAATATTTGCATTTTATGATGGTAGGTGAGTAGATGGTCGATGCGTATCCTTTAAATTGGCCAACGGGATGGAAACGGACACAGTGGCCACAACCATCGAGATTTGGAAACCATTCTTTGGCTTATGCAATGGGATACCTTATGAATGAACTCAAGAGATTGGGTGCATCTCATATCGTTGTAAACACAAATCTCACAGTCAGAAAGACAGATGGCCTTCCAAAATCCGGTCAGAGACAACCTGATGATCGTGGTGTTGCGGTCTATTTCAGACTTTATAATGAGAATCAGTGCATTCCATGTGACAAGTGGAACAGGATAGAATGCAACATCTGGGCAATAGCCAAGAGTGTCGAAGCACTCAGGGGCCTTGAGAGATGGGGGGCCAAGGAGATGGTCAAGGCATCCTTCCAAGGTTTCAAGGCACTCCCAGAGACAGCTACACAACCAAAGGTTGATTACTTCTCAGGCTGTGTAACAAAAGATGAGTGCAAATCAAGATTCAGGGACCTATCAAAGACACTCCACCCAGACCAAGGCGGTGATGGGGAACGGTTCGCTGAAATGCTTAGACAATACGACATCAAGAAGAACGCACCGGAGGGACAGTGATGGACACTTCGAAAGAATACATCAAGATGTGCCAGAAAGCGACTGAAATTCAAAAACTTTGGATTGGGTTGAGAGAGGATAACGAGACTACAAATGGTTTCTGGTTTGTTCATAGACATGATGGAACTGATGAAATCTGCATCATCGGAGATGCTTTTGATCATACAAGAACGAATGGTTGCGATTGCTGTTCTGGCTATTATGTTGGAGATACAATTTGGCTTCCGAGGCAAGATCAGTTGCAACATTTGATGAATCCAATCTCAAGCGATAACTCAACAAACATCCAAGTAAAGTCACATCTAATAAACAGGTTCATCTCAAGAAACAAATTCAAAAGTTTTGAACGAGCTTGGCTTGCGTTTATAATGCAAGAGAAATTCAAGAAGGTCTGGAACGGCGAGGATTGGGTGAAAGCATGAAAGAAAGAACGATAGTGATATTGGAGGCAACTTACATGATTGGGCTGTCTGCAATACTCTTTGGATTGATGTGGTGGTTCTCTTGAGTAACCCAATCGGCTGGTGTGATGTGACAGTGAACCCGGTTGTGGGTTGTAATATCCGTTGTGGGACTTGGTGCTATGCAATGCGAGAGGCCAAGCGTGTGGCCAGGATGCAAGCAGCGAGCTGGTTGAAAAGAAACCACATTGACTATCAGCATTTGAGCGAGAAGGGCCGTCTTGAGTTGTTCAAAACAGCAGAGAACTGGTGCCAAGATTGCTTTGATTTCAAGCCACATGCCCATCTTGAAAGGCTTGATAAGCTAACGCCGAAACAGCAGCCGATGAAGGTCTTCATAGACAGTATGTGGGATTGGAACTCCCCAGGAAACGAGTCTTTCTGGTATGACAAGATTGTATCAAAGATGGTTGAATGCAAGCAGCACGAGTTCTTGATCCTCTCAAAGAATCCTGCTGGGTACAAGATGTTTGCCTTCCCTCAAGATAACATATGGTTGGGCACAACCGTAACGAGTGAATTGGACTCACATCGGATTGCAGAACTAGTCAACTCAACCCACACATACGGGTTCGGTACGAACTATCTGTTCATCTCATTTGAGCCACTGCTTGGATATGTAGTCATTCCAAACGAGTTGGAAAGCGTAGACTGGATAATCATCGGTGGACTTAGCAGAGCTGGAAAAGAACCACAGCAGCCAGATAAAGAGTGGGTGAAGGACATATTGGACTTTGCCGATATCCACGACACTCCGGTTTACATGAAAGACAATCTGATATGGGAAGAACCTAGAAAGGAATTTCCACACAGAATGAAACACACATTTAAGGAGAAATAATATGAAAAGATTTCACAGTAATATATTGGGCTTGAAAATTGGACTGTTCGCTATAGCAACGGCACTCATAGGATGGGACCTGTTGACCATTGGTTTGGTGGTCTTCGGGGCCGTTGTTACAATCTTGGAGGACTCTTGATGCAATTGAAAGGAAAGGTAATCGGAATTGAGGCAGAACTGAATGACGGTTTTTTTGTGGTTTCTATTAAGATAAGGAAACGACTCTCACCTAGTAGACCAAATAGTGAATATGTAGATAAAGGCCGATATGAAGAAGCTATGGAAAGGTGGGAATTCAGACAGAAGCAGTGGGAGGAAGAAATGCACGCTATTGAAAATCTCGGACTGAGAGAAGCAACCCTGATATTCGGGGATAATGTCGTAATTGTAAACGACAAGAAAGAAAAAGGAGATGATGAAGATGAAATACACAAATAATTATGGATTGCCACCATTCGTGGTACAGTGGCTTATGGTAGATGATTACGATCACGATCCAGAGGTTTTATCAGCCACCCGGTTATTGAAACCAACCAGGATGATTGTTCTGGAGAAAAGGCATAATGATGAGTTGGAGATTGATGTCACCGATGTCATCGCATCTCGATATGGGACCGCCATTCACGATAGCTTTGAGAAGATAGCTCTTGAGAATGCCATTCAAGAACATAGATTCCACTGTGAGGTTGACGGTCAGAAAATTTCTGGGAAACCAGATATTCTTGAGATGGTGAGCGGTCATTATATTCTATGGGACATAAAGTCAACATCTGCATGGACTTATCTTAATGGTTCAAGGGATGAAGACCACAAGAAGCAACTCAGCATCTATAGGTACATAGTAATGAAGGCCAGTGAAGGAGAGAGAACGGTGGATATCGATGCCAAGATTATCTATATATTCACCGACTGGTCCAGAAGCAAAGCTCGGCAGGGTGGAAAATACCCACCACAACGGATTGCTATGAAAGATGTAAAGTTGATGACAACCGAGGAAACCGAAGCCTTGATTAGAGGGAAGCTTGGCCACATCGATCATTTCTTAGACACGCCAGAACCAGCACTGCCAAAATGTACAAGAGATGAATTGTGGCCATATCCAAAGGATGATGAATGGGCGGTGATGAAAGAAGGTCGAAAGAGTGCTGTTAGAAAGGGTTTCAAGACGGAGACAGAGGCACAAGACTACATGATTGAATACCATGTTAAAAACGGTTACATTGAACACAGACCAAGCAAGCTCAACAGATGCAATTACTGTAATGTCAGGCCGTTCTGTTCACAGTACAAAGACCTTGAGGAACAAGGTCTGATTGCGGAGTGATTCTATGAAAAAAGAGAAGACTGTTGAGGTATATGTCTGTGATGAGTGTGGATCAGAAGAATGTGTTCATTATCATTGCATTGGATGTGGAAAGGACCTCTGTTATGACTGTGCCCAAAATAAAAAACTTGGTGTTAACTACGATTGCGGAGTTAATTTTTCAAGCGGTTCAAATGGTTTCTTTTGCCAGACATGTAATATCAAGCCACCAGACCATGTGAAAAAAATATTGGGCATGTATAAGACCATCATACACCTAAGAACAGAAGAAAAAACATTCTACACGAACTGGAAAGAAAGAGGCAAATTTATTGAAGGAGAGATAGAAAAAGAATATAAAAGGGTAAAAGCCCTTAAATAACAAGAAAAACATATCGAAAGGTGTAGGGAGCTTAATCGGCTCCATTAACATATCACGATTACCTCCCCCCTTTTTTTTCTTGGTGAATATATGAAAGAGCTCTCGTGGGAATATCTGACTGGTCATGTGATTGACGTCCTCAAAAAATTACCGAGGAAATCAGTTCATTGTGTAGTGACGTCACCACCATATTTTGGATTGAGGGACTACGGCATACAACCAGTCATATGGGGTGGCAAAAAGGGTTGCCGGCACAAATGGGGAGAGGACATCATTAAGGAAAAGAGTGGTGGGACCAACGACACAGCTGGTTACAAGGTAGGAAACAACATCGATGACAAGATTCATTTCAAGAACAAATCAAATTTCTGTAAGAAATGTGGAGCATGGAAGGGACAGCTCGGGCTTGAGCCGACACTTGATATGTTTGTCCAGAACTTAGTTGAAATATTCAGAGAGGTCAGAGAAGTCCTAAGAGATGACGGAGTGGCTTGGATCAACATGGGAGACAGCTATGTTACAAACCCGGCAGGCAACAAGGTCCCATCAGGATTGCAACAGACAGGAAGCGGTGGCAAAGCTGGCGCCTATGTGCAACACTGGGCCTCAGATAATTATGGTCAAGAGAAGGACTACGGCAATCTAAAGCAGATGGACTTGATGATGATACCAGCTCGAATGGCAATCGCCCTCCAGGATGATGGTTGGTATGTCCGTTCAGATGTGATATGGTCGAAACCGAATCCAATGCCTGAAAGCGTGAACGGGTGGAGATGGGTGAGACACAAGATAAAGATCAAGTCTGGATATGACGAGGATAATCCACACCCGAGCAAGACAACGAAAGATGGTAAGACAAAGAGCAGGATGAAAAACTCTGGCGGAGTATTTGAGGCACAGGCCGTATGGGAGGATTGCCCAGGTTGCGAGAAATGCCAAGACAATGACGGACACATTCTAAGAAAAGGATCGTGGAGACCAACGAAGGCCCATGAATACATTTTCATGCTGACAAAGAACGATGAGTATTTTGGTAATGCCGAGGCGGTCAGAGAGCCACTCAAGCAAGAAAGCAAAGAAAGGGCTATGCGTGGCAGTTCAAAGGACAACAAATATGCAGCAGGTACAGAAAGACCACCCGGGGTCCATGCTAATTCAATGAGTCAGCCAAGAGAATATCTCGGTTATGATGAAATGGAAGAAATAATTGCCAGAGGAGAAACATCGTTGAATCCAGCTGGCAGAAACAAGAGGTCTGTTTGGTCAATGGTAGCCAAGGGATTTCCAGGAGCTCATTTTGCAACATTCCCAGAGGAGTTGCCGAGATATTGCATATTGGCATCGACATCTCATAGGGCATGTCCACAATGTAGGGCGCCGTGGGCCCCCCTCATAAATTACAAATCAAATTACACTCAGAGAGAGGAAAGTCACAATCCGGGCGATGAACATGGAAAGGTAGACTCAACTGGATGGGAAGAACCAACAAACGAGCTCGTTGGATATATGCCCACATGCGATTGTGAGAACAACGATGGTTCTGGTGTATGCACGGTGCTAGATCCATTCGCAGGTTCTTTCACAACCGGAAAGGTTGCTCGGGAGCTCGGTAGGTCTGCGATCGGTATTGATATCAGCAAAGAATACAAGAAAATTGCAGAAAAAAGAGCTAGATTGAACGAAAAAGCATTATTTTCTTATGATGAGGAGTGAACATGAGTTGTCCTGAATGTGGTCATAGAATGATAGGCCGAGGAACACATGATGAATGTGAAGGTTGCGGATACTGTGATGTTGAATGAAATTCATAGACCTATTTGCAGGCATAGGCGGATTCCGAGTCGGACTCGAGCAATCGGGTCATCAATGCGTGTGGAGCTGTGAGAATGACAAGTTCGCAAGACGAGTCTATAGATACCATTGGGAAGAACCAGCAGGTGACATTACACAGATTCGGACGAGTGACATCCCAGACCACGACATTCTCTGTGGAGGATTTCCTTGCCAAGATTTCTCGATTGCCGGCAAAAGGAAAGGTATTGAGGGCACCAGGGGAACTCTGTTCTATGAAATTGCTCGTATCCTCGACGATAAAAGACCATCATATCTATTCCTTGAAAATGTTAAAGGACTCCTATCAAGCAGAGGAGGGTGGGACTTTGCAATCATTTTGTCTGTATTGGATGAACTTGGGTATGACCTCCAATGGCAAGTGCTTAACTCTAAATATTTCGGAGTCCCACAAAGCAGACCTAGGGTGTTCATTATTGGACATCTTAGAGGAAAACCCAGACCAGAAGTATTTCCTTTCAGAGAAGATGGTCAAGTATATATTGACAAGGATGCAACAAGAGGTCGATCAGAACAAGCCCTCATTAGTAGAACTATAAAAACAAGGACCAGGGCAAGCGATACATTTCTTGTTCAGAAATTATATGGTGGTTATAACGAGGAGGCCGTAAGGCAATTCAGAGACATAGCACCGACACTGACTACGCCAACTGGTGGTGGCCTATTACCCCATGTTGTTAATAAACTTGAGGATGGTTACTCAATCAGACAATTCACACCTATTGAATGTGAGAGGATGCAAGGCTTTTCTGACAATTGGACAAAGTGGGGAATTGATGAAAAAGGAAAGAAAGTAATCATCTCTGATCGTCAAAGGAGAAAAATGTGCGGAAACGCAGTAACTACTACAGTAGTTAGGGATGTAGGGCGGAAAGCATTCGGAGAGGCATAGAGGGGCATTGCAGGTCTATTATCTCTACCCCGTCCCTAGGCCTAATACCTCTGAGAAAAACAGGGGCTTAAAACGGCCTTAAAACGCTTTTTACGAGAATGCAGGTGAAGTGTCGAGATTTAGCAACTTCGTTAGTGTGTCACTTATTATGTCTGTCGGGGCCGTGACAGTGCCGAATATTTGATAGCTACTTGAACTTGCCTCGATTGAGAGAGAACGGAGTAGATACTTGTCATTGAATCCATATGGGGCGTCCGGAAGTGAAACAACAGTCTGATTCGGAACAGCATCTATGAGTTTCTGAGAGTTGAGTAGCAATCCAACCTGGTCCTGCAACTCAGAGAGAACGCTTGCTCGAGCAACCTCAAATGACTCTGCATTGTTCTTGATTGTGTTGTCTGAAATAGGCTTGTCTTCCTGGATGCCATCTACCAAGACCCTCTGCGCATTCTGATATACACCATAAGCACCATCCTTTCCATAAACTCGTTGCTTATTCTTGCTAAATCTGTCAGATGACTGTGGGTCCAACTCAATGATCGTGCTACCCCAAAACAACTCAATCCATTCATCTGCAGTCTGTGGATTTGGTATCTTACGGAAGTAGATGGCCTCTCCATGCTGGAACAGTGTGTATCTGCCTATGTGTAATGGGTCTGCTGGATCAGTTGCAAGGTCTCTGAGCTCTTTCATCAACTCATATTTTGCTATGCCGTTCTCAAAGAGAAAATCGTCTGGCACACGAACAACTGGATTGGTCTTTTCTGTGTAGATTGGAATGCTTGCCAACTTTGAGATTGTGTTCTTGACCTGTGTGATGGCATTCGAAATCTCAAGACCCTGCAGGTTGTTGTAATCGTTAATGGTTTCGAAATCCTTAACACCTGCATTCAGTAGACCATACAGCTCCATATTGCCATCGATGATTCCGGTTTCATCATCTTGATAGCCAATGAAGTTCGGATAGTTCGGGACATCATCTATACCGACATATACCTTGATAATGTCCTTTTTCGATATCCTGTAACGGCTTGTTGAGGCCTTTGGGAATGTCAGAGAACACATCGGTATGTCGCCAGTTTTCTCTATTTTTATATCGGTTGGGTCCTCGAAACCACTATCATTGACTGTTACTTCTGCTTTCAGGTCTGACATCTTACACCTTGGTCCGGACCTTCACAACCATCGGGAATGACCACTGTAGCATGTTATCATAACTCTGCGTGTATTGTGGTTCTCCATCGATGTAACCATCATAGAGGGTATCGCCGGACTCGTCCCTCTCGGTCTTTATCCGTATTCTAATGTAGCTATCATTTATCCACGCATTTCGAATCAGGTCCATGTCAGTCTCCATATGTGGAAAGTGAGACGTTCCAGTGACAATGATTCTCTCCTCTCTCCTTGCAAGCCTAGTCCTGATTTCAGAACCCTCTGAACCTATTGGGACGGCATCTTGTTTGTCAAGACCAAGGGAGTGGGGGACTTCTTGAATACGGGTGTCTGCACTGAATTCCAATTCAAGTGGGGCCAATTTGTAAAGCTCATATGAAATGAAATCTTCAGCCGTCAGTGCTGATGTGGTTGTAACTCTAAGTCTGAAACGGTGTCTCGTAAGAAATGTCCCGACACCATAACCAGTTGTCAGAAAATCATAGAATGGATCGGCACCGTTGTCGACATATCCCTTGTGGGCATAGCCACCGGGCAAGAATACGGATATCGGAGTCGACACATATACAACGGTGTAATCTGGGCCTGATTGATAAACAGCACTTACTATGGTGTATGTACCATCATTTCCCGGACTGTCTATTACGGTCAATGTCCCAGATCCAAATACTGCTGTAACATCGCCGTGGATGATGAACCAATCATTCGGGCTGCCGTTAACTGCGTTCTCTATAGGGAATTCGTTTCTGAACTCGTATTTGCTGATGGTCACATTCGAACCCTTTGGCTGTGACATAATGCCGTTGACATATATCCGTGAACCCTGTATCTCCAATCTGGCTCCAGAAATTATCTTGGCAAGCGGTGTCGTATCATTGACTGTAATAGTGTTCGCTGCTGCCTTGAGTGATGACCAAAAGCCAAGTTCATCCTCAACACGAACATCTGGCCTCCAAGCAACGGAGTTCGACCAATCAGTATAGATGTGATTGACAACCTGCGTGGTGGCAGCAACCTCGAACTCATACCATGATTCAGAGCCGTCCTTCCAATCAACGAAAACCCTCTTTATCGGTTGAGGGGCCACAACGGTAAGTGAGACCTGAGTGCCTACATTCTGAGCTCCTGATGGTGATAGGGTCGATGATGTTATTGTCGGCTTTGTGAATGAGACCGGGGATGACAAAAGAGATTGGTCTTCGTGATTGTCCAAGTCCTCTGCTGTTAGCTTGTAATAATATGTCGAACCATCACTGAGGGTGTCAACATCTACATATTCTGCTAATGCGGAGTCAACAGAAGTAATGAGGCCATGCAGTATGCTTCCATCAACAGTTGAATCTGGGATATCACCAACGATTCCGATAGTTGTGGACCCACCACCAAAGGATGAGGAGGCGACTTCATATCTCCCATCATTTCCAGTGCTGTTAACAACTCTGAATGTGCTACCAACTGGGAAGCTAAGTGTCTCATCACCAGAAATAGTGAATTCATCAGTTGACTGATTAACGCCTGTTATGGCCGATTTATATGTATCAAGAGAACCGATCGGAGTTGTCGACCGGTATAACTTGTATTGCTGAAAGTCAGGTGCTTCAACAGCTCCCCAAGTCAAAATGGGTTGTTCTGGGTTGTTCTCGTATGGGTCAATCCTCAACTTTGCGTTGTCGTCCTTGAATCCTTCTGGCGGATATGACCTGTATCTTACTCTGAGGAGAGGGAGTTTCGTAGTGTCAGATGTGTATTCCCTAGATCTGAACCGGACTTCAAAAGAATCATCACCGAAATTACCATCAGTGGATATGAACAAGACAAAGGTTTTCTTCTCTCCCATACTGATGGCACGGGTGATTTTCCACTTATACCACATGTTGATGCCACCAGACTGTATCCTCTCGACATCGATCTGCGGTTCTTCGATATTTCCAGTTGATGAATTTAGGGCGCCATCTCCACGGTCCCAAGCAACTCCGTCTTTGGCCTCCTCCCAGTCAGCACCATTTCCACCATCGTACTCGTCCCAATCATCCTCGATTTCAACGAGTGAGACCACCTTCCAAGGGTCGTCAACATATGTGATTGAGTAGGCATAGAGCTCAATCCATATATCTATGACGTCATCGAAACCAACAATGTCTTCATCATTCGGCATGGTCACTTCGAGAACTGTACGAAGCTCTTTATTCGGTGTTGGGAATGTGTTGTCATCAAATTCAACAATCAAGAACTGATTCAAACCATAATTGGTTGTCGGATTGTTCTCATCAATGAATGTGTCTTTTGATATGCCTGCCCCATCACTATCGAAGTCTTGATATTCTGCATCAATCTCTGAGTATGGCTTAACCATTGTTCACCACCACCCTCTGTGTGGTCTTCTTTCCTTGACCCATGTTCCTTGCCCTCTGGTAATCCCTTGCAAGCCTCTGTCCCTCTGTTGGTGTGTATCTTGTTCCTTTGTGCAAGTGAATATGAATCTCCTCTCCACGTCCGCCGAATCCCATCATCTGAGTCTTGCTATCCCTGACAACTCGTTCCTCGGTATCCAAAATTGCAAGGCCACCCTCTCGAACTCTTTTCTGCCTTCCTGGAAGCACCTGTGCCTGAGCTATGATTCCTGACAGGGCACCAACTGCGAGACCAGTTAATGCCAAGCCTGCTGTCAACATCAGGAAACCTCTGGGACTTCCGACAACGGCTTGCAAGGTTGCCAATGCACCTGCTTGTATGACAGCTGCCGTAGCCGATAAGAAATGTCTGATTGCTAGGGCAGTAAGAACACCAGCAACGGCCCCTGCTACGATTCTGAACTCTTGTGACTTGCTTGTGAGTGCAGCCATCCAAAAGAACGCCCCTGCCATAGCAGTCCCCATTAATTTTGCAGTCTGGGCAACCCGGAGTTGAAGTGCCTCGGTAATCTGTAGCAATGCAAGGTAGAACTGCATTGGTCCCAAGGCAATATTAAGCATGGTCTGGAAATTATTGATCATCTGTGTGGCTTCTTCGCTGTTCTTGACCAACGGTTTCAACGATGAGACCAGCTGATTTGCCGAGATATTCATAACGAAAAGAGATATTGAGACCTGCATTAATGCCCTACGCTTTCTTTGGAGTGCTGCAAGAACCTCCGCCTCTGACGCCATGATTTGCTGATTTGCCATTGCCGTTGCCCGTGCCTCCTCCATAGAGATTTGAATCCCTTGCTCGGCAAACATCTGTTTGAATCGGAGAGCGTCTTGTTCCTGTTGTAGTCTCTGCTGATTTTGAAACATGAGGTCTTCGTTAAGGTTCATCTCAAATGCAAGATTTGTAACAAGAGCTTGGTCGACCTCCAACTGTGCCTGCAGAAGCATGTTCTGTTCGGTCAGCTGGGCAATCTGTGTTCTTGTCTGATCGATTGCCTGTTGCTGTGCCTGATTCATTGTGATAACTTGAAAATTCAACTGTTGGAGAGTTGCACCTAGATTTGAGGCCTGTTCTTGCCCCTGGACTCTTGATATTATGTCGAGCAACGCCGGCATTTATACCTCGCTTGCAGGTTCACCTGCATCTATGTAGATGGTGTTACCATCTTTATTGCCCTGCTTTAGTCTTTGTTGCAAGGCCTCGGCAGCACCGAGAAGGGTCCATCCACCAGGGCGATCATCTTGAGACTTTATTGGGAACATATCATAGGGGTAAGGTATGTTAGCCCCCATTTGGTTCAGTAACAAGATTAATTGCAATTCTGGGCTGGACCGTCCTAGTTTTTTTCTGTTTCAATCTCATCGCTTGACATCACGATTCCGGATAACTCGAAAGCGAATGTTCTCATCTGGTTATAGAGGGTCGCACCGTGGTTTCTTATGATATTTTGGAGGGATGTGCCATCCAAGCCATACACGAGTTTCACGATTTCTCTTGCCTGCTTTTTATTGTCGACTCTTGGAACTCCTTTGCCATCATAAGATGTGCAATTCTTTTCAATGCCTTCAAGAGTTGGAACATCGGGAATTGTGGCCTCGGCAGCAACTCTTGATCGGCCTTCCTTTGTCCAATATTCAAAGACCTTGTTGATCGTCCCAATAGTTTCTGTATCTTGGAATTCCTTGTCTTTCAAGTTCGGTATCTGTTCTGTCTCACTTTTCTTTTCTTCTTCTTTCATTTATATTTCTCCTTTCTTTTATTTGATAGGTGTCGCACTTCGCACATCATCTTTATGGATTACGGACCAGGTATCTCCATTGTCTGTGCTAATCGCTACATGATTCTTACCATCTCTCTTGACAATCCCCTCTATTCCAACCGTCCGGTTATAGACGACTTTCATTCTCTTGGGCTTATCAGCGATGGTAGGCATGTAATCGCCTATGCTGGGAAGTCGGGCTGTATCTTGACGTCGTATTCCTCGACATCGAATGTTCCGCCAGCAAAGCCAGCTCCAAGCACGATGCCGTTGGTGTGTATTCTGCTGAAATACTGCTTGGTTATGTAATATTCGTCAGAATCACCGATAGTGACTTCTTCTGTCCAACTGCGACCAAAGATGTCATCGCCCTTAATCTGGAGAACACCACCAGTTGTCAGGCTGTCAAATGTGAACTTCAGTCTCGTGTGGAAGTTGTCTGGGTCCTGAATGTTGTTATCAGGAGTGAATGATCCTGCTACGGTTGACGGCGGTGACGTGAACATGTCTGTCGGTGTTGGTTCCTCCCAGAATGTAAAGTCTACTTGTCTCCTTGCGAATATGGGAAGTCTGAATGTGTTCGGATTTCCATATGTATGTTCAACACGCAATGGTCTTACTCCGATGAAACGCCTGAGAAGCTCTGCTGAAGTCATCTGAAGGTTCTGAACATTCGGATCGAATGCTACAATAACCTCATAGGCTCGGAAACTCCTATAGCGATTGTAAGCTCTAGATGTTGGATTCCATTTGCCCTTTATGGCTCCTTCAAGCCGGTTCATTCCGTATTCCCTGTTGAGTTCGAGCTGGGCCGTGATGTCCTCATATGCTTTCACTTTGTCTGGTCCGGTCGACACATCATTGTTCTCTGAGGCCTGTTGGTCAATGGCATCTGAAACGCCTATCTTTCCAAAGAACCTCTCGAAACCGCCCATGAAAGCCTGGGACTTTTTGTAGTTCCCAGCTACAGTAAGGTCAGATGACGATTCGCTTGTAATATTTCCATCCTCATCTAAAGTACCCAAGGGCGATATGGTGTCTAACCATCCTTCATTCTGTCCACTGATACATTTTATGGCGATAACGCCACCCTGCATTTCCTGTTGGTCCATTTTTACACCTACCTATTTTGTTGCTAAGACACTGCTTACTACTTGATCGAGTGGCTGTGTCAGGTCCACTCCATCCATCATTCGATTAAGCCGATTTATTAATTTCGGCAATGAAATGTCTCGTGCTACCTCGATGAACGGCCTCCCTATGTGATTGCGTGTACCATCATGGACATACGCAATGTAATATGGATTTCTATAATCAACAGAGAACCTAATCTCCTTCGCCCTTGTGGTCTTTATCCGTGCTTTGGCACTCCGAACTCCTTCATACATCTGGCCAGACAGCCTACCAAGACCATGATCGAACCCATATCTTTGAAATTTGTACTCTGCATAACGGCCACGGTTCTTTGGAATTCTCGCTCTAGGTCTGCCGGTCTCTATTACCTTGAGTGCTCTTGGAGTAAAGTCGACTCTGAACCACAATTTCATGTTCTTTTCTATCCCCTTGCGAACAATCTTGTTCCAACTGTTGAGATTTCCAATGGCCTCGGTTAAGCCCTCTGTCTTGACGTCGAGTATCACTCTCATGTCTCATCTCTCATGGTAATTTCAAATTGGCATCTATAGACCTGTTCGACAGCCCATAAATCGCCAATGGCCTGATAGCCACCTTCTATCCAATCAAAGTCTCCGGGTTCATTCCAGTCCATCTTGAATGTTTCATCATCTGGGTCTGTGAATTTTGTATTCTCTGACATTATGTTATGGATAATCCAATGAATTACTGGCAGAGTATTTTCTGGTTGTTGATAACGATTCTCCTCATCTGTATTGAATGGCGGATAATAGAACTTGGTACGCTCTTGGGCAAACATCGTTATAAGAATGTCTTCTGACCACACATAGCCAATCTCATTCTCTGCAATTGGTTCTCCCTTCACCATGCTATTGAATGCAATCCTCTCTACCTTTATTCCTGGAAACTGTTTCCATCTCTGTGGTATTCTCCGGATTATATTTTCGTGAGGAATAATCTCTTTGAGTCTGTGGTTTCGAAGGTCATCTGTAAGTATGTTGATTATTAGTCCAACCGTGTCTGGAATTTTTATGGCTTCTTTCTGAAAATATCTTGGTGCCATGGTAACTCCTATGTTCCAGACTGAGTGTAATCAGACGGATAGTTTGAATCTGGGTCAATCATATCTGGCTGTGCATCAGTAATCTTGATGTCACTTTTCTGTGGCCGGATGTTCTTGATGTTGCGTTCAATTTCCAGATCATTCTCTCTCATTATTCGGATATATTCTGCCTCATCAAATTTAACACGGTCCATCTGTGCTTTCTTTACAATTATCTTGCCGACCATCATTATGACAGTTCTCTTTGCACGGACTTTCATGGCCAGATTGTCATTGAACCATTCCTCTGTACGAGAAACCCTGTCTAGGAATATGGTCTTTTCATCCTCTATCCAGCTACCGATGATGTCTTTTTCTTCCTCAGTGTCTCCTAAGATTCTCTCAATCAATCCACCGAATTCACTGTTGAGTATGTCAGATACCTTTACCAACAGCGTTGATGACTCTGTGGATTTTGTGAGTTCACCCATTAGGGGCCCACCGTCCTGTCAACGAAGCCGACTGGGAATCGATACTGATCCTTGTAGAATATGAACCGGTATGTGCCCGCATCCAGCTTGAATGAGTAGTTTCCATTCTCATCAGATACTCCTTGTCCGGGCGGTATCTTGGCAACAACCATCTCGCCACCTATCTTTGAATAGGCAGTAATTATGACGTCATCGAGCCTTGAGCCAGTTTCAGCATCTCTAAGGTATCCCTCCATGCTGTCTCCCCACTCTTGAAGGATGCCATCGCTATCGAACCAACCATCCTGATTTATGAGGAATTCTCCAAGTCCGAGACCGAGAACCTGATTGATATTGACCATTGTGGCAGGCTCATCCAAAAGCATCAGTGTGGTTTCTCTGTTGGTCGTGATTGAATCGATTGTAATTGCATGCTTGATGACCTTTGGCTCGGGAGTGTCTGTTGCTGCCACAATATAATTGTAACTGTAGAGACCAGTTGATATCAGGGTCATGGCAGTTGGTGAAAGCTCTGAGTTGCCTGCCCAATCATCAATCGCAATTGTCGGGGCCGAGTCAGGTGCAACCATGTTGAGCTCTTTGTCGTAGATGATTAACCGGAGTGGATATACATATGTCTGATAGACAGCAACTTTGTCTGCATGTGCAACATTCGATGAACCAAATGCGCCCCGTGTACAACCAGTCAGCTCATTTGTGGAAGTCGATACAGTTCCAGTGATGTATTCACTTTCAATCTTGATTGCTACCTCATCACCATCTGCCCCGAGCTGTGTAACGTCAACAACCGCTATGGTCGTCTCAATATCTGTGATTCCACCCTCCTGATTGATTTCGGTCCGGCCCGATGGAACTACAAGATAATCTGGTGTCGATTTGACATCTGGCAACGCTTTCAGTGTTGTTGTCTGATCATTTATCTGTGTCGGAATAGTAACAGCAGTGTCTATCAAGATCGCATCTATCTCATCATCCTTTGATGTCTGAACAGACGAACCCATGATAAATTCATCTGGTCTCTTGTCATAGAGTGCAGTAACCTTGGATTGGATATCCTCAAGGTCTCCCTTTACATCAGAGACGATCGTTGAATTAGGCAAGACAAATGGCGAACTGCCACCCTCTGTGAAACCAAACTCGATATTCAGATGTTCCTCTGTTTCTGCATCGGATACTTTGTAATAGAGGTCGAATCTACCAACACCGAGACGAACCATCTTTCTCCATCCAGATGCTGGTGGGAAATTAACAGTGTCCGTTGGGTTATCGAGAAGGTTTGACAGTGCATTCTCCTTGTACATATTGGCCGTTATGAATGTTCCATCATCCTTGAAAACTCTGACAAGAATCTCTTGGTTGTCTGGGTCTTCTGGCCCACTTCCATCGAGTGCATATAGATTTGCTGCCCAACGATAAGCCTTGTCTCCACTGTCTGGTTTCTGCATCCAAGGAGGCACAGACATTTTCAACCGGACATTGCTACCAACGGCGGTTATCGCATCATATATCTCTGTGTGGTCCCTGTCATCAGCACCATCGAGCTGGTCAACAGCAGCATCAATCTTGTCCTCAACGAGTGACTGATCAGCTGGGTCTGTTGGTAGACGTGCATCCATAGCAGCAGTGTCGGCAAGAATGGCATCTATTTCGTCATCTTTGGATGTGGTAACGGACGACCCCATGATATTGTCATCTGGGAGCTTGCCCTGTATTTCATTTGTATCTGCCAAGATTGCTGTAACGTCTGTCTGAACAGCATCTATCTTTGTCTCGTTTGCATTTACCTCTGCGATTATGTTGGACTCCGCAGTATCGAGTTCTGCCTTTGTCGGTGGATCGTAATCGGTGAGTGCTTGGTCTGCCTCTGAATTGACATCTGCTTTCTCTTGAGCTGACAGTGGTAATGTGCTATCTTTTGCCTTGATGTGAGCATGGACATTGTTTGTTGTGAATGCAAGCTGGTCTGTCTGCGATTTGACACCCTGCAATTGACCTCCGGTGGCAGCAGTCTTTGTACCGTCGACTCCAAGAGCGTCTCTTATCTGTTCCCTCTCGGCAGCAGACCAATCAACTATGGCACCAGATGTGGCAATCGCCTCAAGGCTGTCAGTGGATGAATCGTAAGTCTGGCTACCATCTTTGTTCATTAATCTGTCTGCGAATGAACCGTCAAACAGTGATGATGGCGAACCCATGTCGGCGTCAAAGAGCTTGTCCGTGTCTGCCTTGATTGCATCTATCTCGTCATCCTTGTCTGATTTCGTAGACGAACCCATTATGTTGTTGGTCGGAAGCTTACCCTGCATCTCATTTGTATCGACCTCTATGGCCTGAACTCTTGGCTGCATATCTGCGGTGTCAACGAGAATTGAATCAACAACAGTGTCGATTGTATCAACGCTTGACTGATCGGCAACATCATCAATTGAGAACTCAATCTCAAGGACTGCTTGGATAGTCAAGTTCTCTCCACCAACAGATGCATTAAATCCAAGAAGCTGAACATCGTAAGTTCCAGTTGCTGTGATTGCTGCCTTCACATCAAGATCACAAGTGTATTCTCTCGTAACAGATTCATCATTTGTCCAAAGAGCCTTGGCTGCCGTTCCTACATGGGCGTTTGTCCATGTTCCAGATGTTGAAAGTTTGATTTGAAAATTACCATTATCTTGATATGTCGCAGAAATCCCACGAAACCAGAATACAATGGTTAAGATTGCTCTCTCAACAGTTGCCCCAGATGGAATTGTGACATTCGCAATCTGTAAACCAGTTAGATTCTGGTTCCCACTCGATAGATTCCAATCTTCGTGAATGCTTGAAAATTTCCTTACGAAATGCCTCTTGCTTGCCATGTTCTCATCTCCTAAATATATTCTGCAAGTTTCAATATTAATATTATGATTGCCCCTATGAGGCCACCGCCACTCGCTCCAACGGCTATCTCTCCTTTCTTCCTTCCAACCCTCTGCCTGAATGTTTCTGAGTAATGTGGCATGTGGTGTTTCTTCTTGTTTTTCACATGCTCAATGATTATTCTCTCCGTGACCTTTCCTTTTTTCTCAACCTGCCTGATTCTCTGTTCGTGGTTTTCCATCTTGACTGCTCCGTTCTTCATATCTTCCTTTATTTCTTTGACATCGGTTTTGATTTCCTTTAGGTTGTCATTAATCATCTGAAGCGGAGTAGGGTCGGCCATCAGGCAACCTCCTGAATGTCTGTTGAGCCACAAAGAAGGCACTCACCAGCAACAATCTCATCATCATCCATCTCCATCTCAGCCTTGCATACATTACACAACATCTCTGGCACTATCTCACCTCCCAAAGATATTCAACCCCAACT
>Ga0180437_10000978_pt1 | contig 50654 bp, 36 predicted proteins | sample SS_ome_4_FD_132410 | JGI IMG/M metagenome (GOLD analysis project Ga0180437, IMG submission 132410) | Hypersaline lake sediment archaeal communities from the Salton Sea, California, USA - SS_3_D_1 metaG | ecosystem: Environmental > Aquatic > Non-marine Saline and Alkaline > Hypersaline >... | reverse complement strand
TTTGTGCCCGAGACGCTGGAGATCGTGCCGGCAGTTGCGCAGAGTTACGATGTTTCGCCGGATGGCCTGACGTACACGTTCCGGCTGCGCGAAGGCGTCAGGTTTCACAACGGCGGAGAGGTGACCGCGGAGGATTTCAGGTACTCGTTCGAACGTGTGCTCGACCGGCGGACGCGATCGGAGAGGAGATGGGTGCTCGAGGAGATTGAGGGAGCGGAGGAGTTCTCGAGCGGGGAAACCGAAGCCGTTTCCGGTATAGATGTGTTGGGGAGACACGTTCTTCAGCTGAGACTGCGCAGACCGTTCGCACCGTTTCTGGCACAGCTCTGTATGGAAGGGGCGAGCGCGGTACCCCGGGAGGAGGTCGAGAAATGGGGCGAGGATTTCACGTCCCATCCGGTAGGGTGCGGGCCGTTCAAGTTCGTCTCCTGGAAACATGACGTTGAGGTTGTGATCGAGGCGTTTGACGATTATTTTGGCGGTCCGCCCAAGCTGCGGCGCGTTGCGTTCAAGGTGTTGCCTGAGACGAGCGTCGCGCTGGAGGAGTATCTGGCTGGCGAACTGGATTTCATGGATCAGCTCCCGCCCGGAAGAGTCGTGGATCTTCGCCAGAACTATCCTGATGAGGTGAAGATCTGGCCGATACTGGCTACGTACTATTTCGGGTTCAACCACGAGAAAGAACCGTTCAAAGGCAACCGGAAGCTGCGTCAGGCGTTCAACTACGCCGTTGACCGGGAAGGCATCTGTGACGTCATACAGGAGGGCGTTCCTGTGCCGGCCACGGGCGGCGTGCTGCCGCCTGGCATGCCGGGATATGATCCCGATCTCAAGGGGTACGAATACGATCCTGATATGGCGAGGAGGCTCATGGCCGAAGCCGGATATCCTAACGGCGAAGGGTTGCCGGTCATAACATTATGGTACAACACGGACCCGGGACATCAACGGATCTGCGAGTACGTGCAGCATTGTCTCAAGAAGGTTGGTGTGCGGGTGAAACTGAAGAACATAGATACGGCGGCATACTGGCAGGCGATGTACGCTGGTGAACCGGCCTTCTTCCGCACCGGATGGATAGCGGACATTCCGGATCCGGACAATTTTCTCTATACTCTGCTCGACAGCAAGCAGTTTGGGGCAGCGGGAAACTCGACCTGGTACAGCAATCCTGATTTTGACAAATTGGTCGAGGAGGCGCGTTCTTCGACCGATTGGACGGAGCGGCAACGACTTTACAGAGAAGCGGAAAGGATAGCTGTGGATGACGCCGCCTGGCTGTTCGTATACTATTACCGCGACGTGGCTATGGTGAAACGGCATGTAAAAGGCATCCGTTTCTCGCGCCAGGGCGATTTCGCGATCCCACTGGATGACGTGTATATTGACGCCGGCGGATAAAATATTGGTGGAAAAGAGTTTATGTACCGATACATACTGAAAAGGTTGGTGCTGACCGTACCCGTTCTGTTCGGCATAGCCACGATGGTGTTCGTTCTGATGTTTGTCATACCCGGGGATCCCGTACGGCTGCTAATGGGTCAGCACGGCGACCCGGATACCGAGGCGGTGATCCGGGAAGAGCTCGGCCTTGACAGACCGTTTCACGTGCAGTACGTCCGGTTTCTTGGAAGACTGCTCAGGGGCGATCTGGGCAGATCGTATCGGCAGCGCCGGGACGTCAAGGAGATACTGTTCGAACGGTTGCCGGCAACGCTCAAGCTGGGAACCGCCGCGCTGGGTCTCGCGGTTCTTATCGGGATAACCGCCGGGGTGCTGGCAGCGTTGAACCGTAACAAGCCGGTGGACGGGGCTGTCATGGTGGCATCACTCATCGGTATATCGACGCCGGTGTTCTGGCTCGGGCTGATGCTGATGCTCGTTTTCGCCGCGCGTCTGAAATGGTTGCCTGTGGCGGGGTACGGTACCGCTGGAGACCTTCGCCATCTGGCGCTGCCCGCGGTCTCGTTGTCCATGGTTTACATAGGCTACATCGCGCGGATGACCCGCTCGAGCCTGCTCGAGGTGATAGGGATGGAGTTCCTGAGAACCGCAAGAGCAAAGGGACTCGGACCGCGTGCGGCCGTCGTCAAACACGGCCTGAAAAACGCGCTTATCCCAATAGTAACAGTGATCGGTCTCAATTTCGCCGGGCTGTTGGGCGGTGCGGTTGCAACCGAGACGGTCTTCGCGTGGCCGGGGATAGGACGCGCGATGGTTGACGCTATTCGTATGCGCGACGTTCCCGTGATAGAGGGAGGCGTGATCTTGTTATCGTTGTCGTTCGTTTTCATCAACTTGCTCGTTGACATATCCTATTGCGCCATAGATCCGAGGGTGAAACTGGAAGAATGAGAAGAGACCCGGCAAGAAACCGACACGGTTTCGCTAATAAGGGCTGACGATGGGGTTGATTAGAGAAAGCTGGCAGCAGCTTCGGAAAAACAAGGTTGCGCTTGCCGGCGCGTTGATAGTCGTGCTGCTGGTTGTCGTGGCGGCACTTGCGCCCGCGATCGCACCGTTCGACCCGTACGAGGCCAACCTGGAAGAGGCCCTCGAGAGCCCGTCGGGCCGCCACGTTATGGGTACGGACTATCTCGGAAGGGATATTTTCAGCAGGATAGTGTACGGCGCACGGATATCGTTGCAGGTGGGTATACTTGCCGAGATGATATCGCTTGCGATCGGGATATTTGTCGGGGCGATAGCGGCGCATTACCGCGGTTGGGTTGACCAGACGCTCATGCGTGTTGCGGACATGTTTTTCGCGTTTCCGACCGCGCTTCTTGCGATGGCTGTCATCGCGGTGTTCGAGGAACCGAGTATCACCAAGATCTTCATCGTGTTGGGGATCGTGAACTGGGCGGGGATCGCGCGGCTTGTTCGTGGATCCATATTGTCCGTGAAAGAACGCGAGTTTGCGGAAGCCGCGCGGGCGCTCGGCGTCAGACCGCGAAGGCTCATAGCGAGACATCTGCTGCCCAACGCGCTTGCTCCTGTGTTTGTAGCGGCGACAATAGGTGTCGCGGGTAACATACTCACCGAGGCGTGGCTCAGCTTTCTCGGTCTGGGCGCTCAGGCACCTCTGGCAAGCTGGGGTTCGATGATTACGGCTGGTCAGCCTTTCATCTACACCAAACCGTGGATCTGTCTTTGTCCGGGCCTGGCCATCGTAATCACGGTCCTCGGGTTCAACCTTTTCGGTGACGGTCTGCGCGACATCCTCGACCCACGGCTTAAGCGCGCCGCCTCGGGTTAGGCTCTGACACAATGGCGCGGGCTGCGCGGTCGATGGCCCTCGTCTCGGTGGGCTATTCTTCTACTTTAACCTCGCCGTCGAGACGGACGGCTCTTGATGTTCCGTCGTCGAACACTGCACGCACGTCGCGCGGTGCGTCAGCGAGATCTTTCAGCAGGAAACCGTCTTCGCTCGCCTCGACTGCGATGCTGTCGATACCGAATGCCTGTCCGCGCTGTCGATCGATGTAGACGTCGCCCCAATGGTCGTGGATGCGTGCGCGTGCTTCGCTTGCCGCACCGTTGCCCCACGTGAAAATGGTGAAGCTGCCGACGCCTTCGCCCTCTTTCGAGGTGGCTCCGCCGTGACCGTAGTTTTCCATCGTGAACCCGTAGTCTTCCGGCCCAAAGTGTTTCCACACCTTCTCCCAGAGGACTTTCTGCCGTGGGTTCTCAGGACAGTACATCATGATGAAGCTCGATTTCAGAGCGGTGACACCTCGTTCAAACAGGTGTGGATCGCCCGTCTCCCTGTAATAGTCCATGAACAGTTCGGCAAACAAACACTGGCGCGAATCGTTCCATTCGCCGTCGCAGTTCATAACGCCGAACCCGCCCAGCGCCGGCACGTAGATGAACGGCGGCTGCCAGGTCTGTTGCGTCATGCTCAGCTCGTCCAGTGTGCGGCGGCCCCATTTGAGGTAGCGTTCTTTGCCGGTCGCACGGTAAGCCGCGAGCAACGCCTCCGCCGTCCAGAACATCGAGAAGTTGCACTGTTTGTACATGCCGTTACGCGGAATGCGCTTTTCAAGAAACTCCGGGTAGCCCCATTGGCAGCACGAGAAGTACGTCTCGAAATCTTCCCACCGGCCTTCGGGCACAATCTCCGCCAGCACAGCTTCGATTGCCTTGAGGGCGGCGTTGCGGTACCTCTTTTCTCCCGTGATTTCGCCCAGCTTGAGCAGGAACGTAACGCTCATGCTGGTCTCGGGCGTTTCGCGATAATGCTTCCAGGGCTCCTGCGTTTCCGGATGCAGCCAACCGGGGAAGAAGCCGCGCTCGTCCTGCAGAGTTAGCAATCGTTCGGCATACGTCTTGGCATACTCCGGCAGTCGCGCGTCCTGGTCGAGTTCCTCATACCAACGGAGCATGAGCAGGCACGTCCAGCTTGCGTCGAGAAGATGGTACCATCTGTCCGTCACACCGCTCTTCCAGGGCACCCGGTTCGAGTTGGTCCAGTAACCTGTCTGCCAGCCTCTAGACCTGTTGACCTTCTTGCCTCCCAGCTCGACGCGCTCCATCTCCGTGCGGTACACGGACGGAAAAAGCCCGTTTTGCATCGGAGCGCACAGAGTAAGCTCTTTCACCAAGTTTGCCCGGCGCAGCAGATCGTCGTCTTTGTTCCGTTTGGCGAACCGGTACATGCCGGAAGCAGCACGCAATGTGGAGAACCAGGCCTGGTTCCAGATCGAGAGGAACTCGCGGAGATCGTATTCGCTGGGATAGTTGGGTGATTGGGAGAAGTTGACAATGAAAGCCGGTCCGCCCACGCGTTTGTCGTTCAGCTCGAACTCCTGCCATACCGCGTTCTCCCACGTGTCGAAGGCCCAGTTGTAAGTGTGGCGCACGTACGTGTCCATCGGCACGCGGACGGGTTCGCCCTGGGCGTAAAGCGGCCGGGCGTACCGCTCCCAGAGAAAGCGCGACACACGTGCCCACGGGTTGCACGGGGTGTCCACATCTCGGTAGGCGCAGATGAAGAAACCCAGTTCGACCGCGCCCGGTTCGAACGTCATACCCGGTTCCTTCTTGTAGAGGACGTGGGTTGGAATAGAGGTGCGTGTCATCCCGAGCCACATCTTTCGCGCCGGGATGTCGTAATCCATGAACCAGGGGTTGTCTTCGCGCTTGCCGACGATCTCGAGTTGAGGCACGATCACCAGCAGGTCGGATCCGTGCGCTGCGATGAGTGCCGGGGAGCGGAACACGTGTTGCGCAATGCAGTACCCCTCGTACGGCGCCAGATGAGGTGCCCACCACAAGTCGGGCGTGAAATCCAGCGAGAACGTGATGGCGAGTTCATCCTGCTGGATAGTCCGGTCCACCTGCCAGGTCATACGGACGCTCTTCCATCCGTCCCCTTCGTCGTTTACGCTCACTTCGGGTTCAATCTTCCCGCCGAGGCACGGCGTGTCGAACCGCGCCCACTCGGTTTCGCCCAGGCGGACGATGTAACCGTCGGTTTCTTGTTGAATCGTCATTTCCTGCGAGGCTGCCATTGATGCTCCCCCCAACAGTGTCAATAGAATACAGATCAGCTTGTTCATAAGGATTGATCCATCCTGATCTCTCCGGCTTGCGCCCCCCCCGGTGAAGGCGTTCTAGAAGCTCTCCCAGTGAAGAACCTCGGCCACCGGCCGTTTCGCGACCTTTGGAGGAGGTCCAGCGGGGTATCCGACCGGTATCAGACTGACGAGCTTATACCCTGCGGGCACATTGAGGACGTCCATTACATCCTGGCAGTAGACTTTCTTGTCACCGGCCACCCAACAGGCACCGAGACCGAGCGCGGCCGCCGCAACGAGAATGTTGTTAGTCGCCCCACAGCCATCTTCAAGGTAGTACTTCGTGTCCTTGCAGAAAACGGCGATCACGGCCTGGGCATCCGCAATAAACTTCCCGTGATCGGTCATGGCGGCGATGCGGTTCCTGACCGAATCGTCTGTTACCACAACGAATTCCCACGGTTGAACGTTGTTCGCGGTCGGGGCGAGCCGGCCGCAGTCGACAAGTTGCTCGAGCAGCTCGCGCGAGACCTCCCGTCGCTCGAACTGCCTTATGCTACGTCTCGACCGGATGGCTTCGATTGTCTCCATGTGTGCTCACTCCTCGTTTGTGTCGGGGACATCTACTTGCGCACGGCGCTTGTAGACGTTTCGCCACGACTGTTTGGCATCCCAGTTGTTTATATTATCTTCGTTCAGGCGGTCACCGGCCATTTGGCCGTCCTCTGCGCTTCGTTTACCGTCTTGCCCGAGCGAGTAGAGCTGGTATCCGCCCGGGTTGTGGTACAGTTCGGATGCTGCATCCCTGATCGCCATCGAGTTTTCACTCTTGTAGTCGTCGCTGTTGACGTGGATGTAGCCTCTGCCCCATCCGTCTCTGGGTACCCCTTCGGGAAAGAAAGTGACCTCGCGGTTAAGCTCGTCTACCGCGAGTTGGAGGCCCTTCCGGCCGCTTGGAGGCAGGGCGTCGTATCTGTCGCTGTACGCTCGTATTGCCGATTCGATCGCCGTGAGGTTCGCCTCGGTGCGGTACATTGCAGCGCGCAATTGTGAACCTCTTCTCGATAGAAGTGTGGGAAGGATAACCGCCGACAAAAGCAGACAGGCGATTGCGGCAGCCGCGAGGATGCCGGTGACGTTGAATGAGACCACCGTACCTCTTTTCCGGTTCTTGATCCAGAAACTCATGGTTAAGTTACGCGTGAACCTCTTGCTGTTTCCTTTCCAGCATGGTGAATGAAACGAGGGCCGTTGCCACAACGGCAAAATCGAAGTATGCCACCACTAAGGTGACCAGTCCCTGGAACAACAGGTTGCTCGACGCAGGTGCCAGAGAGGTCAGCTCCGCGCCGAACCAGATGACCGTTCCAGCAAGCCATACCGGCAAGAAAGTCCTCAAATGTGCCGACAGGAACCTGGAGAGACCTGCAAACGCTACGCGCAAACTACAATCCCGCCATATTACGAAAGCAGCGACGTATCGCAGTGGAATGTAGATTGCAGGGTAGGGAAGCGGCAACTGGACCAGCACTGCCAACTGCAAGGCGAACGCGCTTAGCAAGGCGTAAATCGCGCTGAGCAGCAACATCCGCAAGTAGAACTTCCGTAGGCTGGCGCCCACTAACAACCCCGCATCGGGCTGGATACCCAAAACCTGTTTCCTCAGGAGTCTGGCGATAATACAATCCAGGAAAGCCTGGACGACACTGGCGACGACACAGGAAATCGAAAGAAACAGAGTGAGTCGGCCTTGGTTGAGGGGTGCTTCCCCACCCGCACCGACAACCTGGGTCGCGATTTGGGTGAGGCCCCATCTCGTCAGGTAGTCCACGGCGAAGTAGAAGGCGATAAAAGGTATGTTGGCGTCGGCTACCGCTACGCCGCGTTTCACGATATCCGCCAAACGCACCTGTTCGTTTTCGAGATGGTCGTTGTTCATTCCTGAGCCGGTTTGTCAGTCCTCGTCCGAGTCCTCCTTCGCAAGCTTCTGCTCCTTAACATTGACGAACCGCACGATCTTGTCCCTGTCGGTCTCGTTGATTAGGGCAAAGCTTGCCCGGACGAGGTAGCGAGGCCCGGGGAGCGCCGAGACGCTGACCACCTTGCAGGCGGCCTCCAGATTCTCAGTTCCGGTCACGTCTTCGGGCACGGCTTTTTCGATATCGGCGTAGGCGCGAGCGAGGTCTATTTCAACGCGCAACAGGTCGTCCACGTTTACGCGCGATTTCAACACCATTGATGCGCCACCACCGCTCAAGGAACCGATTGTGCCCTGCAAATGACCGCTTGACGGGAGCAACCGAACATCTGACGCGCGTTCCAATTCTTCGGGATCCTTCAACGCCAGCTCAGCCACTTTCGTTGGCAGAGAGACCCTCACTCGATAGAAGGTTCGCGCTTGCGTTCTTTCCAGCCTTTGTGCGTGCCCGAGCACGATCGCCAGTTTCGGCGAGTGAAACGACTTGAGCACCTTTGTCCTGAATGAGTACCGCGCGTCGTCGCCACGCCAGAATGCCACGGCGACATCCTGCCCGGGTTCCAGAGTAACCTGGCCGGCTCCGCTTTCAGGCGGCGAGATGAGGATTCCGAGATCGGTAACGTCCAGAACCGCTGCAACGAACCTCGTACCGGAGGCCCCTTTCTTGAGTTCGATCGTCAGTTTCTGCTCGGGTTGGAGCCCCCTTGTCGAGTGCAGCCGTCGGCCAAAAGGAACAAATGTGAGCCCGAGCCTCCTTCGGATATCGCCAAGGGCGTCGCTCGCGGACTCCAGCTCCTCGTCCGTCGCACCGCTCGAACGCAGCGCTGTCATCCGTTTCCCGGCGCACTCATCGAACACGTCTTTCGACGTCAACAACCGCAGAGGTCTATTGGGTACTGTGTCTCGAGCCATTTCCCTGCATATGTTGAGCTCTGTCGCGCTCAGACCTCTCTCGATCGCGACTTCCTCGAAATCGCGCCACAGATCGTCAGCCCTTCTTCTTCTCGCGACCTGTGCTCTGATTATCTCCAACAACAGCGCGATCCCGAGCACAATTAGCCCGATAATGACAAGCGCCCACTGCATTCTGGTCGGTTCAAACGCTGAGAAACCGGTCGTAGCGTACAGGATATAACTCGTCGTGCTCAATTTGTCACACCTCCTTGTAAGTCGGTTCCCGAGGGCATTATACACCCCTTTAGGGGTACATGCAATCACTTGTCATGATCAGAGGGTCCGGCGGAACGCGCAGGTGCTCGGTCCGCCGAGGTTCTGATTCGAAGGTGAGAGCTTGCCTGAGACGGTACGCTGTCTGGCGTTTTCCCGCGAGTTTTGGTAGGATGTAACCTGGCGAATGGTATTGGGGCGGGCGCACCTTTTGTTGTCGAAGACCGGATTGTCGCGAGACGAGAGCGAACCATGAAAGAGTACTTGCAGCACAGGTTGATCCAATTGCTCGCGCTGACCTTACCTTGGCGGGCGATGTACTGGGTGGCAAACGTATTCTCGGGCAAGAACTATCGTGCCGATGATGAATTCAAGAAGGCTATGTTGGCGAATCTGAGGGTTATACTCGGTGAAGGAACTAGCGAGGAGGAAATCGACCGGGTCGCACACGAGACGTACCGTAATTTCGGTAAGTCGATAGGAGAGTTCTTCCGAATGGCCCGTCTCGGCCGCCGGTTTTTTGAGAAGCGTGTGATCGCGCGCGGCAGAGAAAAGCTCGACGAAGCACGGAGCCACGGTAAAGGTGTCATTCTTATAAGCGCCCATCTGAGCAACTGGGAGTTCGGCGGCGCGAAGCTGGTGAGCATGGGGTACCCCGTGCACGGTATAGCGCTCGACCACGAGCAGGAGTCGGTCACAAAGTTGTTCAACAGGCAGCGCGAGTTGAAAGGCGTCCGGACATATTCGTTAACACGGGGTACCCGACCCTGTCTGGAGGCGCTCCGACGAAACGAGCTGGTGCTTCTTGTGGGCGATAGAGATCTCACGGGCACCGGTATAGAGGTCGAGTATTTCGGCAAACCGGCTAAATTCCCTGTGGGACCGGCCCGGTTCTGTCTTGTAGCGGGAGCTCCTCTGTTGCCCGCCTTCATGGTCAGGCAGCCGGACGACTCGTTCGAGCTGATATTCGAGGATCCGATTTATCCTCCGGAAGGCGGGGACAAAAAGGAGCTTGTGCGACAACTGACGCAGCTGGTCGCGAACGTGTGCGAGAAGTATGTCGGGGCGCACCCGGAACAGTTCGTGAACTTCTTTCAAATATGGGAGGACGAGAAATGATATTTCGCTCGAGGGCACCTGTTCGTATAGATTTTGCCGGCGGTTGGACGGACGTAGCGCAGTTCGCGGTAGATCCACCGGGGGCGGTGACTAACGCCGCTATAACAGTCTATTCTTATGCGTCGCTTATGCCCCACGATGGGGATGACCCTTCTTCGCCAGATGATCAGAGTGTCAAGATATACTCAACCGACTTTGACACGTATATCGAAGCCGAGGAGATCGGGAAACTCGAGTACGACGGTAACATCGATCTCGTTAAGGCGGCGATAAAACAGATGAAAGTGCCCGGCGGATTTGAGATGGCCACCCAGTCGAGAGCGCCCGCGGGCAGCGGTCTGGGCACGTCGGCAGCTATGGGCGTAGCATTGATCGGGGCGCTCGGAAGATACGGCGGACAGTATATGGTGGACTACGAGGTCGCGGAAATGGCCAGCCACATCGAGCGGGCTGAGCTCGGCATACGCGGCGGTAAGCAGGATCATTACACAAGCGCTCTGGGCGGGGTGAACTTCCTCGAATTCGAGGGCGAACGCGTCCGGTACTCGCGCCTGGATCTTCCGCAAGAGCTTATATTCGAGCTGGAGAAGAACCTCGTGCTGTGTTATACGGGGAAATCTCGGCTCTCCGGAGACATACATGCCAGCGTTGTGGGCAATTTCGAGCGGAAAGAACCCGGAACTGTCGGGGCGATAGGTGAGCTCAAGAGAATAGCGTACGATATGCGAACGGCGCTTATTGCAGGCGACCTGTACAAGTTCGCGACGCTACTGACGGAGAATTGGCGCAACCAGAAACGGCTTCATCCCTCGGTCACGAACGACCAGATCGAACGGTTCTTCGAGATCGCTGAACGGGAAGGAGCCATCGGCGGGAAGGCGTTGGGTGCCGGTGGAGGAGGTTGTCTACTCTTCTACTGCAAACCTGAGCGGCAGCCGCTCGTCGCCAAGGCTCTCGCGGAGGAAGATGCGCGCATTCTCTCGTTCCAGTTCGATTTTCAGGGACTGTGCTGCTGGGTATCCGCACCCGGCCGCGCTTCGTGGTGAGCTTTTCGCCGGAGTCTCGTCGGAAACCTATTGAAACGAGAGACGCGGCGGTTTTTGAGACGGGGACCACTGTGACAATTCGCGGTTTCGAATTACGTTACGCATGTGCGACTCTCGTATGGTGTGCGATAATTCTGTGGGTTTCGATAACCCCGAACCCGCCCGGCAGAGAGTTTTTTCTTCTCCCGATGGCGGACAAGATCGTTCATTTCTGCGGGTACGCGCTGCTTTGCTGGCTCGCATCGATGAGCCTGAGAAAAGCGGGACGCCCGTACCGAATCGAGACGCTTATCATAGTCCCCTTGGTGTTTTCGATACTTTTTGGAATATTGAACGAACTGATCCAGATGACTGTTGAAGCTCGCAGCGACGAGTTAGCCGACGTTGTAGCTGACGCGCTCGGTGCCGTTGTCGTGCAAGCCGGTTTCTTGTGTCGACGGCGGCGGATAAGCGAGGTTTGAGGTAGTGCGTGAATCGTAAAGGCACGGGCTATAGTGCGGCAGTCTGTATCGAGAATAGACAGAGAGGGTGGTGTTAGGCTGCTATGCTGATGAGTTTTCTGGTTATCGTCATGCTAGTCGCGTCAATGGGTTCGTCTTCGCCCATATCGTTGCGCAGCGCCACGTTTGACGCGCGCCAGGGTGAACCGTATCTCGAGACGCGCCTGCTCGAACAGGCAGGTGAATGGGAAGGAGCGCTCGAGAAGTTCGAACGGATTGCGTCGTCGCGGTCGGAGTTCGCCGATTACGCCTTGCTCGGAGCGGCCCGCGCCTACAGAGAGGTCGGCGAACTGGATCGGGCACGGAGCGCACTCGACGAGCTGCTCAGCAGATTCTCCGAAAGTCCCGCCATACCGTACGCGCGGCTCGAATTGGGGCGCGTTCTCGCCGATAGCGGCCTATTGAGAGAGTCGGCGACGCAGATTGAGCAGGCGCTCGGGGTCCAACCGTCCTCCGTCGATAAGCCGGAGGCGTTGTATCTGCTCGGTTCGGTATACGCGGAGATGGGGTCGGAGGATAAGGCCCTGCGGACGTTCGAACGACTGTGCAAGCTGGCACCACGTTCCGACCAGGCTTTGCTCGGCGCGGAATACCTTGCCGGGGCGGGCAGCACCGTGGGTAAGCTCGATGCAATCCGCGTTTTTGCAGCACGGAAGCGGCACGAAACGGTCATAGAGATTTGCGAGCAGATTCTCGAAGACGAGAGCGTCGGCGGACGTCGGGCAGGGGTCATGCTCGATTTGGCGCGGGCGTACGCGGGCGCCGACCGACCGGATGACGCGATTGAGATGTACGCGACGGTTACCGACCAGTTTCCCGACACCTCGTCCGGAGCGCAGGCACTTCTCGAAAGCGCCTCCCTGAGCGAACGTCGCGGTTACGGAGCGGATGCTCTCTGGATGCGGCAGCGTGTGCGGAACGAGTATCCCGGCACGTCGTACGCCGTTCAGGCGCAGTGGGACCTGGCGCGAAGTTACGATAGGGGCGGCATGGCGGAAGAAGCGCTCGCTCAGTACGTGAAGCTGGGGCATGATCATCCCGGTTCGATCCTGGCGGACGACGCGCTGTTTCGGGCCGGTTTGATGTCGTATCTCTCGGAAGATTACGCCCGCGCGGCGGAGCTTTTCGTCGAGGCGACGAACGTGGCGGCCGACAGACTCGTTGACGATGCGCCGTACTGGGCCGGCAAAGCTTATCTGGCGTGGGGCAAAAGCCATATCGCCGCGCACTATCTGTCCCGTTCGGCACAGGTGAAGCCCGCCGCGTTTTGCAGTTACCGAGCATGGGCGGCGCTTCGACAGCTCAGCGCGATAGGTTTCAGACGCGCGTACCGCGTGCGGCTCGGGAAGGAATGGTTCATGATACTGCCGGCCAGACTTTCTCCGGGAGAGAGCACACGAAATAAGGCTTTATTCAGCGCATCCCCGCCGACCGGATTGAGCGAGGAAGCGCAGAGACTTGCAACGCGTGCGAACTTCCTGCTCAGACATAAACTGCCGGAAGCGGATTGGGATCTGGACAAGTTGATCCTGGCGGTTTCGCCCGCCAACCCGTCGGTGCGGGCGCAACTTTTCCTCTACGTCGAGGCGTTCGACAGGTGTGTGGACACCGCCGAGCGGGCCAGCGCAAATCCCGACGGTCGGACGGAGTTTGCGGACATTCTGCCCTACCTGTACCCTCTTGCACACGTCCGGCAGGTCCAGGAACTCGTCTCAGACACCGAGATTGACCCGCTAATCATACACGCCGTCATGAGGGAGGAGAGCCGCTTGAACGGGAAGCTGGTGTCCAGCGCGGGTGCGGTCGGGCTCATGCAGATCATGCCTGGAACCGGCCGCTGGATCGCGTCCAGGATGGACATCGAGGGGTACGATGAAGAATCGCTTCCTGACCGCGACGTCAACCTGACACTCGGTGTGTGGTACCTCAATTACCTCTGGGATGAGTTTGACGGCGTACTTGTGCACGTGCTAGCCGCGTACAATGCGGGGCCCGCCAACGTCAAAAAGTGGCTTGCGGCCGGTACCGGCTCGGAAGATCTGGACGTGTTCATCGAAACCATCCCGTTCGAGGAGACGCGGAACTACGTTAAGAAGGTGCTCGGCGCGTACGGGAACTACATCCAACTGTACAAGTAGCTTATCTCCGGCGCAGTAGCCCGCTTTCTCCATATCCCTACTTCCATCAGGCTTGAAAGGGCGCATTTTTTGCTTGACATTTCCGATTATCTGTGTAATACTATAGACGTATTAGAGGCGTAATAGGAGGAGGTTGACATGAAAGATATACCAAGAATAACAGAGGCGGAATGGCAAGTCATGCAGGTGCTGTGGCAGGAATCGCCGCGCACGGCGAACGAGGTGGTCGATGCTCTGGCGCCCACAACGACGTGGCACCCGAAGACCATAAAGACATTGATCAACCGGCTGCTCAATAAGAACGCCATCGGTTTCGAGAAGAAAGGCAAAGCGTACCATTATTATCCGCTGGTCGAAGAGGCGGAATGCATGACGGCAGAGAGCCGTACGTTCTTGAAACGCATGTACGGAGGTGCGCTGAAACCTATGCTGGTGCACTTCCTGAAGAATCAGCAGTTGTCGCCGGAAGAGATCGCGGAGCTTAAACGTATTCTCGAAGAAGAGGGGGGATAAACGATGGCACTCGCCGGACCTTTGGCCTCGGTATTTCGGTGGGTTCTTCGCACGTCGGCGCAGGCAAGCGTTCTGATCTGCCTTATTCTCGTGGTACAGGCAGTGCTGCGCCGCAAGCTGGCTCCAAAATGGCATTACGCCTTATGGTTCCTCCTCATAGCGCGTCTGGCGATGCCGTGGACTTTGGAAAGCGGTTTCAGCCTGTTCAACCTGTTCTCCTTCAGGCAGCAGAGCCGGACCACGTTCGTCCTGGGGGAAATCCCGACGGCGCCGACAACCGCGCCGGATGTTGTGGTACGTGTCTCAGAATCCGAGGGTTACGCAACGGCTCTTGCGACCGTCCCGAGGCGTGCATGGAACTGGCGGCGTCTGCGGCGGGTGGTGCTCTACTCCGAGATCGTACCGACGATCTGGCTTGTCGGTGCGCTCGCGTTAGCCGCTTACGGGTTGGCTGAGAGCTTTGTTCTGTCGCTGAGAGTCAGGCGTGAACCGCTCCTCACCGACAGGAATGTGCTCGAGCTGCTTGAGAAGTGCAGGGGAGAGATAGGAGTGCGCAGGTCCCCCGTCATTGTTCAATCGCCCCGGGTCGACAGCCCGTCGCTGTTCGGTCTCATCAGACCGCGCCTCATGTTGCCGCAAGGTATGGTTGAAACGCTCGACAGCCGTCAGTTGCGCTACGTTCTCCTCCACGAACTGGCTCATCTCAAACGCCGCGACTTGGCCGTCAACTGGCTGACGACGCTGCTGCAGGCCGTCCACTGGTTCAACCCGCTCATCTGGTACGCGTTTTACCGCGTGCGAGCCGATCGGGAAGTCGCGTGCGACGCGCATACCCTTTCGCGCACAAATCCTGGCGAATCAAAGCAGTACGGGCAGACTATCGTCCACCTTCTGGAGCGGTTCTCCCAGCCCCGGCGTCTCCCCACGACGGTCGGGATACTGGAAGACAAATCGCAGTTGAAAAGGAGGATCATCATGATCGCGCGATTCAAGAAGAACACGTACCGGTGGTCCGCTGTTGCGGTGGCGCTTCTTGCGGTGTTGGCCTGCGTCGCCTTGACAGATGCCCGAGAAGCTCCAGAAAAAGATGAGGAGAATACCGCTACCTCAGAAACGTCTGCGGAGGAACAGGCGGAAGCCGCCCGCGCCAAGAAGATTGAAGCAATGCGGGAGAAGCTGCAAACCTTGGTCGAGCTCGATTTTGACAGAGGAACCGACATTCGCGACGTGCTCCGTTTAGTGTCAAACTCTTACACGGTCAACATAGTCCTTGACGATCGCGTGGTACTGCCTCCAGAGGGAATGCCTGCCCGACGGATCGGCGGTATAGAGCCGACTGTTGAGAGCGCGATGCCCAGGATCTACCTGCCGCGAATTCCGCTCGACGAGTCTCTCGAAGCGATATTGAAGCCAGCGGGGCTTGCCTATAAAGTGCTGCCGGAATTCATATGGGTCTCGACACCGGCAGTTTTGCAGACGGAGCCACTTGAGCCGGTGGAGACCAGGTTTGTGCTTCCTTCTGCGACCGACAAGGAAAAGGGGTCGCTGACCGCTAAGTTGGACAAAATGAGAGAAGTGTTGCGTAACGAGTGTGCTGCTGATTTTCACCGGGGCACAGATCTTAGCAACGTGACGGATTTCTTGGCGAACTTCTACGATGTGAATATCGTCATTGACGAGCGTGTGATGTTGCCGCCGGCCGGCGCACCTGCCCAACGAGCAGGTGAGATAAAACCAACTATCCCGAGAGAATCTCCCAGGATGTGGCTCGGGAATCTTCCGGTCGGCGAAGCCCTGATAGGGATATTGAAGCCGATGGATCTGGACTATAGGGTGTTGCCGGAGTTCGTCTGGATATCGACGCCGGACGTCTTGCAGACCGAGTCGTTTGCATCAGTCGAAAGCCGATTGGCACTTCCACGCGCGGAGGGAGAACTCACCGATTCTGTCAAGGAGAAACTGGATAATATGCTGGCGCATTTGAGCACGATGGTAGCTGTTGATTTCGAGTCGGGATCGGATATTAGCGACGTGTTGGACTTCCTGAGGGACTTCTACGAAGTGAACACAGTCCTTGACGAGCGTGTGATGCTGTCCCCGGATGGAACAGCAACGACACGAGCGGAGGGAATGGAACCCACCATTCCGAGAGAATCTCCCAGGATAAACATAAAGCGCATCCCGGCCGGCGACGCGCTGGTGGCTATACTGAAACCGATGGGCCTCGACTACAGGATTCTGCCGGAGTACATCTGGATTTCAACGTCGGACGTCCTGCGCCGTGAAACGAAGCCGCTGAAGTCCGTCAGTCCCGGCACCGACCGGGCCGGACGAGATGCTGCGGGGGATATTCACGTGCCCGTCGGGGTAGACCCGGCAGCGATCCGCCCCTTCACGATTAGCGGGACGCTAAGAAAGGACCAGGAAGGCCGCCTAGCTCTCGGAGATGACGAGCCGGTTCTCCGCCAGATAGAGCGTATGAAAAAGAAGCTGGAAGTTCGGGGCAATTGGGATCTGGATGTTGGCTCGGACATCCGCCAGATCTTGGATTCCGCGTCCAACAGCTACGACCTTAACATCGTTCTTGACACGCGTGTCATGTTGCCTACAGACGCTGATGCTCCGATGAAGCGCGGCGCGCTGGAGGCGACCGCTAAGAGCGAGCTGCAAGAGGCGGTTCGTCTGACAGATGCACCCCTAGGCGAGGTGCTGAGGACCGTCCTGTCACAGTTGGGCCTCGAGTACAGGGTCGAACCGGAGTTCCTCTGGGTCTCGACGCCGTACGTTCTAACCTACGAATCGTACGAGGAACTTGAGACACGCTACTTCCTGGTCGATGACGCCAAATGGGCTGTGGAACTTCTGGCCAAATTGCGCGGCAAGGCACCTGTCGTCAAGGACCTGAATACCGGCGAAACATTATCTTACATGGACTTCAATGAGGAGAGCAACCTCCTTGTCATCCACAACATCCCGTCCAATTTCGAGATAGTCGAAGAAGGACTTAAGTGATTCGGCACGTCCGCGCAGAGAATTAAAGAAGCCGTGCGGGCCCTTGTTGACTCCGGATGAGCGCGGTTCAGCACCGTCATTCCAAAACCTCGATGCCGACTACACGTACCGCCGGGGGTTGGGTGTAGTTAGCGTACGCGACATCGAAACGTCCACGGTCAAGGCCGACACCGTCTTTCACGGGGGAGACAGACACGCGATACCGGCAGTGCAGAGGTTTGCCGGGCTCCAGAGACGTCGGGAAAAACGCGCCGAACCGCCCGTACTGTCTGGTCGAGTACACGGTCGGTCGCGGGTTCGTCGGATGGTCCATGTGGTGGATTGCATACCGTCTTTCGAGCACGACCGGGCTCTGTACGCACCACGAACCGTCCACGGAATCGTCGATTCGACGTGAACCTTTCGGGATAATGTATCTGGTGCTACCTCTGTGGTACGCGACCTCCTCGGCCGCACGGAACTGAAACCCTGCGTGATGAAGGTTTGCCCCGGGCATATCTATCGGGCCGACAAGCGTTTCGAGACGAAATATCATGTCGAACATGTGCCGTTCGCCCGGCTGTTTGTAAACGACCGCTTCGCGCCGTTCGCGGATCAGCGGTTCGCCGGCCGGGTTCATCCAATCGATTATGGCGACGCGACGAGCCAGCACGGGACCTGCGCTCGATTCCTGATCTACAAACTGCACGTGCTGCTGGTAGCTCTTGTCGCTCATTGCCCACAGGTTGTAAGTGTTGTCGCCAACCTTCACTTCACTCCAGCCGATGTACATGCCGCGATGGTGGTTATCGTGCTTCCCGCCGGGACCGTTCGTGATGAAGTTCGCGCCGTCGAAGTCGTAGACGTGATGGAACGGTTTGAACGTGTCGTAGTGGCGGTCCGGATCGAATTCGTAAACGTACCGGTAGACGGGGCGGTCGCCGAAGAAGCAGTCCAGATAGGTACCGGGCGTGTCTTTGAAGTGAAACCTTGGAGAGGTCGCGGGAGCGTTTTCGGCACCTATCCGCGCGATGTACCGTTTCTCCTCGCCCGGATCGGCCGACTCGACAATCCACGACAGTCGCAGCGCTTGTACGGTGGCGTCGGGTCCGAAAACCCGCTCGACCTGACCGGGAACCGTCGCGTTACCTTCCTTTAGCAGCACAGTCGTGTCGCCGTCTGCGAACAAGTCGGATACAACTGCCTCCGACACGCGTTCGCCAACAGGAATCTCAACGCTCACCGGCACGTGCGACCTCGGGACGCTCCCGGCGTCCATGACCATCTCGATCGTGCACGTCGGTGCCGCATGCGCATGGGAACACAGCATCATCGCGGTAATTGCTACCAAGCCTGCCACAAGTCTAAAGCACGTCCTACCGTAACTCATTCCAACCTCCTTCGATTCTGAACAACTTGAACCCTGTTCCTCCCCTCACCCGGGCAAAACCTCGGCCAATTATAGGCGGAATCAGTCTGCAACTCAAGGGCTACCGGTGTCGAGGGTTTCGACAGACAGGAATGTCCGTCCCACCAAGACGGAGGTAGGCAGTGTATCGCAACTGTCGACAGACAAGAATGTCTGTCCCACCAAGACGGAGGTAGGTGTTGTATCGAGGCTTTTGACAGACAGGAATGTCTGTCCCACCAAAACGGAGGTAAGGCGGGCGGCTTGCTCTATCTATCGCATAGTCGGATGTATTTGCAATGTTCACATCCGTCCGGTGCCGGGTGGAAATCGTCGGCGCGTATTCCTGCAATCCGCTTTTCGGCCTCCGCCGCGACCTGTTCGAGCGATTCCTGGTCAACAGGTAGCGCGACCTCCACCGACGGTGTCAAAAAGAAGAGGAACGCACGCGGGATCGACCCGTCCGTGAGGCGCGATACCGCCAAGGCATAAATACCTAGCTGGAACCTGTATTTCTCAGCGTGTCCTTCCGCCTGTTTGGCAGTTACCTTGTCGGTTTTGAAATCCAGCACCCACCGAGCTCCCTCGACATCTACGAACGTCTTGTCGATCGCACCTTCGATGACCGAGCCGTCGAGATTGAGCGAGAACGGCAGTTCGCTGCGTACATCAGTCGCTGCCAATATCCTCCTGGACGCGTCTTGCGACGTGAACCGCTCATACATTGACACAATGTCGTCTTCGAGCGGTGTTCGGAGAGCGACGTCGACTATTCTTCTCTGATCCAGAACGTGTCGAATGAGTTCCCGCACATCCTGTTCCCCATTACCGCTCCACAGCTCGAACACCTTGTGAGCTACGTTGCCCCGTTCGGCCGGCGATAGTTGTCTCTTCGCCGCGACCGCCGGTGCGACGTCATACAGTACCGCTTCCGGTATCTCGTACACGTACTTGAGCTCGTACAACCGTGGGCACGCGCCGTAATCTTCAAGCTCGGTCACCGAGAACCGATTCTTGCGTCGAAGCGACCGCGCAACCGGTGCAGTTCGGGCGAATATGTTCGGTGCGTCGATCCCTGCGCTTGCCTTTCCGGCCGGGATAGTCTCGAAAGCCTCCAACTCCTTTCTATACTTCCGCGCGAGACTCACGCCTGCCTTTGTGGGCTTTGGCGCACCAATCTCAGTAGTGACCGCAAAAGTGTAGCCCTCGTCTCCGTACGGGATTTCCTCGCGAACGTCGGTAAGTTCGTATTTCGACTCGAACCATCGCATCCACGATTCCTGCTTCCCTTTCCCCGGCACGCCGCTCAGTACAAGATAGTCTTTCGCGCGGGTACACGCGACGTACAGCAACCTCTTGCTTTCGGCGACGTCTTTCGCCTTATCCTCGTCGGCGATGAGCTTGTAAAGCGCGGTCGGCTCGAGTCCACCGGTACTGGTTGTCAGTTTCAACCCGAATGCGCCGTTCGCATGGACCAGTACGTCCGGTCTTTGCACGTTCGCCGTGCCGTGGGAAAGATCCGCGACAAACACCACCGGGTACTCCAACCCTTTGGCTTTGTGTATCGTGGTCACTTTCACCACGTCGCTCTTCTCTTCTTCGATGACCGCTTCGCCCTCACGGATCTCCTGCGTGACGAACTCGTTGATGTAGCCTATGAAGTCGCGCAACGTGAGTACACCTCGCCGTTCGAAGTCACGGGCGGTTTCCACAAGCTTCCTCACGTTGGAGACCTTCTGTCTGCCAAGAAACATCGTACGCAACACCCAAAGGTAACCTGTCCGGTTCACGATCTCGGTGATCAGCCGTGATATGGAGTACCGATCTTTCGCCGCGCGTAGCCTGGAGAGGATGTCGGATGCGTTGGCGAGTTTCTCGCGTTCCTCATCGCTCAACTGGTCGTGATCAACCCGGATCGCTTCGAAAAGAGGTTTTCCGTCGCGTTTCAGCCAGTACAACGCGTTGTCGGACAGGCCAAACATCGGCGATCTGAGCACACCAGCGAGCGCGATCTCGTCATCCGCGTTCTCCAACACTTTCAGGAAGCAGACGATGTCCCTGATCTCCTGTCTGCCGTAAAAACCCCCGCCGGATGTCAGGTAGTACGGTATTTCGTACTCGCGCAGCGCCTTCTCGTAAACGGGGAAACCTGTCATAGCCCTGAACAGAACCGCTATGTCGCCGTACCTGACCGGCCGGACGCTTTCCGTTCCGTCTTCCTCGAACGACACCAGCGATTCCTTGTTCTCGACCATCCGGCGGATACGACGCGCTATCAGTTCCGCCTCGTGAGGACGCATCTCCTCGAGCGTGTCACCGCCGTTGGTCGGGTTCGCCAGGAGAAACTCGACTTCCGGTCGGTCGGAGATTGTGGTGCGGTTTGCGATGAGATCGGCGTACTCAGCCTCGTACAGCGCTTCTTTATGCTCGGCGCCGATGAGCGGGCCGAAGAAATAGTTCACAAAACTGACAATCTTCGGTCGGGCACGAAACGTCAGATCGAGGTTAACGACGCGTCCGGTTTTGCGAATGTTATCCTCGGTCTCCCTGAATACGGAAACGTCCGCACCACGGAACTTGTAGATCGACTGTTTCGCGTCGCCGACGACGAAGAGCCGGTTCTGCGTGTACTTGCCGGTTTCGTCCGCGGTGAGATGCCGGATGATCGCCGCCTGCAGCCTGTCGGTGTCCTGGAACTCGTCCACGAGAATGAACTTGAGCGTTTGCCGGTAGTGCGCGCGCACCGACGCGTTGTCGCGTAACAGGTCGCGCGCTTTGATCAAGAGATCGGAATAATCCAGCGCGCTTTGCTCGCGTTTCACCTGCTCGTAGTTATCGGAGCAACGGATAAACGTCCGGGCGAGCAATTGGGCCGCCTGCGCCGCGCGCCGTTCGACTTCTTCGGAGTCCGGAGCGCATACTGCCAGCAACTTCTTGGCAAGCGTCTTGGCGGCTTTCAAACTGCCTCCCACGGCTTTCATCTCGGTCTTGTCCGCCCAGTTCTTAGCGCTGCCTCCGCTCAATGACACCCGGCTTATCGCGTCGAGCGCTTCCACTCTCTCGTCAACCGAGCCGGTCGTTTCAAGTCTCTTGGCGAGGCTTAATATTGTCTCGCGTGCCATCTCCTTCTTGTCGTCGGGATTGTTCGCTGCGTGTTCTGAGAGGAATTCGATCTCTCTGGCCCACTCGGGATCTCGCGTGAGTCGGTCGAGCGCCGCTTCTCTGAGGTCGGTTCCAAGACGCCGTATCTCGCGTGCGATACTTTCGCCGTCGCCGGTCGCTGCCGAGCGGGCGCCATTAATCGCGCGGTCGATCTCCTGGAACAACGCTGCGATCATTCTCGCGGCTCGTCCGAACCCGAACTCGTCCACCAACTCGACCGCTGCGCTGTCATCCGCCTCGACGAGCAACCTGAGCGTTTCCTTGACCGTACGGTCGAGCAGGATGAGACTTTCTCCCTCGTCAATAACCATGAAATGGGGGTCAACACCGCTCTCTGCGGGGAACTCTCGGAGCATACCCGTGCAGAAACCGTGTATCGTACCTATCCTCGCGTTTTCGACCTCTCTTCTGTGCGTTTCCCATCTGGCGACATCTTCGGGAGATGCAGCGTTGCGCGCTCTATCCCGGCACGCCTCCCTGATACGCTCCTTCATCTGTAGCGCAGCTTTCTCGGTGAAAGTGATGGCAGCGATGTCCGACACGGCAGCCTCGTGCCGGTCCAGCAGGTGGACGAACCGTTCAACGAGAACGCGGGTCTTTCCGCATCCTGCGCCGGACATCACGCACAGGTCTTTATCAACCGTTGTGACCGCCTTTTCCTGTTGACCAGTGAGGTTCATCTATATCCGCCTACTCTGCTGGTTTTTCCTCTCGTTCTTTTCGCAAGGCATCGAGGATCACGCTCAACCCAGGGACCGCCCCCCCACTATCCGGCAGCACCTTCTCGATCTTGCGCTCAATCCTGCCGCGTTCGTAACGGCATATCTCCTTGTAATCGCACCATCCCGGACATTCGTCCGAAGGGAAGACCGGGAATATGCCGCATCGGATGCTCTTCGCATATTCCTTTATGTACTCTCGGCATTTAGCCAAGGCGGTCTCCCAGTCCGATTTACCTCTGCGTAATCCCTTTTCGGCCTTCTCGTAGTCGCCGCACAACCTGTAGAGTTCGGCCTCCACGCACTGGGTCCCGCGACCCCGGAGAAGCAGCTCCTCGCAAGCCATCCAATAGACCGGTAACTGGAAGCTCCTGCCCTCGGCAACCTCTCTCCAGCTTGTCTGCGCATTACCCGTCTTGTAATCTACGACCACACAAACGGTATCCTTTTCGGAAACGTCCACACGGTCAATCTTGCCGCAAAGGCGCACATCGTCCACGATCAAAGGGTCTCCCATTGAGTTCGCGTCATACGGTGGTTGCAGCTTGAGGCCGAAGCAGAGCTCGAAGAACGCCGGACACCTGTCTGGTCGCTTCCTGGAGTTTTCTATTTCGTGGTCTATGAAGCGCTCGAGATTACGTTCAATCGCTCGTCTCACCAGTCTCCACAGGCTTCTGTTACCGACGGGTCCGACTCTCTCGAACCGGTCGCACTCCTCGTGGGCAACTTCTATGATACGCGCAACGAGTGCATCGCGTTCGTTCTCCAGCAATTGTACCGGGCCGCCGGATTGGTCACGCAGTTCCGTGTAAAACCGCCACAGTATATTGTGGTACAGGTTACCTCGGTCTATTGCTGTCAGTTCCTCTTCGGGTTCTTCAATCGGCTCAAGCCTGAGCACCCGCTTGCAGAAAAACATGAACGGGCAGCACCCGTAGTTCTCCAGGGCGGTCGGGCTGAATGCGTGTTCCTGCGAGTACGTTTCGGCGATCTGCTGCAGCACCCGCGTATTCGTCAATACGCCGTCGTATTCATCCTGAAAATCGGGCGATTGCCTTCTCTCTTCGAGATATGCGTTCAGGACCGCGCGGCGCATGGGCTCGCGTCGAGTCTCAACGGCGCGGTTGTACAAAGCGGCTGCATGGCTTCTTCGTTCCTTTTTGCCGTCCCTCGTCCACAGAGCGTTGAAGAGCCACAGACCGAGGTCCGACGTGTTCCAAACTGAACCTGGTTCGGGAACCGGTTCCGAGTAGAGCATCTCGTTCCGCTGTGCGGCCGGTTCGAGGAGATCGAGAACTTCGTCGAGGTAGAACGACCGCATGCGTGACTGACCTTTTGCGTCGGTGACGGGATAGGTCAGGCACAGCCTATCTGTGGCGCGGGTGACTGCCGCGTAAAAGAGAAACATCTCCTCCGCGTTTTTCGTGCCGCGCTCCTGTAGGTGGACGCCGTGCCCGGCGAGACTGCGGCGGGCCGAATCATCGTAGAGCGGATCCTGGCCGTGGTGACGTGGGAAAACCTTCTCCACAAGCCCGCCGACAAACACGACGGGAAACCTGTAGTGACGGGCATCGTCGATGTTCAGAACACTGATCTTTCCTTCTGCTACTCGCGGTTGAACTTGGTGCTCGCGGTCGAGCACGTGCCGCAGGTTTGTGCAGAATTGCGCCAATTCGTGCTTGTCCTGTCGCCGATCAATCTGCTCCATTTCTCCCAGGATTTCCAGGAAGCGTGCGTACGCTCTGAGATCTCTCGTGATCAGTTCGGGCGTTTCGGCGCAGAGAATCGCATCTTTGACGCCAAGACGCCGCAGCACTTCGCGGACGGCGACCGTGAAGTCGGCTATGGTCCCTTCGTCCGGGACAATATCGAGTAGCTTCCCGAGCTCCTGGACGAACCTCAGCACCTCGGTTATCTCCGCCAGTTCGTTTCTGCGCGTCTGCTCGGCAGCGAGCCGGTCGTTTTCGGACAAAGGTTCGTCGGCATCGGAAAAATCTTTCTGGAGTTCCAGAGCGCGCTTTTTCGTCTTGATCCTTCGGAGCCACTGGTCACGTTTGCGCAGGATCCCCGTGCTTCTCGCCCACCGTTCGACCCAATCCGGCAGTAGCTCGGACCAGTCGGCACCGAATCCGACGTAGTTCGATTTGATGAATCTTATGACGCTGTCCCGCTCCCAGTCTTCTTCCAAAACGGCGATAGCGTTCAGTACAGTCTTTACAGCCGGATCCCGCGAGAGCGGTTCGGCACGGCCGATGCGATACGGGAGGCCGTAAGCGTCAAAAGTATCCCGCACTAACGGCGCGTACACGTCAAGCGTACGGAATATCACGGCGATATCGTCCGGTTCATGGCCGCACTCGAACACCAACCGTTTGGCTTCTCTGGCAATCTCCTCGACTTCCCTGAGCTCGGATGGCGCCTCAACAACTTGGATTTTACCGAGAGCTGGGATTCTTAGGGGGCTTCCAGAGGCCCGGTCGCGGAAAAGCCCGCATTCCAGCGCAGCCAGGGGAGTGTCAGCGTCATGAGCTTCCAGCACCGTCTCTTTGATGTCCGGAAACCGCTGTCTCAAGGCCAGTAACGTCCGCGCCGGAGCGGCGAACAGATTTCTCCGATCCGGTGCATCGTCGTAGTCGAGCGTGAAAAGAACTCGCGGCACAAACTTCGACAGCTCCTCCACGACCGTGAGCTCTGCCGAGGTGAACGAGTGGAATCCGTCTACAACCACGAGCACTAGATCTTGAAGCTCCGGCGCGCCTCTCGTTCTAAGTATCTCGGTCGCTATCCAGTAGCCTCCCTCGGTATCGTACAGGGCCCGTTCGTGGAGCTCACGTTGGTATGTGGAGTATATGGCCGCAATCTCACCATCGCGGGTTGTACAGCCTTTTCTATCGAGCGCGTCCGAGAACTGTTCGGGCGTGACCTCGCACAGCTTAAGTTCTCTGATAAGTTGGCCGGCCACCTCGAGCAATCCGGGGAAACCGGCGACACCTTTGAAAAAGACGAGTTCGCCGGCCTCGTCCATTTTCTTCACGATGTCTTTCAGCAGGAGGAAGCGCCCGACGTCGGTGATAGCCGACGCCGGGTATCGGGCTATCTCGAGAACTAGTTCAATGACTCTCTTGAAAGTCATGATTCGCGCGCAGAGCAAACCGGAAATCTTGTGGTCAAGCAGCACGTTCTTCCTGGTCTGTGCGGCTTTTCCACTGGCGGGCAGGATGAGCATCGCACGATGGTCCCCGTGCCGTTTCACGCAGTCGAGGTATTGGTCGGTCACCGTGCGCGTTTTACCCGAGTTAGTCGGTCCCAGGACGATCTCAACGGTACCCATAGCACGTGTTTTCCCTTGCCGGCTTGAGTTGCCCCCCACCTCGTGTTATCGATCATGTTACCACCAGAACCGATTCAGTGACAAGCGGTACGGCGACTTTGTGCGCTTGGGAAAGACGAAGCTGTCTCGGTGGCTGCCGGCTTGACAGTGCCGATAGCCGCTGCTATACTTCGCGACGGAGGATACGCGGTTATGGGCTACCTGGAAACGTTCCGGAAATATCTTGCGTCCGAAAAACTTAAGCTGACCCCGCAGCGGGAGACGATACTGGACGCGATATTTGCCACGCACGGCCATTTTGACGCGGACGATCTCTTCTTCGGCCTGAGAAAGAACGGTAAACGCATATCAAAAGCCACGGTGTACCGTACGCTCGAACTGCTTACGGCCGCAGGCTTGATCAGGGAGGTCGATATCGGCAAGGCACATCGTGCGTTCGAGCACGTTTTCGGACGTTCGCACCACGATCATCTGATATGTACGGTATGCGGGAAAGTGGTTGAGTTCGACGACGCTCTCATAGTCGAGCTCCAGGACAGAGTCTGTCGCAGGTTCAGTTTTAAGCCTGAATCGCACAGTTTGCGCATTCGCGGACGATGTTCCAGTTGCCTGAAACAATGAGCCGCTCAACCGGGAGCCTGGGATCCGGTTAGCAGGCAGGTTGTCTGTACGGGCGCACGGAACCATGTGGATTGCAGGGAGAGCTGCCGCCCAGAGCGAGCCTTGGCGGCGGCGAAGAGGCTGAAACACCATGAACGATCGAGAACGGTTCAAGAAAACCATGCATTTCGAGCCGGCGGACCGTGTCACTTACTGGGAGGTCATAGGCTTCTGGAAAGAGACGCTCGAGAGGTGGCAGACCGAGGGTATGCCGGATGATGTGTATCCTCAGGTGTTTTTCGGCATGGACAGACACGAACTGGCGCCTATTATCGTGACGCTGGTGCCGCCGTTCAAAGAGCGTGTTATCGAGTACGACGAAACGACTGAACTGGTCAGGGACGGCAGCGGGACGGTGTGCCGACGGCTGCGTGACGGCAGTTCAATACCGAAGTTCGTCGAGTTCCCGGTCAAGGACAGGCAAAGTTTTGCCGAGATGAAAAAGCGCTACAGAGCGGACTCGCCGTGTCGGTATCCTGCGTATTGGGAGGACTACAAACGGTCAGTGCAGGATAGGGACTATCCTCTGGGTATACACTGTGGCAGCCTTTTCGGGTGGCCGCGTAACATGATGGGGCTAGAGAACATCGCGGTGGCTTTCTACGACGATCCGGCGTTGGTTGAGGAGATGATGGAGTTCTTGACGGAGTTCATCATAAACACGATCCGCCGCGCCCTGGAAGAGATCGGTGATATAGATTACGCTATATTCTGGGAGGACATGGCGTATCGCGGCGGCAGCATGATTTCGCCGGCGCTGTTCAAGAAATATATGGTGCCGAGGTACAAGAGGATAACCGAGCTGGTCCGATCCAACGGTATTGACGTGATCCTGGTGGATTGTGACGGCAACCACGACGAGCTGACACCGCTGTGGCTGGAGGGCGGACTTAACGGCGTGTATCCGCTGGAGGTTCAGGCGGGCGAAGATCCGGTGCGGCTCAGGAAAGAGTACGGCAAGGACCTCCTCATGGTGGGCGGTATCGACAAGATGGTGCTGGACAAGAACAGAGAAGATATCGACCGGGAACTGGATCGAAAGGTCCCATTTCTGATAGAATCAGGCGGATGGATCCCGAGTATTGATCACTGCGTGCCGGCCAACGTGCCGTTTGACAATTACATGTACTACCTGGAGCGGCTCAGAGCGATCACCGAAGGGTAGTTCGCTTCGGGCTCGAGCTCTGGCCTGGTTGCGCGATGTTCATAGGAGCAAGGATGCCATGAGACCCAGAGCCATCTGCATCATTAGTCTGACCCGATTGTTCTCCCTTGGGTTTGTGCCCGCGTTTACGATACTCCTCTTAATGGACGGGCCTGCGGGTGCGCAGGAACGCGTTGCCCCGGACTTGGCGGAGCAATATCGGAGAAACGTCGAGGAGCGGCGCAGCGAGCTGCGGTCTATCCGGGAAGACGTTCAACAGATTGACGATGCCGTGCGTGATTTGCGGAAGGAGATGGCCGCGGAGAACCGCCAAGGCAGAATGAAGGATCTCCGCTCCAGGATTGACGATCTCCGCAAGCGTCAAGAAGCCCTCAACGGGAGAATTGAGAGGGAGCGGCAGGCGCTATCCGGGGCGGCGGAGCCGGACGAAGCGTTCCGTCGCTTGTCGGCCGGTGATCTTGTCGAGCGGGAGCAAGAGAAGGAGAAGGCGATTAGAGGTCTGGACGGGCAGATTGCCGCGCTCAAGAAACAGCTTGGCGAACAGCAGGGACGTGAGGTCCGCGAAAGGAATCTTCAAGACCAGATCGAGGAGCTTTCGCGCAGACGCGACGAGCTGGCCAGCCGGCCTCGTATCGATCCGGAAGACATGTCCGATGCCGAGGCCGTTGAGGTCGCGTTGGCCGAACGTTTTACCGAGGCGGAAACCAGGAGGAATGACGAGCTTAAGCGTGTTGGGGCGCGGATCGACGATTTGCAGAAAAGACTCGCGAAAGAAGGGCGGCGAGTCAGGCGAGGAAGCATAGAAGCCATGATCGCAGAGCTGAAACTGCGAGAACGTGAGCTCGAGGTAGCTCCTGCACGGCGTGGGGAGGACGAGGCGGCCGGCGAGCCCGGCAGGGTTATTGAGCGCGGACTCAAGCGGGAGCGGGAGCAACAAGAGCGCCGCGTCGAAGTGCTGAACCGCAGGATAGAGAGGTTGCGTGAGCAGTTGCGGGTCGAGAACCGAACCGCACGCCGCAAGAGTATAGGTCTGCAAATTAGGGAGCTGGAGCGCGCCAGAAGCGGCAAGTCTCAAAGTGATTTCGAGCCGCCGCCGAGAAAGGGTTTCACCGGTGCGCCTTACGGGAGCGCCTGGGATCTCGATGCCGAGTATAAGCCGCCGGAGACAAGCGACTAACGTCCTATCTTCGTTCGATTCGGATGGCCTGATCAATGATCGTGCTGGACTTCTCCGCCACGCAACGGACTTCGGCGGAATCTCTGAAAGAGCCTGATTAACATGAAAATACTGATCATGGGAGCAGGTTCTATCGGGTCGGTGACGGGCGGGTTTCTGGCTGAAGCCGGTCATAACGTAACACTTGTCGGGCGAGCCACCCACATGGCAGCCATCGACCGGGACGGTCTTCGCATCGACGGGATCTGGGGCGACCATCATGTCACGAATCTCCAGACCGCGACGTCGTGCGATGAGCTCAGCGGGGAGACTTTTGAGCTGGTGATCCTATCCGTGAAAGCATACGACACTGGACAGGCTATCGAGGAGGCCGCCCCGCTGGTCGCTCCTGACGGTCTCGTCGTATCATTCCAGAACGGACTCGGCAACGTCGAAACCATTGCTGCTGCGGTCGGTGCCGAGAGGAGCCTGGGGGGGATGGTGATATTCGGTGGACGAATTGAGCAGCCGGGACGCGTGACCGTTACGGTTTACGCCAACGAGGTCAAGATAGGCAGTCCCACCGGCGAAGTCAACCTCGACCGTGTGAAAGAGGTCGCCCGACTGCTCCATGCCGCCGGTGTCCCGACGCTCGCGACCGACGAGATAGACAAGCACATCTGGGGCAAGATACTTTATAACGGCGCGCTCAATCCGTTATCGGCCATCCTCAACGCCACGTACGGAGAGCTGGGTGCCGACGAGACCACCCGCGAGATCATGGCCAAAGTTGTTGAAGAAGTTTTCGCTGTAGCACAGGCACGCGGCGTGGAGCTTTTCTGGAAGCGGCCGGATGAGTATCTGAGAGTGTTCTACGAGGAACTGGTGCCGCCGACCAAAAGTCATTACGCCTCAATGCTCGAAGACCTGAAGAGGGGTGGCAGAACCGAGATAGAGTCCATCAACGGGGCTGTCGTCAGGTACGGCAACGAGGCAAACGTCGCATGCCCGGTCAATGAGGTTCTGGTTGGCATCATCCGAGTGATGGAACGGGCTTACGGGAAAGGGGCGGATGGGGAAGAAACTTAATATAGTGGTGTTGATGGGAGGACCGAGTTCCGAGCACGACATATCGCTCAAGACGGGCGGAAACGTCGTCGAGGCGCTCGATAAAGAGAAGTACACCGTGAAACCGGTGAAGATAACGCGCGAAGGCAAATGGCTTCTCCCGGAAGCCGGTCTTACGCTGATCGGCGAGGAGCAGCAGAGTGGCGATCCCGTGCCGGTTAAACACGCCAGTCCGGTGAAAAGCGTGAGCAGGGATGAGGTTGACGTGGTTTTCGTTGCGCTGCACGGCCCGTATGGGGAGGACGGAAAGGTGCAGGCGCTGCTCGAGATGATGGATGTCCCGTACACCGGCTCCGGCGTGTGCGCGAGCGCTTTGGCGATGGATAAGCTTCGGTGCAAACAGCTTGTCGCGTACCACGGCATACTTACCCCGCGGCATCTTATAATCGAGGAAAGGGACTGGACGGCGGACCCTGAGGAGGTGCTGACGCGCGTCGAACGGAACTTGGGTTTCCCGTGCGTGCTAAAACCTATCGAGCAGGGGTCGAGCGTCGGTATGGGTATTCCCGAAGACCGGGAGAAGCTTGAGCGTCTCATGCCAACAACGCTAAGTTATGAGGGGCGAGCGATGATAGAGGAGTTCGTACCGGGTAGAGAGTTGACCTGTTCCGTGCTCGGCGGCTTCCCTGGCGAGGAACCGTTCGCGCTGCCCGTCACTGAGATAATACCTGTCACGAGCAGCTTCTTTGACTATGAAGCTAAATATACGCCGGGCGCTTCCCGCGAGATCACACCGGCTGAGCTCGAGGCGGAAACCACCAGCCGCGTTCAGGAAGTCGCCGTGAAGGTCCACAAGATAGTCGGTGCCGGTTCAATGAGCCGTACCGATATGATCCTCTCCGACGCGGGGCTTTGCTTCCTCGAGATCAACACCATCCCCGGCATGACCGAGACTTCGCTTCTGCCGCAAGCTGCCGCGGCGGCAGGTATGTCGTTCCCGGAACTGCTCGACAGGCTCGTGCAGGTCGCGATAGCGACGCACGAGGAACGGCGGAGACGAGGACGTTAGGGCCGCCTCAATACACTCTCCAGCTGACGCACATATCGACTCGGTTCCAGCACAGGGATGACAGGAAAGCGTACTACTCAGTGCGCTTTCTTCTGAGCCGCTTTCGATTGCTTACGAGTCCGACTTCGTGCAGGTTTACGCCCAGTTCGCGCGCTACGACGGAACATTTCGCTTTCAGGATGAAGAAAATGTCGTGAGGAAGAACGTCGATCGTCTCGAAATTGCCCTGCCCTTTTGCGACAATCAGGTCCGACCGGTCCAGTACTTGACGAAACTCGTCGGATACGAGATCCGGCGGAGCGCCTATCGTACCCGTCCCAGTTGGGACTATGGTGGCTATTTCATTCATCCCCGTGTATTCGGCGTCTTCCATGGTGGCATCGTTGATTATCGGCGCGCTTTTCACCGCGTAGATGACGCGTGCATGCTCCGACAACGCTCGGACGAGCGGCTTGTCGAACACTATCTCGCCTGCATTGTCACCGACTAGGAGGACGTCCTCGGCGTCCGCCAGAGATTCGCGGAATTCGCCATAATCGTCAACGGCGAAACTCTGTTCGAGAACCTGGTGAACCGCTTCGTTGATATCGAACGATTTCATCACTCCCATATCGATCACGTTGCCGGCTGCGGAAAGCTGCAATGCGGCATGAAGCTTGTCGGGCGCCGACTGGACAATATTGTCCAGCTCTTGTTCCATTGCGAGCGCAATATCGTTATGCTCGCGCTTTTTCTCTCGAAACGGGTCCGGATTGCCGGTCACCGCTACAACCGTCTCGTACGCGATCATCGAGTTCACGGCCGGGGCGAGAGAAAAGTCAAAGTGCTGCAGCCGGTTCACTATCTCGAGCACCACGCGCTCGTGAAGCCGATCGTCGTCGGTCGCGATCCTTGCGGCTCTCAGCCCTTGATCTACAACACACCCCACACATTCGGGATACGATCTCATCTACTACTCCTTCATCTTTTCCAAGTTGTGTCGCAGCCCCGGCTGTTTCCAGAGGAACTCAAGCGGGCACCCGTCGCACATCGGTCGTTTTTTGCAGAATTGCGACCCTATTCTAACGAGAAGCGCGTGAAACTCTTTGAACAACGTCACGTCATGCGGCAGGTGTTCCTCGAAAAAGCGTCGCAGCTCCTCGTATCTCACCTCTTCCTCGACGAGACCGTGACGTGCCAGGATGCGCCTGGTGTAAGCATCTACGACGAAAACCGGTTTGCCGAGAGCATACAGCAAGATGCTGTCCGCCGTTTCGGGACCGATGCCGCTCACGCCGAGAAGCTTTTCTCTGAGCCGATCGGTGTCCTCCCGGGCCATCCTGGCCATACTGCCGGCATACTCGCGCTCGATGAACTCGACGAGATTCTTCAGCCGCTCCGATTTCAGCCTGAAATAACCTGCCGGTTTCACCAGTTGTGCAAGTTTGCTCGGTGGTATTCGAGACAGTGACCACACCGAGAGCAGTTTATGCTGTCTGAGGTTCTTGATTGCTTTCTCGACGTTGCGCCAGGCCGTGTTCTGTGTGAGCACCGCTCCGACCGCAACCTCGAACGGTGTCCGCGCGGGCCACCATCCTGTAGCTCCAAACTCGTCACTGAGCCGGCTGTACATCTCGTGGAGCACTCGTTCTGTCGTCATACTTCCCGCGCCTCGGAGCCTAGTCCCGGACAGGGCCTCGAAACCCGCACTTTCGCGTCGGCTCGCACGTCTCGGTCTCATTCTGTGCGTCGGAGAGTAACATCGCGCTCCCGAAAAGTCAAGAAATGAACCGCAACAACGTAAGGGATCCTGGGAGAGTCCGATCGGAACCCTGCCACGGTTTTGCGGTCAGACAGCGTTCTACTCGGATGCAAGCGTCTCGAATGCGAGCTTATTACTGGCAATTCTGCAGAACGGGACGTCAACGTCAGGGTAGTTCAACGTTCTGTAAGCGGCTTGAACGCTGTACCGACCGGGCGGCAGGTCGAAAGAAGAGTCCAACCGGACATCGAGTGTCACTGTTTCGCCAGGCTCAAGGTAGCGGCCGGCGTCCTTGTCCATCTTCTTGAGACCGTACGGTCGAAGGTAGTGCAGGCGCGCTCCCGCCGCGTCAAACGCCGCCACCTCGAACGTCATATCGGCCAGCGAAGGTTCGAGTATCTTGACCGGTTCGTCGCCTTCGTTAACAATCCGCGCGTGAAGGACGATCGGGTCGCCCTCGCGGAATGTGTCGGCGTCAAGTACGATGGTCACGGTCAACGGCACCGGCTGGCTGGGGACCAGTCCCCAGATCGCCAGGCCGACGACGGCAACGATGATGACAGCGACAGTTATCTTTCTTCTGGTAGTCATCCTGCGCTTCGAATCCCCAAGCGACGTTCCACTTAACCGCTCTTGTTCCAATCCCCCGCAATTGTACGGGGAAACCGGGGCATTTTCAACAGCACCGCGCAAGTCCCACCCTCAGTTGGGCGGTTTCGGCAACTCGTGGACACGCGAGAATCGTTGTAGTGCGGTCAAGCTCGATATCGGTGGCGCCGATGTGATACTATTCGAGCGGGTGAGGACGAGAGTCTGCCAGTTAAGGTGCGGGGCGGGATCCCATTCGTATCTCACTGGCCCGTTCGGCGTTGCGAACGGCCGCGGGCTTTGGATGATTAGGGAGACACTGTGGCAACAAGAAGAAGGACAATTGTTGGTTCGCCGTTGACGCCCACTTTGCTGAAAGAGTTGGGCGTTTTTGACGAACTGCCCGCCGCGCAACGCGATTTTGCGCCGGACGGCACATGGTCGCATACATATCGTGTGTGGGCCTGTCACGGTTACCGCGAAACCGGTAATAGGGACGTTGGTTTTCTTAGAATTGAGCGTGCCCCGGACAGAGCCGGGAAAACCTTCACGTTGAAGGTGGACCAACAGATTGTCCATGCCGAAGGGGCAGCAAACTCGATTCACGCCGACATTGAATGCCTGAACGACCGGCTGGGATCCCCTGTGCGGTGGCATCTTTCGAGCCGGTTCGTCGGAACGGAAGGGGAACCGCGTCCCGTTCTCCGCGTTGAGGAACGGGCGCGAATCGAGGGCGATACTATAGAGGTTACAACGAACGGCAGGACCTTCAAACGACAGGGTTCGAGCCGACTGACCGCCGATTGGTGCCTCTTTGAAGCATTGCAGCGGCTGCCGTTTGAGAAAGAATCCCATCCTGTGTTTGACCTGCTGGAGGGATTGAGCGTCTTGCGGACCGGTCACCGTTTATCCTACCGGGGTACTGTTAAGTTGCCACCTGAGGGCGACATAATGTTGCACGGCTTCCATCGATTGGGGCACGGTGCCTTGCCTTATGAGTACTGGCTGGACGAGCGGCACCGGCTGGTGATGGTGGTTAGCCTCAGTCGCGCGTATGTGCTGGACAAGGAGGCGGAGCAAGCGACCGCGCTGGAGCTCAAGAGGGAGCGCGGCAATTTCCAGCGACAGAAGCGAGGACGTGAGAGAGGCGGGAGCCAATGAGTGAGAAGCACTCGACCCAGAGTGTATCACGCGGTATGGACCGTCGGGCGTTTCTGAAAACCAGCGGGGCAATGGTGCTTGCCGGGGGAGGTCTAGTCAATAGTCAGCTGGTTTCCGCTCAAAGCTCCGGATCCAATATTCTTCTTGTCATCACGGATCAACAACATATTGACACGATCGCCGCGGGCGGGTGTCCTCATCTCGAAACGCCCGCGATGGACAAGCTCAAGAATCGTGGGGTGAGTTTCAGCATGTCGTACACCGCCAACCCCTTATGCAGCCCTGCACGAAGCGCGATATTCACCGGTCGCACTCCCAGCGAAACCGGCGTTTATGTTAATGGTCTGCCCATTCGGGCTGATATCCCGAACCTCGGCCAGTGGTTCTCTCAATATACAGATTATGAGACGGTTTACGCCGGCAAATGGCACGTTCCCAAAAGCTTCACGAGCTCCATAGCGGGTTTTGATGTTGTGCAGACGGGAATCGGCGGTCAGGGTAACGTTTGTGACACAGAAACCTCACGCGCGTGCGAGGGATTCTTGCGGAACCGGTCGTCGGACAGGCCTTTTCTCATGGTAGCTTCGTTTTTACAGCCGCACGACATATGCGAGTGGCTCCGGCTAAACACCAGAAAACCGGACCGGCTCCGCTACCAAGAACTGGCAGGTGAACTCCCGCCGTTGCCGGAAAATTTCGGTTTCGACGTGCGCGAACCCGCAGTTTTGAAGAGCATGCGCCAGCGGAACGAGCCGGCACTCGGCAAATGGGACGAGCAACAATGGCGGTACTACTTGTGGAGCTACTACCGTCACATCGAGATGGTTGACGGGGAGGTTGGCCGCATATTGCAGACGCTGGACGAAACTGGACATGAGGAAAACACGCTGATTGTGTTCACTTCCGACCACGGCGAGGGGCTCGGACGTCACCAGATGGTCCGCAAGAGTTCACCTTACGATGAAGCCTCAAGAGTGCCGTTGATCGTCTCATTGCCGAGCCGCATTCCAGCGAACCTGACGGATAACGATCACCTGGTCACCGGCATGGATATCGTGCCGACCCTGTGCGATTATGCCGGTATCGATCCGCCGGACAATATGCGCGGTATGAGCCTCAAACCGTTGTTCGAAGAGGAATCGGTGGCCTGGCGTCGGTACGTGGTTACCGAGATACCGGGCAACGTCGGCAGGGTGCTCCGCACTCAGCGTTACAAGTACACAACGTGTGTGAACGATCCGGTCGAGCAGCTTTTCGATATGCTAGACGATCCCGGCGAAACTACAAACCTCGCGCCCAGCTCACAGTATGCCTCTATACTGGGTGAACATAGGCAGCTGGTGCGAGAGTGGGAGAGCCGGTTGGACGTTGCACCGAACGTGCCCAACCCGAACGCCTGGCGCAAGGGTTAGAGTCGCTGGAGGATGATGTAGACCAGGGGCGAAGCAGAAGCAAGTTTCCGTTTGTTACGGGGGGAATCTCGGATGAAGACTTCACGTAGAAGAATCCTGAGGGGTGTCGTCGTTGCCGTCATACTGCTGCTTGGATTCGGCGTCTATTACCTCTCCAAGATGGCCGCTGTCGGCGCCGGATACAAGGCAAAAGTGATTTGTTCGAGTGTATTTGTCTCCAATCGGGACGCGGAGTCCGTGTTCAGCGAGGATGCGGCGTTGGCATCGATGCGGCTCATCGATGCGAGAATAGATCACGACGCGCGGACGGTCACCGCCACAGGGCTTGGCGGGCTGGTCAAGAGAAAAGCCATATACCGCGAAGGACTTGGCGCTACGTTGGTGGTTGGGATATCCGAAGAGGAACTCCGCGCGCAGGCCGCAGTTGATCTGGCGCCGTCGCCGGCGAACCAGCAGGAGCTGCCCTGGCCGACGGGGGATCTTATAGAATCTGAAGAACCTCCGCCCGGTATCGATACACAGAAGCTTGCGGATGCGCTGGACGAAGCTTTTTCCGAGCCAGACCCAGACCGGCCGCGTCGGACGAGGGCGGTCGTGATCCTCTATGAGGGCCAAATCATTGCGGAACGGTATGCACCCGGTTTTGCAAGAGATACAGCTCTGCTGGGTTGGTCGATGACAAAGAGCGTGACGAACGCGCTTGTCGGTATCCTGGTCGGTCAGGGGAAGCTGTCCGTGGACGAGCCCGCGCCGGTACCCGAGTGGAGCGGGCCGGGCGATCCTCGCGGTGCTATCACACTGGACAACATGCTTCGTATGAGCAGCGGGCTGAAGTTCGGAGAGATATATGAGGATCCGCTTTCGGATGTGTGTATCATGCTTTTCAGTGTTGGCGACGCGGCGGCCTATGCGGCCGACAAACCTCTTGAGACCGAACCGGGCGGCAAATGGTACTATTCGAGCGGCACAACGAACATGATCTCGCGCATGGTACGTGACGCGGTCGGGGGTACCCAGGCCGATTACTTTGCGTTCCCGCGCCGCGCACTGTTCGACCGGATCGGTATGCGGAGTGCAGTCATTGAACCTGATCCTTCCGGGACGTTTGTCGGCTCATCGTACATGTACGCGACCGCGAGAGATTGGGCTCGCTTCGGCCTTCTCTACCTGCAGGACGGCGTCTGGGAGGGCGAACGGATCCTGCCTGAAGGTTGGGTGGACTACAGCCGGAAACCGACGCCCGGGTCGCCCGGTGGCGTTTACGGGGCACATTTCTGGCTTAACCCGGCGCGGACACCCGACGAATCAACGGGATCGGCGCGTGTCGATCTGTCAGCGCCGCGACTTCCGGCGGACCTGCACCAGTGCTTGGGTCACGAAGGCCAGTCCGTCACGATTATCCCATCCAGGAATACGGTGATCGTCCGTCTCGGCCTCACTCAGGATCCGAAATCATGGGACCTCGACTCGTTTATCGCCGACGTTCTAGAAGCGGTTCCGGATAATAAAGGGGTGCTTTCCACTTAACGCGAGCGAGTGCGCCGAATTCTTTCTGCGGTCTTGGTTGTGGTAGAGTGAACATAACCACGAAGTACTCGAAGAGTACGAAGGCAAAGGCGAGAACGCAGTTCGATGCCGTGTCGAGCCGGGTGATTGGGTGCGCGACGGCGCTGTAAGATCTTCGTGCTCTTCGCGACCTTCGTGGTGAGAAACCAAACGAGGGGTCGCGGGCGACGTGCCGAGGGCACCTCAAGGACATGCGTCATTGCAGCAGCTGCACGGAGCCTTGCATCGAGGGCAACCGTGGTTTCAATCAAGAATCTTGTTTCTAAAAAGGAGAGAACGGTGCCTAGAAGTAGGTCTTTCGTCGGTGTAGCGGCCTTGTCGATAGGAATGATCTTCTGTTTGATCAGCGCAGTTGCTTCTACGACTGAGAGGAATGCGAGCCGCGAAACGAGAATCAAAATGTCGCTGGACATCGCACGTGTACCGTCCTGGTTTCCAGTCGGCTTCTGCCTTTTGACCGAAGGCAACCGCCAGTATGTGGCTTACTATGATGCTCAACACCGCATGACGGTCGCATCCCGCACGTTGGATTCGAAGGTATGGAAATACCAGGTTCTGCCATCCAAGATCGGCTGGGACAGCCATAACTACGTTACGATGGCAATTGACGACGACGGATACGTACATCTGAGCGGCAACATGCACTGCGACAGACTCGTCTACTTCAGAACCACCGAGCCGTGGGACACCGGCAGCTTCGAGAAAGTGGACGAGATGACCGGCCGGAACGAGAGTCGGTGCACCTACCCGCAGTTCATGAGAGGAGCGGCCAACGAGCTGATTTTCCATTATCGGGTTGGTCGAAGCGGCAGCGGAAACGAGATCTACAACGTTTACGATGCGGGTGCAAGGACCTGGCGGCGGTTGCTGGACACGCCGTTGACGGACGGCAAGGGCAGGGTTAACGCCTACTTCCACGGTCCTCTCCTCGGCCCTGACGGGTACTTCCATCTGTGCTGGATGTGGCGTGACCACGGCGGCTGTGAGACCAACCACGACATCTCATACGCGCGCAGCAAGGATCTGGTGCGCTGGGAGACCGTCGACGGCACCGCGATCATGTTGCCGATAACGCTCGACACTCGAGGCGTGATCGTGGAACCCGTGCCAATCGAAGCCGGGCTGATCAACACGGCACACTACGTGGGGTTTGACGGGCTGAATCGTCCGATCGTCACGTATCACAAATACGACGAAGCCGGCAACAGCCAGATATACAACGCCCGATGGGAAGAAGGTACTTGGAAGATCTATCAAACCAGCGACTGGTCGTATAGGTGGCAGTTCAGCGGTGGCGGTGCCATCCCGTGTGAGATTCGCAGCGGACCGGTTCGTCCGCTGCCGGACGGGTCGCTGTCTCAATCGTACAATCGGACGAAGTTCGGTTCCGGCGTGTGGAAACTCGACCCGGAAACGCTTAAACCGATTGGCGAAGCTGAATCTGCATCTGCCATGCCTATTGAATTGAAAAAGCTGGAGTCCGATTTCCCGGGTATGCGTGTCGTGTTGCAGGGTGATACTGGTCGCAGCGACGAGCCGGGCGTACGTTACGTGATTCGATGGGAAACCCTGCCGCCCAATCGTGATCGGCCCAGACAAGGCCCTCTTCCTGAGCCGAGCACGTTGAGGCTTTACAAGTTGGTGGGGCGGGAGGTAGCCTTAAGTCCTGTAGAGGAATGAGAAAGAAAATGGGGACTCACACGAGCGTAGCGAGGCAGGAGACGTGCCTGCACCCTCTTTCTGTGGGTTCGATCAGATATTGGTCGGTTTTTGCTTCAAACAGACGGTTGACAAGCGGAACGCCGTGCGTGCATAACTACAGTGTGGTTCAACCACGAAGCGCACGAAGGCCGCGAAGGCAGGGGCGAAAATGGAGTTCGATGCCTTGTCCAACCGCGTGATCGGGTGTGCGATTGAGGTGCACAGGCATCTTGGACCCGGACTGTTGGAATCGGCTTACGAGCAATGTCTCGCGCATGAACTCAAGTTGGCCGAGATTCCGTTCAAAGTGCAGCAGCCGCTTCCGGTAGACTGACAAAGGTGTCCGTTTAGATTGCGGGTATCGGCTCGATCTGCTGGTGGACGACAAGATTGTGGTTGAAGTGAAGAGCGTAAGTGAACTGTCACGAATTCACGAGGCACAGTTGCTCACCTATATGAGATTGGCAGGAGTTTCGATTGGACTGTTGATGAATTTTAACGTCGAAATTCTGAAGGACGGGATCAAGCGTATGGTGCTCTAAGTTCTTCGTGATCTTCGCGTCCTTCGTGGTTAGAAATCGAACGAGGTGTCGCGGGCGAATGGGCTGCTCGCGGCAACGGGGTAGTCTGACGGGTCGGATGTGCCGAAGCGTCGTAAGTTGGTGAGATGTTCTTAATTATTAACGGAGGATATCCCATGATTGGCTTGAAACACTCAAAACCAGTTCGATTTGCCGTCCTTGTGTCGTTGGGGCTGGTCGTTTCCTGCGTTCCGCTGTCAAGAAACCTATCAGGCACGGCCCGACTGCGTGAAGTGGACGACCTGCCGGTGATGAAAGAGCTGCCTGACCCGTTCCGATTCCTCGATGGTTCGCGCGTTGAGACCAGGGCCGACTGGGAGAAACGCCGCCAGGAGATGAAGACGATCATCCAACATTACGGTTACGGCCACATGCCGCCGGCGCCGGGGAACGTCGTCGCAGAGAAGTTGTCCTCTAAACCGGTCTTTGACGGCGCGGCCAGAGAAGAACACATCCTCCTGTCGATGGGGCGCGATCACAAGGTTACCGTGAACGTGCGCATGGAGATTCCGGAGGGGCCCGGTCCTTTCCCGGCAGTCATCAAGAACGAGGGCGGTTCGCTAGGTCCCACACCTGTCGGCGATGAGATAGTCCGGCGCGGCTACGTTCTGGCGCAGTATGCGCGCACAGATCTCGATCCGGACGAGAACAACGTCGTTGGGCGGGCGCAGGAAGCCTATCCGGACTGTGACTGGGCCACGCTGGCAGTGTGGGCGTGGGGCGGTATGCGCGTGCTGGATTATCTCGAAACGTTGGACTTCATCGACAAGACCAAGGTGGCCATCACCGGCCATTCGCGCGGGGGGAAGACTGCACTATTGGCCGGGGCGCTCGACGAACGGTTCACACTGGTTGTACCCAACGGCTCCGGCTGCGGTGGAGCGGGATGCTACCGCGTCCTGGGAAGGAGATCCGAATCTCTCGAGGCCATCACTGATCCGAAACGGTTCTCTTACTGGTTCCACCCGCGACTCAGGACGTTCGCCGGCAAGGTGGACCGCCTCCCATTCGATCAGCACTTCCTGAAGGCGCTGGTTGCACCGCGTGCGCTGCTATCGACGGACGCACTGGGCGACCTGTGGGCCAACCCGCTCGGCACACAGATCACGTACCAGGCCGCTCAGGAGGTATTCGATTTTCTTGGCGTCCCGGACAGGAGCGGCCTGCATTTCCGCGAGGGCGGTCACGACCAGGCCGCCGAAGATTGGCGCGCGCTGCTCGACTTCGCCGATGAACAGTTTTTCGGCAAGAGAACAGATCGCGATTTCAAGAGACTGCCGTTCCCCGATGCGGAAATAGCTTTTACCTGGAAGGCTCCCAAGAACTAGGGTTGGTCGCAGCCGGCCGCTTCATGGCTGACCGCTGCAAGACTTTGGCAAGAGCATCTACAGGAAGTCAGAGGTACTGTGAAGAACATGAAAGGGTGGCTTCGCGAGGCTGTCATCTTCATTCCGCTTGCGGCGCTGTTCTTCGCTCTTGCATTCTTCCTAAACGTGCGTCATGACGATGCGTATATCAGTTACAGGTACGCTGAGAACATCGCGAACGGGTACGGTCCGGTCTACAACGTCGGAGAGCGGGTTGAGGGATACACGTGCGTCTTGTGGATCCTTCTGCTGGCGGCTGTGGCCAAGGCGGGGCTTGACGTGGCGAGAATGTCCGTTGCGTTAGGTATAGGGTTCGGGTGGCTCACCATCATTGCAACGAGCTGGGTCGCCTATCAGGTTTCCGGCGAGAGCGCCGCCCGGTGGCGGAGATGGATTCCTTCGTTCCTTGTGGCAATTTGTCCGTTCTTCGCGTTCAACGCAGGCACGGGAATGGAGACAGCACTGACGACGTTTCTGGTTACGGCAGCTCTGGGCTTCGTCCTGTATGAACGTGACAAGTGGTGTGCGCCTGTGCTGCTTGGTCTTGCATCGCTGTCACGACCGGATGCCGTGCTTTGTGCCGGGGCAGCTTTTCTGTATGACGCGCGGGTAAGGAAGCTGAGGAAAGCATTGCTCAGGACTTTGCCGCTTATCGTCCTGTTTGGTGGGCAGATGGTCTTTCGTATCGTTTACTACGGCGACGTCCTGCCTAACACCTATTACGCGAAAGTGGGATTCTCGGCGGACGTGCTCGAGCGCGGGATGAGGTACATTGTCAGGTTTCTAAGAGCGTGGTGGTACCTTCCAATACCGGCGATAGTGGCTATGTCGCTTTTCCGGAGGGATCGCTTACGGTACGGACTGTTGACCGCGGTTGTCGCGATTTACACAGTCTACGCCATACGGGTCGGTGGAGATTTCATGCCGTGTTTTCGGTTCTTATTGCCGATGGTGCCGATTATGCTTGTTTTGGTGACCGAGTCGCTTATCGAATTGACTGCGTTAATCAGGCAGGCTCAGTGGCGTTTGGTCTGCCGCGTAGCTTCGTTTGCCCTGGTGGTTGCGGTGCTGGGGAGCCAGATGCAAGCAGCGGTTAAATCGCGCGATGCCGGACGCGCGTGGAACCTGCGAAAGATGGCAGCCGCTCGGTACTTTCTTGAAAAGCTCCCTTCTGACAGTCTCATCGCGACGGACGGTATCGGGATCATCGGGTACATTACGAAAATGCCGATCCTCGATGTGCTGGGGAAGGTTGACCGACATATAGCTCACTCAAATGTTCCTATGGGAAGCGGATTTCCCGGACACGAGAAGTACGACGCAGACTACGTGTTCGACCAGGACCCGGATGTGATCTTCATTCCAATCTCTGGGGAAGGACGATTCGTCGTTCTACCTGCCTGGAAAAGCATATGGGAACACCCGCTTCTGCACGAAAGGTATGAGGTTGTCAGGGATAGAGTAACCTATTACGCCAGAAAGGGTAGTGCGACAGAAGCACGGGACGGTCGGTCCGGCCCATGAGATTCGTTCATCGGGTACGCATTGACCTCTGTCCCGGAAGATTGCTGCATTGCCGGGCCGTGGCAGCGGTTTGCGACCTACTTCTCTGACCGCTTCCATCAGTTCTGTTATAATTAATAGTCGTCCAACATGTGTTTCCAAACATGAAAGTCTCCCAACACGTAATGAGGGGCGGGCGATGGCAGAGAGATCCAGACTGGTTGCCATAAACGAACACATTAGGAAAGATCCGTTTGCCAACTATTTAAGTGCGGTTGTTGAGGCCGTTGAACCGGGTTACGGCCGGGTGTCGCTTACCGTGACTGAACAGATGGCCAACTTCCACGGCATCACTCACGGCGCAGTCGTTTTCGCTCTGGGCGATATAGCGTTTGCTGCTGCGAGCTGGTCGCCAAAAGCCATGATCTGGTTTATCAAGAACGGGAGTGGTTTGTGCCGCCTGAGGACTGAGATGTGGACGACCGGGCACGCCAGCACGGACGTTGCAGACTGTGCCGTCAACCACAACGTCGGCGCTGGAGATCACAACTTCGACTGACTGGCAAGGGGAGGAGGAGAAGCCTCATGGACTTGGAATTTGGGAAGAAAGTGTACGGACAAGCGCTCGAACTTCAGGAGCAAGGGAAGGATCCGAATCAGATAGCCAAGATTCTCTGCGATCGAGATAATGAAGGCAGTAACTACGGAATTGGTATTGTGCTAGGAGGCGACGGGCAAGCCGCAGCCACTTCTGCCGTGCTGCTCGAGTATGCTTCGCTCGAGTTGGAGCTCAGCAAGCGCGGGACCTACATGAACTCGGGTGCAATTCTGGAAGAACTGAGAACCGCCGCTTTGAAATGGCAGAGAATACCTGAGAAGTACTGGGACTGTTTCGAACTGGCTATTCCTTCGGATGCGGGGACCGGCGCGGTAAAGACGGGCGTGGAAATAATGTTAATGCTCAACCCTTCGGTTGGCGCGTTGGGTGTTGAAGAGTTGGGATGGCCTGCATACGAGGCTATTGCAAAACTTGCAAGGGTGCGATGCGAGAAGTTTCCAGCGGACGGGCTTGTCGCGGGCGAAGATGTCCTGCCTATTTACCAGGCCGGACCTATGAACACGACAGGCCAGGTAAGAGACAGGGCACTGAACGAGGCCCGGGCACAATCTGCAGCGGAGACCGGCATCGGCGTGGTGCTGGATAGAGCATACAGCGGATTTGAATTCGCCAAGCTACTAGACACTCAGTCGTACGAGGATATCATGCGTATGAGTTTCGAGCTTCAGATACAACCTTTTGTTGAAAAGGGGACACCGTTCTGTCTGGCTGTCAGTCCCACGAAATCGTTCGTGAGCTTCGCACTCCGTCCTGGCGGTCTGCTGCTGTTCTTCTGCCCGGAGAGGTCCCGCCAGAAAGAGATCGGCAGCTTGCTGAGTTCGGCTATTCGGGCCAGGGGGTCTGCTTTCGAGCACCCTACAACAAGGGCTCTCGCCAAGGCAATGACGAAAGACCTCACGCGCCTGGAAATGGAACATAAGGCTGCCTTGAAAAGGGTGGCCGAGGCTGAAGCTATGTGGCGGAAGTACGTCCGGGGCACTCCAATAGAGTACCTTTATTCAGACGACTACGCCGGGCTGTTCCGTAATCCCAGAGCTCGTGAGGACGCAATGATCCACATTTACAACGAGCACATCTATCCCGTTTTCGCGAGCGAACGATGTCGGCAGAACGTTACGGGAATCCCCAGTGATGAGCAACTGGCCAAGAAGCATGTAGCCGTGTTTGCTGAACAGTGTTATTGAACTATCGCGTATTGATGGTGGTCCAAGGACAGACGCTGGTTCGGCCAAAAGCGATTGCATTCGGCGCTTGAAGGAGAGAGAAGTGAAACGTTCACTGACTTACATCGTTTTGGCGATATCCATTGTGCCGATGCTGCAGAATGAAGGGTTTGCGCTGACCATCGAGGCTGAACGGGCCCGTGTGAAAACTGTCGGCGGTAGAACGGGCGATTCGTGGAATCTTTGGTCGAACGGGGAACTTGGCGATTACGTCCTTTTCCCGGCGGCGGGGAGGTACAGGGTGATCGCTTACGCGCGCGGTTCTCCGCTGGGCGCCACGTGGCCGCTCATGTCAATATCGGTCGACGGGATAGTCGGGCGGACGGTGACCGTTGAGGGGAGAGAGACAAACAGCCACGAGTTTGAGATCGAAGCGCAATCCGGCATACACAGAATTACCTTTGTCTTCCAGAACGACGCCGTGAGCGACAAGGAGGACAGGAACCTGTATATCGACAGGATCGAGGTTTACGCCCTCGAAGGTGCTGCCGAGCCGGCTCTGGGAGGTGAGAAGGAGTGGGAAGAGGATGCGCGGAGACGGGGCGCGGATCTCGAGGAAGAGGTGCTCGAGCAGGCAAGAGTCTCTATCGAACGTGTACGAAAAGACGACGCGTCGATACGTGTCGTTGATGCTGAAGGTCGCCCGGTGGAGGAAGCGACCGTCGCCGTCGAACAGCTTCGCCACGACTTCCTGTTCGGCTGCAACATCTACATGTTCGACCGGTACGGTTCGGCGGAAGAAAATGAGCTTTACAAGGAACGTTTCCGCAACCTTTTCAATTATGCCACAACCGGTTTCTACTGGCGGAATTACGAGCGAGAGCGGGGCAAACCCGATTACGCGTACACCGACAAGGTTGTCGCCTGGTGCGAGGAGAATGACATCCGTCTGAAAGGTCATCCTCTGTTATGGGATCATGAGGCCGGTGAACCGGTGTGGGCAGGAGGACAGCCCTCGCCGGAGATTCAGAAGAAGCGGGTCGATGATATCCTCCGTCGTTACAGCGGGAGGATCGAGTTCTGGGAAGTGGTGAACGAGCCATCTCACTGCCGGGACGTGAGAATCGACGAACCGTACCGTTGGGCGCGGGAAGCCGATCCCGAAGCTTACCTGATCGTCAACGACTACTACGTCATGGCGGACGGCTGTCCTAAGTTTTTCGACCTGCTCCAGGAAGCCAAACGCAACGGTGTACCTTTCGACGGAATCGGTATACAGGCGCACGAACCGCGCACGATGCGGTTTCCGCTCAATCAGGTTCGCGCGATCCTGGACAAGTACGCCACGCTCGGGAAGGAGCTGCACATCACGGAGTTCACGCCGACCTCTGCAGGTCAGCGGATCACCCGCTCCCACGTCAAAGGCAGATGGGATGAAGCCGCCCAGGCGGACTATGCCGTAAAGTTTTATACAGTCTGCTTCGCCCATCCGGCGGTGGTTGCCGTCACGTGGTGGGATCTTTGCGATGCGGGTTCATGGTTGAAAGGCGGCGGGTTGCTCCGCAAGGATCTCAGTCCGAAACCTGCTTACGATGCGCTCAAGAAACTGATTCACGGACAGTGGAAGACAAGAATGGAGGGGAAAACAGACCAGAACGGTTTGTTCTCCTTCCGAGGTTTTCACGGTGCTTACCGGGCAAAAATCGAGCGGGACGGGAGCGTTGTTGAAAAGCGTTTCCGCGTCAAGAAGGGCGAGAACAATACCGTCAACGTTGTCGTTAGATAGAAACCGGATAAAGAGGGAAAAGCGCGGATAATGCCACTTGCGAAAAGCTGGAGAGGTTGATTGGCGCGGGATGGAGAGGAGGTGAGATTTCAGTTTACGCCAAAGAGTGCCTCCCCGCGTTGAGGCAAGGGGCTGCAGCCCCTTGTCTGGACTGGAGGGCCGGTGACGAAGGTAACAGACCCGAGGTGTTCCTCGTCGCCATACATTATTGGCCGGCTCTACCCACGAAAAAAGCTCTATCGCAAAACCCTGGATAGTGCCATTGTTGAAAAAGCCCACCGGATGGGGCTATAGTATGTCAGGTGCTTTGTGGGGAGCACTGATGGTGGTGTAGGTGTGGGGATGGTGGAGGGCCGCAGAGGGTCCGCAAGGAAGAAAAAGGGGACTGACACAAGCGCAGCGAGGCCGGAGACGTGTCTGTACCCTTTTTCTTGTGCGAATAATTCGCCGCGGTGGATGCCCAGCTCGCGATGACATCCCCGATCTCGGCCGTCCCGGAGGGGAAAAAGCGGAAGGAGGGTTGAAGTATGTTCTTGCTGTTGAGATTCATTAAGAAGGCGGTCGAAAACCCGAAGATCATAATTCCCGTTGTCGGCTTGATCGTTGTTGCGGTCATACTGGATCTCACTCTATTCAGTGGACCTAGAAATCCGCTGCCTGATCCGGCCAAGATTCAAGAAGTGTCTTTTACCACTGACGCCGGTGAAGACGAGTCGACGTTCCGCGATCTTGAGATGGATCGGTATAAGGCGTTGCGGGAAGCTTCACAGGGTGCGAACCGCTTGATCCACAGCGGAACAGGTGAACTGGTCGCCACACTGCACATCCAGATGACGAATGATACTACGTTTCGCGCAAAGCTGTACGAGTATGGACTGATACAGACCAAGGACGGCCTGTTCGAAGGGGCTGACGACGAGAAGTCGAACAGGCTGTATTCTCTCATATATGATATCGGCAACCCATAGTGGGGGAACATGGGCGGCGAATAATGTCAGGTACGACCGGAGTTTGGGGAGGAAGATCAATGGCGCAGGTTCCGTTTCCGGAGAAAGTTATGCCTCGAGAGGACTTGCTTTCCGAGTTATATGCACTCAAGTCCCATGATAGTGATTGGAAGAACGCTCGCGTTTTCAGCCTGATATACAACGCCGGCGACGAGGTGAAGCGATTTGTCGAAGAGGCTTACAACGCGTTTATCAATGAGAACGGTCTGAGTCCCTTTGCCTTTCCGAGCCTGGTGAAGATGGAAACGGAAGTGGTTTCCATGGTGGGGAACCTTCTTGGAGGCGATTCGGATACGGTCGGCTCCATGACAACGGGCGGGACGGAGAGTATCGTAATGGCGGTGAAGACCGCACGCGATTTCGCGCGGGCGGAACGGCCTTCGATCAAGGATCCGGAACTCGTCATGCCTCTTTCGGCCCACCCGGCGTTCAACAAGGCGGCCCACTTTCTCGGGCTCAAGACGGTTATCGTCCCAACAGATGACACTCTGCGCGCCGATGTGGAGGCTATGCGCAGCGCCATCAACGAGAACACAGTCATGATCGTCGGTTCGGCGTTCTCTTACCCGCACGGCATGATCGATCCGATCGAGGATCTAGCGGCAATTGCGTTGGAAAAGAGTGTCTGGCTGCATGTCGATTCATGCATCGGCGGATTTGTGCTGCCGTTTCTTTCGGAACTAGGATATCCTGTCCCACCTTTCGATTTCAGGGTTGCCGGTGTAAACTCGATATCCGCCGACATTCACAAGTACGGTTTCACTCCCAAAGGAGCGTCGACGATCCTGTATCGAAATGCGGATCTCCGCAAACACCAGTTTTTCGCCTATGCCGACTGGCCCGGCGGTGTTTACGCCACCCCGTCGATATCCGGCGCGCGATCCGGCGGTCCCATAGCGGCAAGCTGGGCGATAATCAGGCATCTCGGGTTGGAGGGATACATGGGTCTGGCGAAAACGACCATCGAGACGACGAAGAAGCTCATCGAAGGGGTCGAAGCTGTACCGGAGCTGTACATCCTGGGCAAGCCGGAGGCAACGGTGTTTGCGTTTGCAAGCGACGTCCTCAATGTCTACGCGCTTGGAGAAAAGATGAAAGCGTTGCGATGGTACATCGACAGCCAGCATTTGCCGCCGTGCCTGCATATGACCGTGTCGCCCGCGCATGCATCCATTGTGGAACCTTTCCTGGCGGACCTGCGCGAGGCGGTCGAGGAAGTCGCCAAGCTGAAGGCGGAAGACATTACGGGAGATGCAGCCATGTACGGTATGATCGGTTCAATGCCGGACCGCGCCATGGCTAAAGACTTCGCCGTGCAGTATCTAAGTGACCTGTATCGTGTCCACTGACCTAATCGTCCGCTCATGAACCTGCTGCTGCTGGGATGCATCCTAGTTCTCGCCCATACCGCCGAGACCGTTTTGGGGTTCGGCGCCACGCTGATTGCACTGGCACTTGGCGTACATCTTGTCCCTCTGCAAGAGCTGGTGCCGGTTCTGGTTATTCTTGCCTTGCTGCAAAGCGTATGGCTCGTGGCCCGATGGTTCCGTCATATTGAGTGGCGGATCCTACTGCGTCACATTCTGCCGGCGGCCGGGTTGGGCATACCCCTCGGGATCTGGAGTAGAGGCGTCGCCGATGAAAGCCAGTTGAGAACTGTTCTGGGAGCGTTCATTGTGGTGGTGGCCTCGGCGGAGCTGGTTCTGCTGTTTCGCAGGCAGGCCATTGGTGGCGAGCTGCGTTGGTACTACCGCGTTCCGGTAGTGTTTGCGGGCGGCATCTTCCACGGGCTGTTCGCTACGGGGGGACCTCTAATCGTCTATTACGCCAGCAGGCAGTTGAGAGAACAGGCGACCTTCCGGGCAACGCTGTCGACCCTATGGCTTGTCTTGAACACGGTTCTGCTGATTGGCTTCTGGAGCAGTGCGCAGCTCGACAGCGAAATATTCAAGATGACCGCGTTTGTGCTGCCGGGATTGATCGGCGGTATCGTCTTGGGAAGCTTTATCCGAGTGAACGAACTGATATTTCAAGGGATCACGTACGCGCTTCTTCTTGTCAGCGGCGTGGTTCTGCTGGCGTGAACGTGTGAGGTGCTTTCCGCAGTCGCGGGAAACCTCTCTGATGCCGATGTGGTAGTAGAGACGCCCCGATGGAGCGTCTCAAGTTCGGGGATCATGGGCAGGCTCTACGTCGGCGAGTCTGCAACAAGACCCCCGTCGCAGATGCGCCGTGACGCGCCGAGCCGGAATGGTCGGGCAGATGCCGGCCGTTGACTTGCATGACTGCCGTGGAATGTTGGTGACGGATTGTCCAGGGTCGTCGGACGAAGGCTCTTCTGTCGGGATGTAGCGTGAAGCCCCAAATTCGCGCCGTTAGTGGTGCTCGATCTGTCGCTTACAGTACAGACTTTGCGCGAGGAGTTTCCGAGGCCGTCGAGGAAGAGTGTTACAGAGACTATCCAGAGCAAGAAATCAGAGGCATCCTGTGCAGCAAACAGACCGAGGAAGAGGATTCGTGTCTAGCCTGTGGATACTGCTTCCGCCAAGACACCGGAGACGTCATCTTCCGCGTCCATTGAAAGATTAGTCGTCAATCTAAGCTTGGCGGCGCTTGAAGCCACGCACAGCTTGGAAGCCAGCGGCGGAAAGAAGCGCAGCAAGGAGGGAGCATCCAACCAGCGGGAGCAGCGGCACCTCCGCCCAACTATCCGGGTCGAGCGGATCGTAGCCAAACAGCACTTCGTGCCCGTCTGCCATACCGTCCCCGTCGCTGTCAGCGTCGTTAGGATCCGTGCCGGTGTCCGTCTCGTCAACGTAAACCCCAGTATTCGTTTCCACCCAATCGGGTAGGCCGTCGCCATCGGTATCTGCCGCAGTGAAACTGCGGGAAATCTCAGTCGTTTCGCCGCTATTAATGCTCACGGATTCGCTCGGCGGCGCTGTCCACCCAGCAATACCGCTGTACTCGACCAAGTGGCTCCCGACTGCCAAACTCCCCACCGTCTCCCCGCTGTCGCGCCACAGCCCGCCGTCTACACGCCACTGCGCGCCGGCGGCTATCGCTTGAGGGGGCTCGATGGTCACGCGAAGTGACCCGGTCTCGGTTGGTCCAGTATCCAGTATCTTCGCCACGAACGCATCGCCGGCGCCGTTGTACGTCGTGTCAAACCCGCCTGAGACCCAGCCGGAGGACTCTGTGTAGCCGGCCACGTAGACGTTGCCGGATCCGCCCACCGCTATGCCGTAGCCCCAGTCATAATCGCTCCCGCCAAGGTATGTGGACCAGAGGTGGCCGCCGGAACCGGATAGTCCCGCGAGAAGAGCGTCCCGGTCTCCGTTGTGCGTCGTGTCAAACCCGCCTGAGACCCAGCCGGAGGATTCGGTCCGGCCGCTCATGTAGACGTTGCCGGAATCGTCCACCGCGATGCTGTCACCCCGGTCATAATCGCTCCCGCCAAGGTATGTGGACCAGAGGTGGCCACCGGAACCGGACAGTCTCGCCACGAACGCGTCAACGCCCCCGTTATAACTCGTGTCATACCCGCCTGAGACCCAGCCGGGGGAAGCCGTCATGCCCGTGACGGACACGTTGCCGGAACCGTCCACCGCGATGCCGAATCCGTAGTCCCCAACGCCCCCCCCAAGATATGTGGACCAGAGGTGCCCGCCTGAACCGGATAGTGTCGCCACGAAAGCGTCCCGGTCTCCGTTGTGCGTCGTGTCAAACCCGCCTGAGACCCAGCCG
>Ga0180437_10000977_pt1 | contig 50664 bp, 67 predicted proteins | sample SS_ome_4_FD_132410 | JGI IMG/M metagenome (GOLD analysis project Ga0180437, IMG submission 132410) | Hypersaline lake sediment archaeal communities from the Salton Sea, California, USA - SS_3_D_1 metaG | ecosystem: Environmental > Aquatic > Non-marine Saline and Alkaline > Hypersaline >... | reverse complement strand
GATACCCGGCCCCGGTTTTAGGCGCACGGGTAGGTCGCGGCGTACTACCAGATTGGCGCCGGCCCTGCCGAGAAGTCCCCTGACGACGATTCCTCTGCCCATCATCGTTCATGGCCAGGGAAAGCTCATCCTGGTCTTTGTAGACCTCCTGGCCCACGCCCAACCGGGCAGCCGCCTTGGATAGGGCACTGGTCTCGGCCGACCGGTGGGCATCCGTCAGCCGGGTATTGCCCCGCCGATTGGTGGATGATCCCCCCTTGGCAAAGATGGGCTCCGACCAGATTGCAGGCCCTGGCCCAAACTCCCACCCCTCCATAAGAGCGGCAGTTTGTGGGTCCCATTGCTTCAGCCAATAGACCGGTGGGCTATACCTGGCCTCCATATCATCGGTCACCCGCCACTGGAGGGCAACCTCAACCAGGATCTCCTCGCCCTTTTCGGCAGCCTCTCGCCAGAAGGGGCCAAAAGCATACCGCCAGCCATAGCCGACCAGACCAAAAACCTCCTGCAGCCGCTCCATGACGAAGGCCTGATTGATGGTGGTCAAGGTCACGCCACGACTGTCGTCCGCCTTGAGCGCCTCGGTAGGCAATGCCGCACTCAATAGGTGGAAAACCTCCACCGAGGTGGGCCGGTCGACCACTTCAACCGGCCGTTTTGCATCATACTGTGCCTTTTCTACCATGTGTACCTCCATACACTGCCAAGATAGACACCGTTGGTGCCTCCCCTCTCTGGACTTATACCCATAACTCCAGAGAGGGCAGGCATCAACCTGCCCTGGCCTAGAAAAGCGGATGCATTCGGCCCAACTGCCGGCCCTCCGGCACGGCCTCCACCGGCCCGGCGCAAACCCGCACACAGCAACGGATACAGAAGCAGGTGGGGGGATGCACCCGCCGATAATAGTGAGCCCACAAGCCCACACGATGGCGTAATTCCGGTGGACCACAGCGGAAGGTTACCCCTTTCTGGCCATAGTTTACATAGATGACGTACATTTTGCCTCCTCAATTTGCTCTGCAACTTCGGCAGCGTAATCGTAGACCCAATCCGGGACGTCGCGAGCAGGTGCGGGGCCGTAGAGGTTGAACATCAGGGCAGCCTCCTCAGCCATCGTCGTGCAATTGACCTCGCCGGTGTAGGGATCGGTATGATTCCCCACGATCTGGTGCAGGAAAACGCGCACCGCAGCATGTTGACAGCAATCCTGAGCCATTGGAACACCTCCTCGATTAGATTTGAACTGCCGCCTGGTCAGGTCACCCGACCTGACCAGGCGGCAGGCCAAAGCCTGCCGATTGCTACACTTGTGGGACGTGCTGGAAAGCACCGATCTTCTGAGACCCTCGCCTGGCCCTGACGACCAGAGGCTCGATCTCGCCCTCGACCTTCAACCGCTCGCGAGCGCTGGCAACCTTAGCCCGCGACAACCGATCCCCGATCCCCAACAGGGCATCCCTCTGCCGGACGGCAACCTTCGAGTTTGCGATTTGGGGTTGGAGGTTCAAGTCCAAGAGCACAGACCGCGCCACCGTGCCGATGGCCGTCAACTGATCCTTGACGTCCACCGGAGAACGCTGCTCCGGAGCCCGCTCGATCATGGCCCGCAGGTCACCGACCACCCGATTGACCTGGGCGTCGTCGGTGATATTCATGGACGAAGCCCAATCGACCAGGTTGGACAATTGCCGCAACGTAGGCTCCAGAAGCTGCCCCTTGTTGCGGGCCATGGTGTTGAGCGCATTGGTGGAAACGTCGTAGAGCATGTTGTAAAGCTGGCCGGTCAAATCCGTCAAGAAGCCGTCCACCATCTCGGCCTTCTGCTCCATATAATGAGCCCTGACGTCGGCCTCCATCTGAGCCTCAGCCTCCCGCCGCGCCCGGTCAGCCTCCCGCTCGGCCTCGGCCATCTCCCACACCCGCTGCCCCCTGGCCCGATCTTCCTCCAGCATGGAAGGCAAGGGGATATAGGAAATGTGAGCCTCCACGTAGAAGGAAGCCCGGATGTCCTCCGCACTGGGCATGTGGCCCAAGATGGCCTGGATATAGCTCTCCACGAAAGTGGCCGGGCAGTCATCCGCATAGGCATCCACCGGCAGGTGATTGAGCCTGCACCAGGCCTCTCTAGCGTGCCGGGCATACAACTGCCGCAGCTCGCCCCATACCCCACTGTTGGAGGTCATGATCAACTCGCGATTGTCAGCCAAAGCCTGGCCGACCCCCACGAACTCCTCCACCAACCGGTCATGGTTGTCCTTCCAGTCTTTGTATTCTGTGGCCGTAACCCAGCGTCCCCACAAAGTCCGGAAGCTGTGTTTTTCCAGGTTGGCACGCAACTGCGTGGTCAGCGAGTTCGCCAGTCGCAACATAGTAGGGGGCATCAACAGCTTGTCGCCCAGGATGATGGCCTTGGACGAAGCGCCATCTTTGAGCCCCAGGTCTTTAGGATGCAACCGGATCTTGCCCGTCCACTGGTGGATGTCGATGTCCACGACCACGCCACCCTGCATCAACTGCAAGGCCAAATCCTCCATCGCCACGTCGATGTCGCCTGCTTCGGCGCCCATCCGCTCGGCCAACCGGTCCCGCGCCGCCCTCGCCCCCCGCTGCTCGTCGGTCAAATCGGCATCCTCCGGCGCCACGTCCGGCGCCAGGGGAGCAGCCTCCTCGACGGCGAACAGGTCATCGAAAGTGAGCCTCTCCACAACCGTCCCTTCTTGTGATGTAGCCATTTTTCACCTCCTTGATTGTGATAGATGAATAAGAGATTTTGTACTGCCCTCTGGCCTTTGTAGCCAAAGACCAGAGGGCAGGCCAAAACCTGCCCTTCGCTACAGTTCTCTCGCGGTACGTCGTACAGACTCGGGGGCCAGCGCCTTGACCTCACTGGCCAGCGCCTCTTTGTCCCTGGCCTTGGCACGGTAGGCCTCCGGCACGAACTCCAGGTCCGTGACCTCGGCCAGCGCCAGGAGGGTCATCAACTCCACGTCCCTGGTGCTCTTGGCAATGAGACCGCAGGCCTCCAGGATGTCGTCAGGATGCACGATGCCTTCAGGCCGGCCCCGGCGCCCACTGATCTGATTGGCCTTGATCACGATGGCCTCAATCTCAGCGCCGGTATAGCCGAGAACCAGGTCTGCAGCCTGCTGCATCTTGGCCTCCGACTTGCGAGAGTCATCCAGACTCAACCCGTACTTCCTCAGCATGACATAGAACAGGTCAAGCCGCTCAGCACGTGAAGAGGGCAGCAGCAGTGGGATCTTGGCATCGAAACGGCCGGCACGCTTGAAAGCCGCGTCCAACAAATCAGGCCTGTTGGTAGCAGCCAGCCAAACGATGCGCCCACGATGGCGGGTGTCTGACATAAACTCCATCACCCGGCCAAACAGCCGGGCCGAAACCCCGCTATCGCCTTGATACCCCCCTCTTTGGGGCATCTTCTGGTCAATCTCGTCGGTGAAGACGATCACCGGAGCCAGCGCCTCGATAGCCAAAAGCGCCTTTTCCAAGTTCCTCTCAGAGGAACCCACGATGCCCTCGAGGATCTTTGCCAGATTGAGGACAATGGCGTTGAACCCGCACTCCTTGGCAATGCCCTCGATCAGGGCCGTCTTGCCGGTGCCTGCCGGTCCCATCAGCAGGGCTCCCATGGGCACTCTGGCCAGTTTACCTTCCCGGATGGCCTCGATGACACAATCCTGAAAGTATGCCTTGGCCGCGTCATGGCCCACGACCATGTCCAGACCATGCTCGGCCTCCAGCATCTCCAGGACGTCCCCGAATTCTATGGCAACGATGGCATCCCGGCGATCCTTGACCAGACCTTCATCCACCGCCCGATTCTCGTGCATGGCCCTGAGAAAGATATCCTCGATGTGAATCAGGGACAGGATAGAGGTCATCCTGGCCAGGACCTCCGGCGCCAACTCCATGCGCAGTTCAGGGACGACCTTGGCCGCGTCTCTCTTGGCCTTTCTGAACAGCTTTTGACCATCTGGACTCTCCGGGTCCTCGCCGGCCTGCCGTACAGCATCCTTGGCAATGGCCTCGATCTCCACCTCCCGGTCAGACCGTTTGGTTTCGAGATACTGCTCGATCCAAGCCAGCCGCTCGGCCTCGTCGGGCAGACCGACCGCAATGGCCTCGATCCTGGAGGTGGAAGCCCGCAGTGCCTCCGGCAAGTCCAGCAGGTTTCGGGTAATCAAGACGACAATGCCCTGATTGGCTATGATGAGGGGATCGGTGGCCCAACGGGCCAGAGTAACCATCGCCACCCGGTCAGCAGGATGCAGTGAGGAAGCCGGAGCCAATTGCTCGGCCCACTCGATGATCACCGCCACCCTCGGATTGATCCGCTCGCCATCCTCCAGGGTAACCTGCCGCAAGTGCAACGCCCGCTCCAGCAGAGGCAATGCCTCAGCCGGACTGCAAGGCAAGACCACCTCGCCCTGCTGCGCCGGAGCCTGCGCCGGCATGCCCGGCAGATTCATGGCCGATAGTAGGTCACCCATGTTGCCCTGCTGATCCAGACCGAGAGCCTGGATAAAGAGCTTCCTCTGCTCTGCACCCCGGGGCCCTTTGAACTGGATACCCGAAGCGATGTCGTAGGAAATCACCATGTCCCGGCCAGACAGCATGGCCTGCAGGTAATCTCCTAAAGTCGCCACGCTCTGAGCATAATCCTGCACGTTGAAGTGCAGCGCGAACATGTGCGCGATGCCTGAGGCATACTTGGCGCCCAGCTCCTGGGCCCAAGCCACCCCGTTCTGTTGTACCGCTTTGTCTTTTGTAGCCATTTGTGCACCTCCTCATAAAGATTTGAACTGCCCCCTGCACTTCTAACCATGCGCGACAGCTCTGGCAGAAGTGCAAGGGGCAGGCCAAAGGCCTGCGCTATTATCCAGTTACCCACAAAGGTGGGAATTCAGAGCAGGGTCAAGGCCCAGCTCGGCCAGTACCTCGTCAATTGGCTGCGGCCCGATCAGCTCGACCAGCGCCTCGAAATCTGGCAAATCATCGCCCTCGAAGGCTAGCCGGCCATCGGAGAAGATGATCACGGTCACCTCCCGCATCATATCTGCACCCCCTGATCCCTCAAGGCCTCGATGACCTCGACGTCAAGCTCGTACTCCGGCTTGAACTTGGTATGATCAGCAGCCCCCAACAGGGCCTCGATCTCCTCGAGGACCTCTGTCATACAGACCTTACCCTTGGCGCCGACCACGTCCACCGCAACCTTGCCCTCCGGACTGATCATGAAATTAATCTGGATTCTCATTTGACTCTCACCTCCATTGTAGCCGAAAAGATCAAGGTGCCATCCGGCAACGTCTGCACCCGACCAACCTGGGCGCTTTTCCGGGCGCAGAACACCAACGCCGCAAGCTTGGCATAGGTGGCCTGTAGCCGATTGCGCCAGGCCTCGTCAAAGACCACGCGAGCAACATGATCCTCGATGACCGGCACGTAAGCCGTGCCGTTCCAGGTAAACCCCAAATCGTACCAGCACCCATCAACTTGCTCATGAGGGACTACGATTTGAGCTGTCCGGCCATAGCCACTCCGCAGGGGGATGGCCTCGCCCGTCTGGGCCTCGTAACCCATCTCGGCCAGGGCACTGACCAGAAGCTGCGCATTGGGAAACTGGACACTCTCAAACAGCTTGTAAGCGGACATCGAACACCTCCTCAAAGAAAGATTTGTACTGCCCTCTGCACTCCTGGACTTATGACCAGAAGTGCAGAGGGCAGGCCAAAACCTGCCCCTGACTATTCCTCATCGTAAGCCGCTAGCCAGGCAGCCATAAACTTGAGGAAATCCTGATGCATTTGGGGAGAGCTGAAATAGGACGCCGGAAGCTGATCCCATTCTGCCCATTCATACTTCCGCGCCAACGCCCGGAGCTTTTGAGACGGAACGGACATCACCCCGGCCCAGTGCTCGACAACCGCCGTCTGCCGGGTATCTATCGCACCGAGGAACGCCACGATCTCCGCATCCTGCGCAATCTCATCCTGCGCCAGATACATGGCCTCTTCATGGGAAAGATCATCGGCATCCCTCATCAAGGCCCGCGCCATAAGAGCCACGTCGGGCCCTACCTGGGCACTCAGCGCCTCTTCAAAGGCCCGCCGCCATTTGGGGGATTGCAGATGATCAGCTCCCCATGACAGATACCCTCGCCCTGCCGCTCCAGCCCGTGCCAGTTCCAGGGGTGTCCACCCCTGAAACTTGCCAAATGTGATTTTCTGATCCACCGTTGCACCTCCTTGAAAGATTTGAACTGCCCTCTGCACTTCTGGTGCTAAATCCAGAAGTGCAGAGGGCAGGCCAGAACCTGCCCTGCCTTAATCCTCCTCGAGCTCAGGCGGCGCACAGACGACCTCGAACTCCCACTCTGAGTCGAGAGCAACGCACTGCAGCTCGTAACCAGAGGAGCTGGCCGCCGTGATGAACTCTGCAGCCCGGGGCTCGATGTATCTACAGATAAAGGCCTGCTCCCTGGTCAGCTCGGCCTCGCCCACGGTGACGGTCAGGATACCACTGGAGACCATCGCCACCACTTCATCCTGAGCCAAGATGAGCCTGGAACCTGCTGGCATTCTCATGATGTACCCTCCTTTCTAAGATGAGCGATCTCGTCGCTGATGGCCTCGCAAGCGCCTTCAAAGTTAAACCAATGCCGATCCCCATTGGCCCACTGGACCTCCACGTCATCCAACGCCGGGTCAAGGTCCGTAACCCTGATCCGGGCCCGGTCTAGCACCCATTGGAGAGCGATAAACGTGGCAATGTCCTCGGCCGTAAACTCCCGCTCGTACAATGCCTGCATCAGATTGAGCATCGTACACCTCCTTGGTAAGATTTGGACTGCCGACTGTTCAGGACTCCGCTCCTCAACGCACTGTGCGCCGGCCTGGACACTCGGCAGGCCAAATGCCTGCCTGTTGGATTAGAAGACCTCGCAACTGGGGCCCAGCGTATCCTCCACCCAAGTGAGGAACGAGTATTGAGCATCGGCCGATTCATGCTCGACGGTAAAGGTCACCAGAATGTCCTCCCGGCCGTCAACCGCTCCGGTGTAAATAGGCGCCACCGAAACGATCTCAGCCCCGGCCTCGCCCAACTCGGCCAAAACCATATTGGCCTTACCGGGTTCCACAATCACGATCACTGTCCGCACCATCATGATGCACCTCCTGAGATTGGATTTTGAACTGCCCTCCGGCCTGGACACCGCTTTGCCCGCGTTGGGTCACCGCATCACCTGCGGGTTCCCATGCCCAGACCAGAGGGCAGGCCAAAACCTGCCCTAATAGACATCGGCCTATTTTAGATAGGCACTGGAGATAAAAAAATAATGACTACTTTACTACAGGGGAAGATTGCACTGCGTAGCTCCTACGGCCATATTCCAGTCGACCTGGAGTGGACTCCTCGCCCTCCCCTTTGGCACCCGTTCGGTCCCTCGACCTCTGCGCCTCTCGCCGCTGCGCCCTTCCTGCGGTGCTCCTTCCTCCGGCCCTCGACTCCGACCCCCCGTTTCCGGCCCTGTCCTCGATCGGCTCCCCCCCTGGGGCTCACCTCGGCCCTTTGGCCTTCTTTATCCGACTTCAGTCAGCCTTCCTGGCTAGCCCTCGCCGCTCCCCTTGGGTCTTGGTCTGGACTATCCCCGGTTTTCCGGCCAGCCTCCGGCGCACCTACCGCGCTCGGTACTCTGCCCGCTATTCTTTTTTGAAAGTGCCTACCCGAACTTGCCGATTGCCTATTTTCTACTTTAATTATATAATGGATTTGCCTGAAAGTCAATAGGACTTTGGTACTAGTGGCGGAATTTCTAACAATTTCTAACCAATGAAAATTTTTTTCATGTTTCATGAAGTGACCTCTATTTGTGACCCTACCGCGCCGACTTCGATGCCATAGCCTGGCCCAAGACGAAATGAGTCTACAGTACCCCCCCCCCCCGTCCCTTTCCGCCCCGCCCCCCCCCCCCCACGCCAACCGCCCTGGACTTAGCACCCAAAGACCAGACCCCCGCAGACAAAAAAAAAGCGCCGACCTTTCGATCGGCGCTCTGATTCACCACATAGGCCGGGTGCCCGGTGGCCGGTGCTCTGGAGGCACGTCATCGCCCCCGATCACCTGGAAGCCCCGGCCCGGCCGCTTCCAGTGCGGATCTGCTGGAGGGGGATGGACCGAGAACTCAGCATCCACGGGAGGCTGTAGATAGCCGGCCGAAGGTGGCCAGCCCCCCATGACAATGGGAGCCTGGGGCCGTCCCTGCACCTGCCACCGCATCTGAGCCAGCAGAAAGATCGCCACGAGTGCCAGCGCGAAGGCGCCTCCAATGATCGCCCCGACCAGACCCAACCCGATCCCGATCACGATCCCCTTGGCCTGTTCATCCAGCGAGAACCAGACAATCGCCGCGATGCCCAACAGGGCCAGCATAGCTCCCATCCCGCATCCAAACTTACGCATCGTCAGGCTCCTCCTTCCTCTGCCTCTCCAGGGCCATCGCCCTGGCGGGTTGCCATCAGAGCCTCCCCGATCTTCCTGGATAGAATGATCGTCAAAGCTTTGTCTACAGGGTGATCGGACCCACTAGCAATCTCTAACAACTGCCGAAGAAATTCAATCGTCCCCGGCTCCGCCGTCAACTGATTAGACATGTCGACCTCCTCTATAACGGCCTGACCTCTAGCTGGTCCCCGGCCGATTCGAACCGCTCCTGCAGCTGCCGCGCCAACTCTGCCCGGTGGCAATCGGTAGACAGCCTCTCGGCACACATCAGGACAACCGGCAAGCGCTCATTCCTGACCTGTGTCTCCACACACTGCATGCCGAACAGGTAAGCCGTATCCTCCTGGCCGTTGCCACCCAACGCAGGCAGCCAGATATAATCATGGCCGGCCTTTTTGAACAGCATCTCGACCTGGAGCCCACTGTACGACCATGCCCATGACCGTCGCCGCGCCCGAACATCCAAGACCAGCACCTGCTCTCCCGCAAACTCCAGCCGCTCAAGAAAGTCCTCCGGCGTTTGATTCCCATACCCGATCAGGTATAACGTGAACAACATCGGCCACCTCCTCCGCCTCGCCCGCCGTATGGCCAGCCTCCAAGAGCTCACGCCGATGGCCGGCCAGCATCTCCGGCGATAGCCCAAAAGCCAGCGCAATGGTACTCAACGCGGCCCGATAGCCGGCCAGATAAGACTGCATACCCGGGCAATCCTCCATGCCCGAAGCCCTGGCCGTCGAACTACAGGCCTCCTCCGCTGCTAATAAGGCATCCATAAGGTTCTCCGTAAACCAAATGTCAAGCCCCATGACTCGCCTCCCGCAGCCAGGCCCGCGCATCATCCACCAGGCCGACTCCATAGATGAGCCCAAACTCGGCCCGCTGGAAGGGCACGCCTACCCGCGATTTCTGCACAATCACCCTGACCACACTCGCCACGACCTGGCCCTGCAGTTTGATCGCCTCCACCCGCCGGACGTCCAGCCGGACCGAGGCCGAGTACTTCAAGGCATTGCCGCCCGAAGTGGTCTCCGGATTACCAAACATCACCCCGACCTTGTGCCTGAGCTGATTGGTCACTACCAACGCCACCTGATTCTCCCGCAGAGGCACCGCCAACTTCCTCAGACCACGCCCCAAGATGGCAGGCAACAGACCCGGATGTGCATCCCCAACCTCACCCTGCACCTCGGCCCTGGGCACCAAGCCGGCAATGGAGTCCACGATGATCACCCCGACCCGGCCCGACTTTGCCAGCGCCAGACAGACCTCCAAGGCCTCCTCCGCACTATCCGGCTGATTGAGCAAAAACAACTTCGGATCGACGCCCAACCGCAGAGCATACGGCCAATCGAGGACCTGCTCGGCATCCACGAAAGCCACCAGCTCACCGGCCCGCTGAGCCTGCACCGCGATGGATAAAGCCAACGTCGTCTTGCCCGCGCCCTCCGGCCCGTAAATCTCCGTAACCCGACCCCTGGGCACGCCACCGATCCCCAACGCATCATCCAGGACCGCCGACCCGGTGGGCACGAAGCCCAACCCATCGCCTGGCGCCTCGGCCATCAGCATGACCGTCGCCGGCCCAAACCGCTGATTGAGACTCCGTACACTCTGTGCCAAATCTGCCATCTTTGCCTCCATCCCCCCCAACCCGCCCGCCAGAGCTGCCTGCCCTGAGCTTGTCGAAGGGTGGAATGAAATTAGTATACCCCCCCTCCGGCCCAAAAGCCCGAAAAGAGACTATGGGGGAATTTCATTCCATTCCACCACTGCACTCCGAATTCCTGATGATCAATTATGGATGATCAGGAATTCCGGCCCCCAATCGGCCAGATTCCTGATCTTTGCCTGATAACGCCAGAAACCGCCGCTCGGCCTCCTCGATGGCCGCTGCCACCCGGGGAGGATTGCAGTCAGACCCGTACTCTTCCCTGTGCTAATCCCGCAAGGCCCGCTGCGAGCACTCCCCATGGGCAGCTAACTGGCCCAACGCAAACTGGACCATCTCCTCGGTAAAGCCCTTCCCTGGCCGGCCTGGATTACGCAACTGCAGCCTCTCCCGCAGCCTGGCCGTCATATCCAGAACCCGGCCTGGAGTTATGGCAGCCACCTTGTCCATCTCCGGAGTCTCCAGCAAGCGCCCTGCCGGACAACTCTCCAAGTCCACGACCATCGCCACCTGGAACCGCTCCACCTTGCTGTGATGAACGATGACCATGTCGCCCTTGCCCAACAGTGCCTCAGCGCCCGACCCCGGCACACCGGTGGCAATGTGAGCCTCGGCAGCGGAATTCACTGCCCCACTGACCCGCAATGGGAAGTTGGCCTTCATCAACCCGGCAACCGCACTGGCCGAAGGCCTCTGGGTAGCAGCCACCAGGTGCATCCCCACCTCCCGACCCCGCTGCGCCAGCCGGATCAACGCGCCCTCGACCGACCGATCCACCATCAGCAGGTCCGCCAATTCATCCACGACCACATAAACATGCTTCCTGCCGACCTGCCCCCCACGCCGCTCCATCTCCTCCAGCAGCAGATTGAGCAATGCCGGCGCCTCCTCCGCACCACAGACCTGCATCACCGAAGGTAATCGAGCCAGCTCCCCCAACCGGGCATTTTTGGGATCGAGGACGTATACCGCAGCATCCCGCCCGGCCCACAGAGACAATGACACCAGAATGGTCCGCAAAAGCTCCGTCTTGCCCGACCCGGTGATACCCGCTACCAGGAGGTGCGCCACGTCCGGACTCGGAAAATAGGCCAGCAGAGGAGCGCCGGACTCGGAGAGCCCCAACAAAGCCGACTGCGCCGGGGGAGGAGCCTTCATTTTGCGCACCATGTCAGCCAGAGTGATGACCACCCGATCTGGCCGGGGCACCTCGACTCTGACCACGCCATCCTGACGGGATACCAAAACGTGCCCCACGTCCAACCGGATGGCCAGTTCCTCACTCAGCCTCTGGACCTCAGCCAACCGCGTGGCCGGCCCTAGATGCAACTGGAACAGGACGACCTGGGGCAAGACTGCCCCCCCACACACCCTGGCCATAACCCCGAATTCCTGCAGGGTAGAATCAATCTTGTCCGCCTGCAGATTTAACTGCCGTTGCATTTGTGAACGCATAGGAGCCTCCTAATAGACCGCAATGCGATAATAGACCCGATTTGACCGGATCGGCACCACGCCGACCGCCAGAGACCGATACCCGAACTGGAGATTGACCTCCGTCCGACCCTTGCCCTCAGCCTTGCAGACCCCATCGAACCGCACCGTGCTGGCGCACAAGAGTGCCAGCATCAGCATCCACACCATGAACAGAAAGCGAAACATGTTCTCTCCCTCCCCTATCTAAGATGCGCCAGGGGCCTATGCATCATTTGATCTAATTCCCTCAACCGCCGCGCTGCTGCGCCGATCCCCCTGCCTACCTCCCACAACTGATCAGCAACCCCTTCATTGAGGATCTCGAGCAGTTCAACCAGATAAACTGCCTGAACTTCATACGTAGTGAAGCGATGACCACAATCCTCACATACTCTGCGGCGCCGGATGAACCTCGCCCTTTTGGAGGTATCTATAACCCCGGTCCACCCCCTACAGTTTGGACATATCATCCCTCAGCCCTCCTTGTCCAACAGCCGGCCATCGCCACCAACGGATACAGCGAGTACCCGGCCCAATAGGGACTGATCAGCAGATTTAAGGCCATCGCTATCCACAGCCTGCGCCGGAACCCCTGGACTTGTGGTAGAAACCACAGACCAATGGGCAGCCAGAGGAACCAAAACCAGTGCAACTTGAGCACAGCAGCGACGTTGTAGGCCTCAGCTACCTTCGGAGCCTGACACAGCGCCTCCAGCCAGGGCCCGACCCAAAGCCGGCCATAAAAGACCCACTCCAGCCAGGTGGCCAGGCTGACCATGCCCGCAGGGATGGCCAGGCCCAACCATCGCCTCCCTCGAGCTCGAAAGACCATCTGATAAGTAGCCACCAACGCCGGCACCAGGCCCAACTGCACCTTGAACAGGCAGAGCGCCAACCCGATGCCCATCCACCAGGCCTCCTGCCGATCCCACCCCGACCAGAGCAAGGTCACCCCGACCAGGACCATCGCATCGAACGGATGGCCATACAGCATGGCCATCAGGAAGGGGGGACATAGCAGAGCGATCCATGAAGGCGTGCCCCACACCGGTGCCAGAGCGACCACATACACGATGCTGCAGGCCCACAAGAAGGATAACCCGAACTGCGGTGGGTAGATGGCCAACACCCGCAGCATCCAGGTATTCCAGATCGGATAAAAGTACACCCCGCTGGCATACGGATCCCCGCTAGCCCGACCCGCCGGCCAGAACACCGCCGAGAAATCATCCATGCCCAACGGCGCCATCCACAACACCAACGCCACCAGGAACGCCAGCGCCAACCCCCACTCCCACGCCCGGACTTGCATGCTACTCCTCCTCCCCCCACTGATCCAGAGCGGCCCGCATCTTTGCCAGCTGGCCCTTGGTTGCGGATTCTGCACTTTCTACCCTAAGTACAGAATCCCCACCAATCGCCACCTCTACCACCCGGCCCTGGAGGGCCTCCTCGATGGCCCGGCGACAAGCCGCCTCGATCTCCTCCACCGTAACAACCGCCCGACGCCCCTCGACCTCCTGCCGCTCGATGTACGCCTCCAACGCAGCCCGAAAGAGCGCAGAAACGCCGGCCGGATTCTCGGCGCGCCATTCCTCCACGAACCGGACGAGGTGGGCATGCCGCACCGTATGGAGGACCACAGAGACCGTCATGTTAACGCCAGAGGTTGAGCCCATACCGATACATCCCCTCCACGTTGCCCATGATGGGATCAACGTCTCCAATCAAGTCCGCCAACTCTGGCAACAGATTGTCGCTCCCAAAGACCTGCACGAAGTCATCAGGGTACCCATCCGCGAATTGCTCCCGGACGTAAGGCTCGACCAGCAGAGCGCCTCCCCCGGTCAGCAGGACAAAGTCAAACCGCGAGGCCCCATTCCAGAGCTGCGAGATAACGCCGGTGCTGGCCTCGGCCAGAGGGATCACCGCATCATCCACAATCCGGCCGATATCGTACACCTGCCGGCGCCAGCGCACCTGCCGCGAAATCATGGCCTGCACGATCTCATGATCGTGGAGATTGAGCCCTGGCCATTGCCGATCAATCGCCTCCCGCACCAGGTGGACAGCCTGCCAGCAGCCCGCATCCGTAGTCCGCGATTCATCTCTTTGGGGAACCATCGCCTTGACGCCCATGTAATTGACATTGTGACCGCCGACGTCCGTGATCGCCACGTGGCCGAGAGAAGCGATATTGTCCACCTCCTGCCCCTTGGCATCGATCACGCAACAGAAGAGCGACCCCATGAGCTCAGGCAGGACCTCCAGCTCGGCAATCCGGAAAGTCTGACGACCCCGACCCCCACGATAGAACTGATGCTCCCCGACCAGGGCATTGTTGAGCCATACCCGCTGCTCGGCGTAGTAATCGATGGGCAGCCCGGTCACCACCTTGAGCTCCACCGGCCTGCAAGCCGCAGACATCTCCGATAGCGCAGCCTGCCAAAACATCAGATAAGCGGCCGATTTGACCCACTCCCGACCCTCCGGCCTGGAGAGCACCCGACCAGAATGCTCCAAAGCCAGGTCACCCACGAACCAGCCCCGGCCATTGTCATCCTCCAACAGAATGCCCTCGACCTGGCTGTCTTCCCCGATCTGGATCAACTCCCTGGCCGGGCCCCGGACCGAGGGGAATATCCCCCGGCGATTCTTGTAGCGCCACTTGAAGTGGCTATACCCCCCGTTCACCGCAGCAACGTCCATGATGTGCCTCCTAGATGTTGAGATAGACGTCATGTCGTGTAGCATGCCGCCATTGAGCCAGAACCGTCCCCTCCTTGACCTCGAAAGGACGACAGGCAGGACAGACCCTGGCCGTAGAATGGCCCGGCAGACCCCTGGTGAACAGGTCACCCCGCAGGATCTCCGCCAGGCACTGATCGCAGAGAATCACCTCCAGCGCCACATAGATGCGCCGACCCTCCACCGAAAGCGCATACCGACTGGACTCAATCATTCCCGGCCTCCTTCCCGTCAGAGAGCTCGCCCTTCTGCTTGTCAACCCACTCCTTGATCAACGCCTCAACTACCTGGCGCATAGATATCCCTTTGCGTACACACAGAATTTTGAACTCCGTATGCAGGTCGTCATCTAGACGAACCCCCAACGTTTGCGCCATAACCCCCTCCTGCTGTTAGCTAGTAAAGAAATAATCAAGTTACAGATTCATTGTATCACACTTTTAGCTTTTTGTCAATAGAAATAGGCAAACGCCTATCTCAAAATACACCCCAATTTCCTAAAATTATGACCCAAAGTCCAGAAATTTACCCAATCTACACCAAAAGATGACTAGACAAAATAGGCAAATGGGTGTATAATAGTAGGCAAGAGCAGGCCAGGGCATCGCAGCAACAACGTAAGCCTCCTACACCTACTATCCAACCATTGACCCCGACCGACTGTGCCCAGTCGGGGATGCCCACCACCCTGGCCTGCCTGACTACTTTACCTATGGACAATAGGGAGTTTTGGATGGTAATGCGGCAGGCGCTCCTGCTGATGATTGATGCCATCGAGCGCATGCTAGAGATAGAGCCAAGAACGGCCGACCTGAGAAAAACGCTCCGGTAAACTCGGCCATCATATAAGGCAGTCCTAACGGAACGCCATCGGTTCCGGCAGTCAATTGACGCCGTAGACGATGGCGTTTTTGTTTTGAACGGAGAGGCCATGACCCGAACCCTTATCGAAGTACCGCTCGACCACGTGCTCGACCACCCCCTGAACGCCCACGTGGTCAGCGAGCGCGACCGCAGAAAGATCGCCAATAACATCCGGCGAACTGGACGATACCCCCCGTTGATCGTCCGGGCCCTCACGCCCGAGTCCGAGTATTACCCCGGTGAAGAGGGGTACTATCAGATTCTGGACGGTCACCAGCGCCGGCTCATTTTTGTGGACCTGGTAGAAGAGGGCTATGACCAATTCGCCAACGGCCATGAGAACCTGGCCCACCTCGAGGATGCGGCGGCCCTGACCGAACAATGGGCCCACCAGGTGGACATTCTCTATCTCGACCCGCCGTACCCGGGCGTGACCGGCTACGAGACCTATCACGTCCTGGATTCCGTTTTTGCCGGCCGACTGGTGCCCACCCAACGATCCGTCTGGAGCACGGCCCGGTTCAGCCTCCAACTCCTGGACTTATTAGGCAAAGCCCAGGAAATCCCGTTGTGGGTGATCAGCTACGGCAGCGTAGGGACCACCCTGAAAGAGATTCTCGGCCTGGTAGCAGCCTACCGGCCCGCCCAAGCCGTCGTGGTGGAATACGCCCACCTGCAGGCCATCGCCCGCACCGAGGTGGCCGAAGCCAACCGCGAATTCATCATCCTGGCTAGGGGAGAAAAGCATGCCTGACCAATTCCTGGCAGCCCTCGCCATCGTCTCCGGAATCAGTGGCCTGTTACTGGCTTGGTTGAACTATCGCCGCGATTCAACAGCCAATTTACTCGCAGCAACCTCAGAGCTCGTTGACGATTTTGACAAGGTCCGCAAGGCCCTGAGGGAAGAAAACGAGCACCTGGCCAGGCAGATTGACCAACTACGAAAGCAACTCCTCCAGGAAAGGCACAAACGCCTGGCCCTCGAGGAGAGACTGGATATCGAACGCGAGCTCTTCAGCCGGCGCATCAGCGAATTGGAACGCCAGCTTGAGGAGCTCACCACCGTGGTGGCCAACAACCACACAGACCATTGATAGAAAGGAGGTGAAACCACATGTTCGGATTTGAGGAATTCTTTCTCCAGATGAAGGACCTGGCAGAAGCCATGGTGCCCCTGATCCCTGTCCTGATCGGCCTGGTAGAGTTCTACAAGCTGTGCGGCCTGCCATCAGACCGCCCGGCCATCATCGCCTGCGTCGTGACAGGTGGCGTGCTCGCCCTGGCTATCCGGGCCGCGATTCTGTACCCGGTCATAGGGATCTGGTTCCTGGTGGGTCTGGTCGGCTTGCTCACCGGCATGACTGCCACCGGCCTTTATAGCGTAGGCAACCGGTGGGCCGGTAAGATTGGAGGATCGTTATCAGCCCGCACACCCAAGTTCTAACCGAACGGCAGCAAGAGGTGCTGGCCTTGATGCTGCAACGGCACAATCACCGCCAGATTGCCCGGGCCCTGGGCCTCGCTACCCACACGGTCCAGCATCACATGATTGACATTTGGGACCGACTGTGTGAGCCGCGCAACAACTGGTATGCCCTTCGCATTCTCAGCACCTTTTATAAATTGGCATCAAGGCCAGCTTCACCACATCTTGATGAGGTGAGCAATGAATAAGATGGGCTTGTTCATTCAGGCCCCCGGAGCCGGCCTGGATTTGATCGCCTGGTACAAGCCCAGGGCAGCCCTGCTCATGGGCGCCAACGCCGAACATATCCGGCAGGCCAACGAAGCCAGCCCGAACACGGACATCCTGGTCTGGCATCACGAGGACTACCGGCACTGGTCAACCACCGATCCGGTGGCCTGGGCCGACCACATCGCCGGGCAGATTGTAGCCTGCCCACCGACCGCGGTGGCCTTTTGGAACGAAAACCTGTCCCACGATCATCATACGCTCTTTGCAGACTACGATGCCCGGCAAGCCGCCTTCATGGACCGCATGCAGGACCGCTACGGCATCCCGGTGGGCACCTTTGCGATGGGGGAAGGAAACTTTACCAAAGACGGCCCGAACCTGGTGGAATGTTTTCCCAAGACAATGGCCCGCCTCCAGGTCATCTTCATCCATGAGTACTGGTTCCCACGAGCCCGCGCCCAAGGCATGGAAGGATACCACTGCCTCCGGTTCCCCTACTGGCTGGAGTGGCTGGACGCAGCCGGCCTGAGCCACGTCCAGATTTACGTGACCGAGTGCGGCCTGACCAGCCTGATCAACCACGCCGGGCCTGACGAAGGATGGCTGGGCGAAACGGCCAAGGCCTATGGCGTAACCGATGAGGTCTATCTAGAAGACCTGACCCATTACCATGCCGTTTGCTGCCAGTATCCAAGAGTCAAGGCCATGGTGCCGTTTCTGGCCGTAAGCTATCCTGGAGAGTGGGAAACCTTCAGGCTGACCAGAAACCCGGCCCTGCTGGACCGACTGATGGCCCTGGACGCGCCGGAGCCGGAGCCATCACCGCCGGAGCCGGAGCCGCCAGACCCACAACCACCACCGCAGGAAGGAGACGAAATGAAAGTCATCAACAAAGATGGGCAGGTCCTCACCGGAGCCGCAGCCGAGGACCTGATCAAGAAACACGGCCTGACGTTGCATTACCCGACCAGCCTGGTCAAAGGCCAATGGTTCTGGGATATCGTAGAGATGCGAGAAGGCTGCGGGCCGGCCTGCTTTATCTTCACAGCCCTCGATGCCCAGGGGAACCCTCTGCAAGGCATTGAAACGGCCTTTGGCTGGAAGAGCATGGGGCAGGAGGATAACCAAATCCCCGAGACCTATGCCACCGACTGGCGCCCAAGAGGCGTCCTGGGCCCCACCAACGTCGAAGGCAACAACGGCCCCGGCTTTGGCAAGACTGGATGGTGGCACGAGCCATACCAGCCCGGCCCGGGCTATGGCTGGATCAGAGACCCTGACCGTTGGGCCGTTTTCGTGGAGGGCATTGGCATGGAGGGTGGCACGAACCACTGCACCATGCACGCCAAATGGCAGCTGAAACAGTGGCAGGGCGGCACGACACCCAACCCGGACCCGCCTTATCCGCCAGGTACAGGCCTGGTGGCCAGGCTGCGCCAAATGTCCCTCGAGCTGGCCGATGCAGCCGACTATCTGGAAGCAACCGATGTACTGGCCGAGCAGGTGGCCGAGCGTCTCTAGCTCTTGGATTGCAGGCAAATGGGCAACAACTATCTGAAAGACCCACCGGAGCAGACCGTGCCCGGCGTGGTCCTGTACCATCCTGACCCAAAGATGGACGCCCGTATCCGGGAAGTGGCAACCCTGGTCGAAGGCGGCTATGACCTGGACACCATCTGTGAGACGGTCAAGAGAAGCCGCACCCAGGTCAAGACGTACTTCAAGCAAATCCGCCTCGCCCGCATGATGTACATCCATGCCTTCCCGGAGGAGTTTGACTCCGGACTGGACAGCCTGCGCCTGGCCATCCAGAATCGCCGCGATTTGGATCGGCTTTTGAGACGTGAGTATTACCACACCACCGAAGGCAATCCATCCAATAGGGTGGGCATACTGAAGCTGATCATAACCAATCTAGGCGGGATTGAAGATCTCATCGGCCTGACGATCCAGCGTGTCCAGCACAGCGGCACGGTAGAAATAAAAGACGAAATGCGAACCCTGCTCGACCAGGTCCCGGCAGAGTTGAGAGAGAGATATCTGGATGCCCTCAGCGCCCTGGTCCACGCCGCAGAACAACGACGGCCTGCATCTGCTGAATCTGACGCTGAATGATGCCAGAGAGCTTCTGGACATTTACCGCCCACCCCCACCACCCAGCGTCCTGGAATGGGCCGAAAAGTACCGCGCCATTGACGGCCGGCCCTTCAGCCTGAAACGCTACCCATGCCTGGTGGCCATCTACCAGGATGAAAGCCCTTTTATAATCGTAGAGAAGCCCAACCAGGTGGGCGCCTCAGAGTGGCTGCTGAACGTCAGCCTCCATGCCCTGGATTGCGGCGCCTATGCCTTCGGCATCGGCCAGTTCAAAGATAGCCTGAACGTCGGCTATGTCTTCCCGGCCTGGACGCAGCTGCGGGACTTTTCCAAAGACCGCATCCGCAAAATCGCCGGGGAGACCGAGTACCTGACCGAGCTGCTGTCCCCGATCCGCTATGGGCCCCTCCGGAGAGAAAGCGACCTGGGCCTCTACTTCATAGGCAAAAGCGCCTGGTATCTGCGCGGCGCCCACCGGCCCGACGACCAGCTGGCCAGCTTCCCGGTGGACATCCTCATCATTGATGAGTATGACCTGATCACCGAGCGAGCGGTCAGCCTGGCCGAGAAACGCCTGCGAGCCTCGCCCCTGCGCCTGAAGCGCTACGTCTCGAAGCCCTCCATCCCCAACGTGGGCGTCGACAAGCTCTTCCAGGAATCCGACCAACACGTCTGGCAACTGCGATGCCCCGCCTGCGGCGAATGGCAGGAGCCAGACTTCTGGCAGAACGTGGTCCGGGTAGAGGATGGCGACGCCTGTCCTGAGCGAAGTCGAAGGGTCGAGGACTACTCGGTCTGGTCCCAATGGCCCAAAGAGGAGCTGCTGCGGTCCCACTTTGACTTTGCCTGCCGGCATTGCCGGCAACCCCTGAACCCCACCGGCCCCGGCCAATGGATGGCCCAAAATCCGGGTGCCCTGACCCGAGGCTATCGCATCCCCGGCCTGGTAGCGCCCTTTGTCCCCCTGGAGGAAGTGGTCAAAGGCAGCCTGGCTGAAGAACCCGACGTCTTGCTGGAATGGTACAGGGGGGATCTGGGCATCGCCAAAAGCCCGGAAGGTGGCCAACTCTCCTGGGACGAACTGGAGGCCTGCAACCGCGACTATAACATGGTCGCCTCGGGGCGCCGCTGCACCATGGGCGTAGACGTGGGGGTCAAGCTCCACGTGCGCATTGGCTGCCACAGAGATGGAGAATGGCAAGCCCTCTGGATCGGCGCCGTTGACGAATTCGAGGACCTGGACCGGCTCATGGGCGCCTACCATATCCGGTCAGCCGTCATCGACGCCCAACCGGAAACCCGCCAGACCCGGAACTTTTGTAAACGCTGGCCGGGCCGTGCGTGGATGGCCTATTACTACACTGGCGAGAAACCGCCCGCCGTGCTGCAGTGGAAAGCGGCCGAAGGGGAAGAAGCCGGCCAGGTGACCATCGCCCGCACCGAGATGATGGACCGCGTGGCCACCGCCCACCGCGAAGCCCGCGAGGGCCTGCCCGCCAACGCCCGGCATATCCAGGACTTTTATAAACACATGTGCTCGCCGGTCCGGGTGCTGACCACCCGCGAGAAACAAGACGGCACACGCTATAAGGTGGCCGTCTACCTGGACAGCGGCCCGGATCACTACTTTCACGCCTCGGTCTACGAGCGAGCGGCCAGAGACAAAGTGCCCGCCGGCACGATCCCGACCAGCGGGCTCACCGGCCCTTCCTCATTCGGATAGAACCGCGCCCAAGGGGATGCCGAAGGTGCATGGGTGGCCCCCTGCAGCCTTCGGTATTCCCTGGGCTTAGGGTCATAAGTACAGAGATATGGGACCATGTGGACCGGATTCTCAGCCCTACCCAACTACCTCGGCGGCAAACGCCGACTGTGCCCGGTCATTTTCCGGGAGATTAGCAAGGTGCATCCGACTCGCACCTGGCACAAGCTAACCTTCCTCGACCCCTTCATGGGTGGGGGATCGGTCAGTCTGTACGCCAAAGCCCAGGGCTTCAGAGTCCTGGCCAACGACATGGCCCACCGAAGCTATCTGATCGGCAAGGGAGTGGTGGAGAACAACGACGTCAAGATGACCGACCAGGACCTGGGCCTGCTCTTTGCCCCACGCAATGGTCATGACCGACTGGCCGAGCAGCACTTTGTGCCCCACGTTTTCACCGAGATGATGGCCCAATTCCTGGACCGGGCCCTGGCCAACCTGCGCGAAGCCGACCTGGACGAAACCCGCCAGGCCATGCTCTACACCAGCCTGATCCAGTACATGGTCAGAGCCCGACCCGGTGGGCAGTTTACCAACCGCATCCACATGACCCGCATCAGCCAGGGTGACTTTGACCCGATCTCTATGGGCTTTTTGCACAACATCTCCGTCCGAACGGCCTTTATCGACCCGACCGTCCGGATGCGGCACATTAAAAACTGCATCAACGGCGGGATCTTCATGGGCCAGGCCCGCATCTTCCAGGAGGATGCCCTGACCTGGATGCCAGAGCAACAAGCTGACGTCGTCTATCTCGACCCGCCCTATTTCGGATCGAGCAGCTATGAAGCGAACTATTGGGCCCTGGATTGTATCCTGGCCGGCCGCCTGCTGCCCAAAAGCCTGGCCAGCCCCTTTAACCGCAGGGAGACGGCCCTCTTCAGCCTGATCCAGATGTTTGAGGCCGCCCAACATATCCCCACCTGGGTCTTTTCCTTTGCCGATAACCCGGGGGGATTTAGCACCAGCCAGCTGATCCAGCTGATCGAGGACTTTGACCGCCAGGCCTCGGTGGTGGCCCTGGACCACCGCTGGAGCGTGGCGACTACTGAAGACCACTACATACAAGGAGCCAAAGAACTCCTGATGGTCTGCACAGAGGAGCGATCATGATCGCGATCCAATATCGCGGCCGAAAAGATAGGCTGACGAAAATGGCAACGATCTTCAAGGATTATTTGTCGGGCAACGTGCTCGATGTAGGCTGCGATGCCCGCTACCTGGCAAACTTGGTGCTGGGGCCATACACTGGCGTGGACATTGCTGGCAATCCGGATGCCTACGTTGATCTGGAATGCCCACTCCCCTATCCAGACAACGGCTTTGATACGGTCGTGTGCATGGATGTCCTGGAGCATGTAGACCATCTCCATGCCGCCTTTGATGAGCTGTGCCGGGTAAGCCGGCGATATCTAATCATCGGGCTGCCCAACGAACTCGAGTGGTGGCTGCGATTCCAGATGGTCATATTAGGCCGATTTAGCGGCAACTATAGATTGACTGCTGAACCCCCCACTGATCGGCATCGGTGGGCATTCAATCTGAAGGAAGCCAGAGATTTTCTGAAGCGCCGAGGAGCGCTCAACGGCTTCGACGTTGTCAATGAGGCCTACGCATTCCGGGGCTGGCGACGATGGCCCGCCAGGATGATATCCACATTAGGATGCCAGCTCGCACCCTTGGGTGCTAATTTGTTGGCTAAAGCATACTGGGCAGTGTTGAGCAATGAGAATCATGGTCCTCGCAAATCGCTGGCCGCCTGACTATGGCGGCGGCGCACAACAAATGCTAGCCCTATGCTGTAAGCTAGCTCAATATGGGATAGAGATTTCTGTCCTGGCCGGCTATAAAGGCCAGAGGGTAATCACCGAAGAGGTAAAGGGAATTCCAGTCACCCGGCTGCCGCTACGCCCCCTGATCATGTTCTATGCGCGCTTATTGCAGCATCTTTTGATGGATCGCTATGATTTGATCCATGCCCAAGCCGCGCATCATCATGCCTATGGGGGCATCTTGGCCGGTCGACTATTAGGCAAGCCGATTGTGATCCGGCTAGCCTGTTTGGGCGGTGATGATCCCACCGCGATCCTCCAGCGCCGCTTAGGTAGCTTGCAATTAGCCATACTGCGCTGGGGTACTATGTTGATCACTACCAGCCGAGAGATGACCCAGGCAACACTAGATTCTGGCTGGCCGGCCGACCGAGTGGCCCACATCCCAAATGGCGTGGATGTGACGCATTTCTACCCGTTGCCTGGACCTCGCCGGGCCCTGCGCCTACGTTTGGGATTGCCGCCCTACGCTTTTATCATAACTTTCATAGGTTCGCTGTCACGTCGTAAAGGTGTCGATGTGCTTCTGCACGCCTGGCCAGCAGTGAAGCGAGCGCGGCCCAATGCGCGCCTGGTATTAATCGGCCCAGGGAAGGATGTGAACGTGCCATCCTGGCCAGACATAATGGTCGTCGGTCAGGTGGACGATGTGCGGCCCTATCTGCAGGCGAGTGATTTGTTCATCCTTCCCTCACGGCAGGAGGGAATGCCCAACGCATTGTTGGAAGCGATGGCCTGTGGACTGCCGTTTGTAGCCACGCAACTCGGCTGCATTGAAGAGATATCTCCACGTGGGCAACATGCCCATTTAGTGTCAGTGCCTGCTGAACCAGCAAGCGAGGGCGATGTTGCAAATCTGGCCGAGGCTATGATGGATCTAATCGGTAATGACCAGGCACGGCAACAGCTGGGAGCTGCTGCACGCCGACAGGTTGAGACCCATATCTCGCTGGATATCGCAGCTGACCACTACATAACGCTGTACCATCAATTGTTAAGATAATGTCTGAACAAGACACCGAATCCAAATCCTTCAAAGAGCTGGGCATTTCCGCAGCCGGCCAATGGGCCCTGAGCGGTGACGAGCCCGAACCCGAAGAAAAACTCCAGGGCATGGAGGGCATCAAGACCTGGGAAAAAATGCGCCTGGGGGATCACACAGCCGGGGCGATCCTGGCCGGCCTGACCCTGCCCATCCGCCGATCCTCCTGGGAGGTCGTGCCCGCCAGCGACAAAGGCCCCGACGTGGAAGCGGCCGAGTTCCTGGAGCAATGCATGGACGATATGAGCCATGCCTGGGCCGCCATGATCGTGGATGCTCTTACCTATTTCCCGTTCGGATGGGCCTATCTGGAACAGGTCATGAAAAAACGCCTGGGGCCCACCCCTCCGGGCCGCGATGCCGCCAAGAGCAAATATAACGACGGCCGCATTGGATGGCGAAAGATCGCCCTGCGCCCACAGACCACCATCGAAGCCTGGCGCATAGATGATCAGGGTGGCATCCAGGGCATTCTGCAGACCATCCCCAAGAGGGAGCAGCCGGTCTTCATCCCGATCCAAAGGAGCCTGCTCTTCCGCACCACCACCGAAGGCAATCGCCCCGAAGGGATCTCCATCTTCCGGCAAGCCTGGCGGCCGTGGACGCACCGCAAATCTTTGGAAATGACCGAGGGCATCGCCTTCAAACGCAACCTGGCCGGTATCCTGAAAGCACACCTGAGCGCCGGGGCGACCACCGAGGCCCAATCCGCCCAGGAATCCGACGAGTACAAGGCCCGCAAAATTCTCAAAGACGCCTATGAGGACCGACTCATCGGAGTGATCGAAACTGACCAGGTCACCATTTCCGTCCTGGATGGGCCCAGAGGCGTCCAGTTCGCAGCCATTGGCCGCTCCATCGTGCGCAAAGATACCGAGATGGCCCGAAGCACCCTGGCTCATTTCATCACCCTGAGCCTGCAGGAGCGGGGGAGCTATGCCCTGGCCAAAGACGAATCCGACCTGTTTCTGATGGCCGTGATGGCCTATCTCGATAGCATGACCGACGTCATCCAACGATTCGCCGTCGAGCGCCTCTTCAGGTTTAACGTCTTCCCGAACATCACGGACCTGCCGCGAATCCAGGCGACGGCCGTCTATAAGCCCGACCTGACGGAGCTGGCCGAGTTCATCAACAACCTGGCCAACGTCCAACTGCTGACCATAGACGACGGCCTGGAAGAATACATCCGCGCCCTGGCCGATTTTCCCGAGTTGCCCGCCGAACTCAGCCGCCAGGCTCGCGAAGAGGCACTGGAAGGCCGGGAGGAAAAAGAGCCACCCGGCGCCGAACCAGAGACGCCGACCAGCGAAGAAGCCGGCATCGCCGCTGAAGAGGAGGAAGAACACGCTGAGACCTTCGCCACCCGGCGCCGGTCTCCCAAACAGCGCACCTATCTGGCGGCAGCTGATGATTATACCGATGGCCTGACCGAAGTCTATCGCAACTGGGCAGAAGATGCCGGCAACCTGGACATCGGCCCCGATACCGAGGAAGAGCAACTATGGGCCGCCTTGGACGACTACCTGGCCGTGGGACTCCTGCTCCTGATGGAGAAGGGATACCAGGACCTTCTGGCCGCCTACATCCTGGGCTTTGGGTCCCCAAGCATCGGACCTGAAGGCCTGCGCCTGGTAGAAGAAGCTCAACAGAAAAATGACCAGTACCTGGCCGGGTCGCTCTTTGCGGACATCCGAGGGAAGTTGGAGGGAGAAATCTCGGCCATCCTGCTCCTTTTGAAGTATGGGCGTAAAGACGAAGCCCTGCACCTGATCGAGCAGACCGTCCTCAGCCTGGACTATCGCCCTTCCCTCTATGGAGGGACCTATTGGGAGATGATCCACGCCGGGATCGGGATGCGCCTCACCGAGCGGGGCACCACAGAAGGCCCCCCGGTGCGTCGGGTGCTAGACCCCCTGGCCCGGCATTGCAGCACCTGCCCGCCCAAGGCCAGAGAATACGCCTCCTGGGAGGCGATGGTATCCGAGTCCGGAGTGCCCGGTGATGGCAGCGACGAGTGCGATGGCCGCTGCCGCTGCGGCGTACAAATCCTGCAAGGCGGGGTATGGGTCTGGTACTAGCCCTGGCCTTTGCCTGCTAACTACAGAAGGGAGAAACGAACGTGAACAAACCATGGGTAGCAGCAATTATGTCCATCTTGGCGATTATAGCCTTCACGATTGCTGGAATAGCCCTGGCGGAAGAGATGATCCACAGCATCTGGTGGACAGACCCGGACTGGGAGCAGACCTGGGTCAAACTCGAAAGCAAGGAACCCATCACCGCTGTCTTCACCGGCACCCTGCAGGTGCGGCGTCCAGGGTCCGGGGAGGTCATTTTCAGCCAGGATATTGACACTTCCTGCGTGCCAACGGAAGACGGGCCCGGCACCGGCCGGTGCGGATCATTGGAGTATACCATCAACACCGATGACTTTCATTCCGAGGATCTTGAATTATGGAGCCGGGCATGCTGGATGGTGACCGGCTATGCGGAGCCGCTTTGTATGATTTACGTCCCTGACAACTGCGATCTGGCTGGTGTTGGCTGCAGCATAAGCCTGATCGGGACAGAGGTGACCATTCCCGAAATATGCCGTTTAGCCATCGAACGATGCGAGACCGTTCAGGATGACCAAGGTTTTTGGTGCATCCGTACATTCAGAGGGACTAAGCCCTATGACATCTACCTGCCCCTTATCGTGATTCGGAGGTGAACCATGCCCTACAAATCAATGGAAGAAGTCAACCCGGCCCTGAAGGGGATCAAGCCCATGCCAACCCTGGCCCAGGCCAACCTGATCGCGAAATGGGCCGATGCCATAGAAGAGAAAGGCTCCGCCGAGAGCGCCTGGGCAGCCGCCATCGCCATGTTCAAGCGCAAATACCACGTCGAAGGCAACCGATGGGTGCCTAACAAAGCAGAGAGCGCCGATGCCAGCTCGATGGAGCTGACCATGCTGCGCCTTCTGCTGGATACCTACAGTGAAGAAGAGCCCACCGCCGAAGAGATGGAGGAAGCCCTGCGAGCCCTGATGGAAGCCCTAGAGGACGCCGGATTCGAGGTGGTCAGCAGTATCCCCCTCGATAAGACCACGATGGACAGCACGGGCCAGGACCTCTTTGGAGAGGTAGCCTTTGTGGTCGACCTCCACTCCGACCTGCCCCAAACCGCCGAAGGCAAGCCCGACTTCTCTCAACCCTTCCGCATCCTGCCCACCGGCCCCATCTACCGCTATGGCCAGCGCACGGTCACCGTAGACGACATCGCCCTCTTCGAAGACAACTGGCGCAACCGCAAAACCCGGGGCATCCGCCGCGAGCGGGTGGCCATCGACGTCGAACATGAACCGGGCGCCATCGGCTACTATACCACCATCTATGGCCAGGGAGATGACGGCCTATGGGCCAAAATCAGCCTGACCCCACGAGGCCGCGCAGTTCTGGCCGCACGCGACTTCTTCTTCTTCAGCCCGACCGTTGCCTGGGAGAGCACCGACGTCAAGACCGGCCAGACCATCCGCAATCAAATCGTCGGCGGGGCCCTGACCAATTTCCCGGTGCTTGGAGACGATACGGCCCTGCCCCTGGCCTACTCCGAAGCCGCCCTGCACCGCATGCTGGCCGAAGGGCATGACATGAGCGCCTATGCCGTGACCAAAGCCGGGGGAGACGGCAAGGATTACCCGGCCTCGGCCTGGCTCATTGCCGAAGACCCGCAGACGCCCACCACCTGGCATTTGCGGGTCAAGGAATACGTCAACGGCGTCCTGACCGTGACGAAGAACATGTGCTCGAAAGCGGCCCAGGCCCAGGGCCCCAAAGGCTTCAGAGGCCAGCCGGTGCAACTGACCGCCGACCAACGCGCAGATGCCAAGAGCAAGCTGCGCAGCCTATATCTCAATACCCTCAAAGTGCCCAAGGACCAAGTCCCGGCACACCTATTCTCAGAAAGGAGTGAACCTATGCCCCCTACCGAGCACACTGTGCTGCAGACCCTGGCCGAATTGACGGCCAAATTCACGAAAGGAGGTGACCCAACCATGCCGACCAATCAGCAAGACCAGACGACTCAGGAGCCCATCACCATCGACGCCGAAACCTTCAGCGCCATGCAGACCCAGCTCACAGAGCTGCAAGCCAAGGTGGAGGAACTGGGCAAGGAGCGCGACACCTATGCCCAGCGCCTGGACACCAGCGAGCAGAGACTGGCCGCAGAGACCAGCGCCCGCCAGCTCCAGGAGATGCGCGAGCACGCTCAAGGCTACAGCCACCTGGCCCTGCCCCTGGAGCTCCCGGAAGGCGCACCCGATGGCAGCCTGACCGCGCCTGAGCACTTTGCCTGGCTGCGCAACGCAGACCAGAGCGAAGGGAAAGTCCACTGGGCCTTCTTCAACGAAGTGCTCAAGGCGGCCAACGCCGCCCTCGAGGAAGCCAGCGTCTATACCGAGCTCGGCACCACCAAGGGCGAGCAGCTGTCCGAGGATGAAAAGCTGCACCGCGCAGCGATGGCCTACAGCAAAGAGCATCAAGTCGACTACATGGCGGCCCTTAAAGCCGTCGCCGGGCAGCCTGCGGCTGCCGCCTAGCCCAATTCATAACGATCAATAATTGATGATCATGAATTGGCCTATCTAGCCTGTAGAAAGGAGAGCAACCATGTCATATCAGGTAGGACCAGCCGAAGTCCCTGGCGGCGACCGCACCTTCAAGGTCAAAGCCGATGTGGACATCCTGCAGTATGCGGCCGTCATCCAGAGCAGCGGTGCCGATGGCGAGGTCGACGTGCCCGGTGCAGCCGGTGCCGCAGCCTGGGGCTTTGCCCAGGAAGCCGTCGACTACAGCGAAGGCCAGCACCATGTGCGGGTGCGCACCCAGGGCTTCTCGATGGCCATCGCCTTTGATGGCGACATCGCAGCCGGAGATTTCCTGCAGGTAGGAGATACCTCTGGCCGCGTAGACACTGCTGCAGCCGGCGATTATGTCATCGCCCGTGCGACTGAAGCCTCGGCCGCTCAGGACGACCTCATCGTCGTCCAGGTGCTGCCCGGTGGCTATCAAATCCCGGCAGGATAGCACCCCTGCCTAACATCAGACTCTAACAAGGAAGGAGGACGAACATGCCTCAAGTAGAGACCGTTCACGTGAAAGCCACGTTGTCCAACGTGGCCCTGGCCTATTTTCAGCAGCCGGGCGTATTCATCGCGGACATCGTGAGCCCCAACGTGCGCGTCAACAAACAAGCCGACTATTACTATCTCTTCGGCAAAGAGCACTTCAACATCCTCGACGCCAAGAGACGCCCAGGGACAACCCCGGTGGAAGTCGAGCACACGGTGTCTACCGACCAGTTTTACTGCGAGGAAGACTCCCTGCGCGAGAAAGTGCCCGATGAGGAAAAGGAAAATGCCGATAACCCCATTGAGCCCGAGGCCGATGCCGCCCGCTACACATCAGAGCGCCTGCGCCTGATCCGTGAGTACCAGGTGGCCAGCCAACTGTGCAATGCGGCCAACTACCCCACCGGCTGGAAGAAGGTCCTGACCGACGGGGACCGGTGGGACCAGTACACCTCCTCAGACCCGATCGGCAACATCCAGGAGGCCATTGACACAGTCAATGCCCAGGGTGCCCCGGCCAACACCCTCTGGATGGGCTACGAAGTCTGGAGCAAGCTCAAGCATCACCCTGACTTCATCAACCGACTGGCCGGCAACAAGACGCAGATTGTAACGCCCGATCTGCTCAAGGAAATCTGGGAGGAGCTGGAAACCGTCGCCATCGCCCGGGCCATCTACAACACGGCCCGCGAAGGCCAGGACCAGACCCTGGGCTATGTCTGGGGCAAGTTCTGCGGCGTGATGCACCTGTCCCAAGGCCTGCCCAATAAGAAGGTGCCGTCCCACAACTACACCTTCGTCTGGCCCTACAAGGTGCAGCAAGGTCGCGTCCGCCGCGATCAGCAGCCCGGCGCAGCCAATGGAGCCATCTACCAGTCCCGCGTCTACCGCCATGCCGATGAAGGTGCCCGGAGCGACTGGGTGGAAGTGGCCATGCGAACGGCCTTCAAGATCACCGGCTCGACGCTGGGCTATCTCTTCACCACGCCGATCTCATAGCCTGCCTGTCCTGGACTTTGCAGGCTAACAACAGAAAAGAGGTGACCCATGAAACTACGGCAACTCAACTGGCGTACTGGCGCCTTGATCCTGTGCCTGGCCGTTTCTCTGGCCCTGAGCATTGCCGCCTTTCAAGTAGCTCGCACGCCCCTGCCTGACTGGATCGAAATCCAGGAAGGCCCTGTGGCCCATGGGGTAGACAAGTTCTACCGCAACGTCTACATGAAAGGCGACCTGGAGGTCGCCGGGGATATGGACGTGGCCGGTAACACGACCTTTGGATACGGTGCGACCAGCTACGTGTTTGACTTTGGCACGTCAACCGTGACGGATACCCTGGCCCTGACGCTGTCCAATGTCACCACGCCAACGGTGGGGTTCTGTACCCTGGGCGAGGACCCGGATGCTACCGAAGCGCTCTGCAGTATGTCACTCTCCGGCATTACTGCCACGCTCAAGCTATGGAACGCAGGAGCTACGGGGGCCGGATCTACCGGGACCCAGGTCCACTGGATGGTCATCGGCCAATAATGTATGCCTATCGCATCGTGCGAACCCTGCAGAGACCATACTTTGTCTACTGCGCCCAGGCCTGGCGAAAAGCGGCGGCTTTGACCGCCCTCCGGATCCCGATCACTTCTCCCCCCATCACGGCCGAGAACTTTGACCCGGCCTGGATGGAAGGGCAGCCGCTGCTCTACTTCAAGCTGCATGGCTACGAGAATGACCCGGATTGGTATGGTCTGGATGAACGTGGCCACAAACCCACGGCGCTCACCCCGAACCTGGTGCGGCAGGCAGACCTGACCGGCGCTATCGTGGTAGCTGTCGTCTGCTACGGTGCCGGCGGTGAGATGGAGGGCGCTTTTCTCGAAGCCGGAGCCATCGCCTTCTTCGGTAGCGCCGACGAGGTGGTGGCCAGAGAGGACGCGGTAGACGAAGCCGATCTGCTGGCTCAACAACTCCTGGCATTAGCAAGGAAATCTCAGAATCTGCAAGATATCCTCGCTGAAGCAAAGGAGAGATATCGAACCATGCGCGGGGAGAACCTGACGGAGTATGATCATGCTACGTTGGAAGCCTTCACCGTGACTACAGCGAAAGGAAATGCCCATGCCTGACAAACAACTGACCTTAAGATATCGAACCCTGGACCAGCACGTGGTCTATCGAGGCCAGACCATCGAGCCCTATACTCCGGTGGACGTGCCCGAGGAGGACGAGGCGATCTGGGAGGAGCTGGTCGACCTGAAGGTGGCCGAGCCGGTGAGTGAGCCAGTCGAAGAAGAACCCGCCCCTCCTAAAAAGGAGCCGGAGCCAGAGCCCTCTTCTAAGAAGGCACCAGCGTCATGACCCTGACCAACCTGCAGTACATCCGCCTGACCCTGAACCTCCCGCACCGCGTGATCCTGCGAGAGGCCCTGGGCGTAGGCGATGGCGAAGCCGTCAAATTCCAGACGCGCCTGTGGCCGCTGATCGAAGGCACCGAGGAGGTCAGAGTGGCTGGCACGGTCCAGACCGACTATACCATCGACTATGAGACCGGCCTGATTACCTTCACAACGGCCCCGGCAGACACTGCCCTCGTCGACGCCGATTACAACTGGTCGGTTTTCTCCGATGGCCAGATCATCGATCTGCTGACCCGCTACAACGACCAGGTCAATCCGGTCATGCGGGACCTGGTCATGGCCCTGATCGCCAACAGCGACCTGTTCATCAAGTACACCACGGGCATGGAAAGCGTGGATCGCACCAAAGCCCTGGATGCCCTCAAAGGCCTGTATAAAGAGCTCAAAGGGGCACCTGTCACCGCTACAGCACAGAGCGTGGTCTGGACCAGAGCCGATGTGCAGCAGTATGGAAGGGATGTGACATGGTCGGATTTCGTCTCCTCGACCCCAAGAGACTAGAAGCCGACGCCAGAACCATCATCGGAGATTCCCGGCACTGGTGTGAGGTGTACCGTCGAGGACCGGCAGAAACCACCGATACCTTCATCGGCGCCTTTTGGGGTCGAATCTCCAACATCGGCAGGCAGACCACCGGCCTGGAAGCGGTCCTGAAAGCGGCCCGCGTGACCGGGGCCCTGTGGGTGCTCCATGCGCCCCCGGACGCTCCGGACCTGCAACACGAAGATGTAATCTGGACGGACGATGACGGACGATGGCGGGTCGTCCTCAACCGACCAGAACCAGGCGGCCAGGTGGCCGTCATCAGTAATCTACAGTAAGAAAGGAGAACATCGTGAAAATCACCAACAGAACCATCACCCTAGTCCTCTGCATCCTGGTGGGAATCTTCCTGGGAAGCATCCTGCAAGTGGCGCTGGCCACTACCGGCGCTCCAGACTACGACGTTGTCCTGCCCGGCCAGGATGCCCCTGCTGCCACAGGTCGCCCCGCGCCCTACGGCCAATTCATCATCACGCACAACGGTGCGACCATCACCAGCACCGAGAGCCTGGGCACGGTGGCCAGGACCAATGGCTATGCCTTTGACAAGGTCATCTTCTGCCAGAACAGTGGCAGCTATGACATCACCGCCAAACTGTACGCTCGGATCATGAGTGATGGCGACGTCTACACCCTCACCACTAGCCTGCCCACGTTTACCGCCGGCACCCGCAAGGCCATTTCCATTACACAAAGCGCACCTTGGATGAGCCTGGGGCTGACCAGCCAGGTGACGGGGACCACCGCAACCTGCGGCATCTACGTGTGGACCCCATAAGAAGGAGGATGAAGTATGAGACTCTTTATCTACCCATCTATCAAAGCACGGCGCTCCATTGCCGTCATCGAGTGCGACAAGGTGACCAAGACCAAAGCCACCGTGCCGTCCAACATCAACCTGGCAGGGATCAAGCCGGGCATGGTCTGCCATCCCGGTGAGGGCCGCCAGGTGGACCGCTCCACGATCTACGTGATCGCGGAAGTCGCCAAGGGCAACCTGATCTTCGAGAGCGGCTCGCCGGTGGCTGTGGACGCCGTCCCTGAGGAGGGGCAGAAACCCTGATGCCCGTTGATCTGGCAGAGCATGTCTTGGAGGTCCTCAAGGCGACGTCGGCCGTAACCAACCTGGTAGTGAATGGTGCAGCCGGGATCGTGGAAAGCAGTGACGTCACAGCTCAAGCGATAACGGATGCACAGACCACGCGGCGCGAAACGGGCAATCCGGCCAAAATCCTGGCGATCGGTGTCCACGATGCCGGTGAGAAAGCCCTGGATGCCCAACGATCTGAACAAAGCGTGGCTATCTGGCTCATTGATCGGGAACGGGGATATGCCAACATCCGCCCGGCGATGAAAGCTGTCTACGCCGCCTTACAGGGCAAGAATACTGCCCTGACCTCGCCTTTCGAGGGAAGGACGGCGATCATCACCATTGAGATGGAAAGCAGGACTGGACATCTCCTTGATCTTGCCTTCGACATCAACCTGGAGGTTATGACCTTCAAGGCCATCATCAATCTCGACTTGGGCTAACTTCTGCCCTGGACTTAGTACCCAAACTACAGAAAGGAGAACCATCATGCCTCAAATTGTAACAGGAATCGGACTGCGGCACGTACGCATCGGACCGCGCAACGCGGATGATGGGATCATGACTATGCCAGATGACCACGTCGTCGGCACGGTCTACCCCGGCATCCAGCTCAGCGGAGCCGCTACGTTGACCCTGACCCCACCGGAGCCGGAGCGCGTGCCGGCCCGAGGAGATGACCAGGTTTACTGGACATTTCATCTGCCCCCTACGGAAGGCTGGACGGCCGAATTGACGTGCTCGAAATTGGACCTGCCGGCGATCAGCATGATCACCGGCGTGCTCCAGTGGGGAGAGGCCGCCCTCTTCGAAGGCCTGGCCATGGGCTCCGACCGGGAAGGCCTCGAGGTGGACCTGATCCTGTGGGGCCAGCGCAAAGCCGTTGACACCGACCCGGCCTCGCAAACCTACGGGGCCGAAGTGTGGGAGGCCTGGGAGGTGCTCTGCTGCAAGATGACCCCCCTGCCGCCAAGCAAGGAGCAAAGCGCCGTAGGTGAAAGCCGGTACTCGATCACCCTGCAGAAGGTCACCAGGCGCATCGTGGGGGAGACCTTCACCCAGGCAGACCATGGCTGCACCAAGGCTGTTCTCTTCCCGGTCATCGCCAAGACGGGGCGTATCTTTTACGATTTCGATGTAGGTAACGCCGTCCAGGATGCTTTTGTGCTGACCCACACACCAACCAGCGCAACGGATATTTATGTCTATGTAGCTGGAACGGAAGAGCCTGCCGGGTGGTCCCTGGACGTCGGGACCAAAACCGTGACCTTCACCTCTCCACCGGCTGATGGGGATGCCCTGGCCTTCATGTACACAACTGACAGCGTACTCTAGTAGGGAGAGGGTATGCAATGCAAACCAAGACTGTCATTCACGATAACCAGGGAGAACTCCTCAAGGCTACGGTGAGTGAGGCTACCTCCTTGATGGGGATGAAACGCAGCATCCTGATCAGCCGGGCCCTGGCCGATATCCGAGACGAACAGGGTCTGAAAGAAGGTGAGAATCTGCCGGACAACGTGGAGATCATGGCCAGGCTGTTTCTGAGGAGGTATACCTTCCCCAATTGCCTGGCCTGTCTCGTGGAAGCTGAGGGCTTCGCGGTCGGCCTGTCTTTTGAGGCATTCAGCAACTTACCGGACCGATTTGTAGCTGAATGGGAAGAGGCGGCGCTTTTCTTGAACTCTCATTGGCGGCCACGAACCGAGGAGGAGGAAAAGAAGGCGGCCAAAAAAAAAGAGCCCTCCAACGAAGAGTCAACCGAGAGCTCCTAGAATGGCTCCGTAGCGAAAGCGGATCTTATCAGGCCGACGAGGACGAGGACTGGACCCTTATCCGGCCGGAATTGTCCATCCCCATCTACAAGATGATGGTGGCTACTGATTTCCGCCACCTGCCTTTTGGAGGTGCGTTACTGGATCAACCGGACTGGTTCATTCTTGACCTTCTTACCCTGGCCTGGCGAAAGAGTGTGCTGAAGGAGATGGCCAAAAACCCGCCCGGTGGGATGGCAAAGGCGATGGTTTTCGGAAGCTAGTCATCCGGCTCTTTACCGAAGAGAGACAACTGGATTGCCGACCTCCAGCCGTGGGGTCCCCGGTAGGGTTTGGAAACGCCGCGCGGTGGGCGCTCCATACGAGAGGGTTGGTCGAGCAAGGGAAGCAGTTCCTCCTCGATGAGATGCCAGACATCAGCCTTGATGTCAGGGCCCCACCACTCTAATACGACGTATCCTGAGGCCTCCAGATATTGCTTGCGTTCAATGTCTCTCTTGCGACGTTTGGGCTTTGAGTGCCAGTACTTTCCATAGGCTTCGACGATGATACCATGAGAGGGAAAGAAAAAGTCGACGCGATATGGGTAGATGAATTTTTCAAACACGAAGTCCAGGCCCAGGGCCTCGAAGGCAGTATGGCAGATGGCTTCGAGGCCGGTCATCTGACCTTGGTTGCGTCGCTTTAGAGCTAGGCGACGGTTGGCATGGCGAATACCTTCAGTATGGGCCTTTTGCCATGCCGGATCTTGGGCCAGGCGACGGTTACGTGCAGCCTGGGCCTTTCGCCAAACAGGATCCTGGGCCCTGCGATGTATGGCTTTTGCATTAGCCTTCCGCCAGCTAGGATCCCGGGCCCTGCGACGTGCGGCTTCTGCGACATTCTTACGCCATTCAGGATCTTGAGATCTATGATATATGCCCTCTGCATGGGCTTTCTGCCATGCTGGGTCTTGGGCCCTACGATGTGCGGCTTTTGCATGGGCTTTCTGCCATGCAGGATCTTTAGATTTGCGGCGTGCGCCTTCAACCTGAGCTTTTCGCCATTCAGGATCTTTAGATCTGCGGCGTGCAGCTTCAGTCACTTTTTTGAGCCATGCTGGATTTCTGGCTTTAAGTCGGATGCCCTCAGCACTCGTTCGACGTGGAATTCCAAATTTCTCCATCCAAACCTGAATCGCGCTTTTGCCACAGCCTGCAATCTCGGCCATCTCAGTGGTACTTTTGCTCTGCACCCAATATTGCTCGTAGAGCCAATCTTTGTCTTGATAAAGCTTTTCTGTCATATCCTAATAACTCCAGGGACAAGGCAAGTGCCTACTTTCTGTAGACAATTATAGCACAAAAATATCCTCTGACAAAGCAAAGGGGGGAAGATCATGGCTAAAACAAAAGACCTGGCGGCCATCGCCAGGGCATTGGATTATATCTCTTGGCAATGGCTCAGCGACAATCATCCTGAGCTGGCTGAGGCCATTGAACTGGAAGTCGGGCGTGGAGCTACGCCTACCGACGTGAGGCGGTTTGTGATGCGCTACACGGACCGTTTTGAGCTAGCGCTACGTTGTGAGCAAGCCGCCAGTTGGGTGGCCGAGCACCCGGAGATATAAAGTCTCTGCCCTTATCCTACAAACTCCAGAGCTGACATGAATGCACTTCATCGGTATACAAGATTGCCCCTGGAAGAGCTGAGGACGCTATTTCGGCTGATCCAAAAGCATCCCGGCTCAACCCTCTATGACTTGGCCAAAATAAAGGGTTGGACTCAGGGCAAAACAACCCGCCGACTCATCGCTCTGGAAGCTGTTTCTCTCCTGGTCTATGAGGATGAACGGGGCGGGCTCTATCCTTTTCAAGGGTGACCATCATGATCACAGTCAAACCAACACCGGATACCCAGCGCAAATTCAAGGAGGCCTGGGATGGCATCGTGGGTATACTGAACCTGGGCCATCGCGAGCTGGAGAAGATAGCGGATGCCGGGCGCAGAGGGATCGCACTCAATTTCAGCACAGAGTCCGCAGGGGGCGAGAAGTGGCCACTTCTTGCACCCTGGACGGTGGCGGAAAGACAGTCCCTCGGTTTCGCAGGCGAGCACCCAATCTTACAGCGCACCGGCGCCCTCAAGCGCTCCCTGATAGACCCCAATCACCCGCTCAACGTCACCGAGGTCTCCACGCATGGATTCTATGGTCACCTGATGCGTATCCTCATCGAGCTCGGGAGCTCAGATGAGAGGTTTCCCATTTTGCATGCGGGTGGAGTCAGCGATGAGGGCTATTACATCCCGCCCAGGCCTATGACGGTATTGGGTACCGAGGCCATCCGGCAACTGGAGACCAGCATCATCTTTGTTATTGAGGAGCGCTGGAAACGGCTGGGGCACCGCTAGGACTTGACCAGGCGCAAGGCCGGCCTGGGGGGAACCTGAGGCTCCTCGACCTTCTTTTGCAGGATCGCAATCGTGAGTTGGTCCATGAAAGCATAAAACTGCTGGAGCTCCTCTTTGGACAGGTTGAAAGGCACGATGATGCCTTTTCTGCGAACGATTGAGTTGTACACGGCGGGTCCTCCTCTCGATGATTCCCCGCCGAAATAAAAAGGCCGCCCATTTACCGAATGAGCGGCACTTGTGGACTGAGGAAAAGTGTGGTACAATGACCTCAGCCTCTCCGATGCGTACTCATCGGCGGGGGTCAGGTCCTGGAAAGTGTGTCCGCACTCTCCAGGGCCGTTTTTTATTATCAGGTGTCTACATTGTAAGTGACCCCTGAATTGACCTCTTTTTCCATGAGCTCGACGTAGCGCTCCAGGGCCCAGATGATCTCCTGGGTAACCGGGCGCCGATGGCGTGTAGCAATATCTTTAAGACGTTCATATAACCTTACTGGGAATTTTGGAAGATTTACTTGCTTGAATTCTCTGGCCATGCTGCACCTTATCACTATCTATAAGTATGGGCCACGGATAGCAAATGTATAACCGATCTACCTTAATTATACACCCGGACAGGATTTTTGTCAAGCCCCTTGAACCTTAAAATTTTGCGGTCCATTATGGCCCACACGTGACCAGGGAATAGGCCCCGGTCGAGGTTGCCGTCTTAGTTACCTTACCATTGACCAGAATCTCACATTTGATTGATCCGGAATCGCTCTCATTCTGAGCCACGACGCCTATAATTTGATGCTCCTGAGCTTTGAAAGTCCTTTTCCAGGGAAGGTCAACCGTCCGCTGTTCCATACCATCCGCAGTCCAATAGGTGACTGATGCGCGTTGTGCCGACCCTGTTACTTGATACGTAACCTGGTACGTGGTTGGGGTGAGAGTTGGCACAGAGATGAACTCCTTTACCAATGGGCAGATAAGCACCACAGATACAAGCAGGAGGATGCCGGCAAGTATTTTCACGCCCGTACCCTGGTCTTGATCTGTCAATACAATCAAAGCCCACAAAGGTGTACAAAGTAAGAAAGTAAGCAGTAGAAACCATCCCTGCCGATACCATTTCTTAGTCTGGGGCCTCGACGCAACCGGCGCTGTGGGAGTGGGCACAGCCACCGCCTCCTCAGGCAACGGCTTGATCGTCACAGCCTTTTGCCTGAGAGCCTGGAGCCCTCTTCGAGCGGCTTGATGGTGAGGATCGATGGCCAGCACATTCTCCAGGCAGGCCATGCACTGCTCATCGGTCTCCACCACACTACTGAGCCAGAGCCAGGCCATCTCATTGTGAGGCTCCTGCTCGAGGACCCGTTTCAAAATCCGGCGGGCCTTATCTACCTGGCCGCCCTTGGCAGCCCGGATGCCTTCCTGAAGCAACTCGTTGATCGTAGACATCGTTGACCTCCTACTACTATTATATCACAAAAGGTCAACCCAATGCCAAAACAAAAGTCGCGGAAAGGTCGAAAGTCGAAGAAGCGCCGAAAGTCCCGAAAGCCTGAAGTTAGCCTCCAAAGGCCAGAACGGGGGGGGTACAAGGCCAGGGATGCCTGGATACTCCTGCTCAAGCACCGATTCTTCGAGCCCGAAATAGGCAAGTACGTGATCGGTGAACGGGAGAACCCACCCGATTGGAAGGCTTTCTGGGAGAAATTCATAGAGGGAAAATAGATGCCAGTTAGCAGTTATCGTTTTAAGATTGAACTTGATAGTAAAGATCTGGTCGCCGAAGCCCGGAGAATCCGCACCGAACTGGAAAAGGAACTGGGGCGAGGCTTCGACTTCCAGCAGGCCCAACAACAGATGGGGGCCATCAATGACCTCTCCCGGACCACGGGGGCCAATGCAGCCGTCATCGCCGGCGGCCTGGGCCAGGCGGCCCAGGAAGGGGACAGGCTGGTCTTCGACATGCGCCAGGCCGACGACGCCACCCGGCAAATGATCAGTGACCTCTTTCGCAGCGGGGCCAGCGCCCAACAACTGGAGCAAGCCCTGCGAGGTGGAAAACAGGGGGTTCAGGAAACCCGGCAAGAGGTCAAATGGTTGGGCCGCGACCTGGAAGAGGTAGCCAAGATGGGCCGCATGGAGCGTTTTGGGGCGGCAATGACCGCGGCGGCTCAACAAACTTATGGGATGCGCGCCCTAGCCGGTGGCCTGGGACGGGTGGGGACGGGCATGATGACCACCGGGGCGGCCATCACTGGCCCGGCGGTCCTGGCCGGTCGTCGTTGGCTGGAGTACACACGCACCGTTGGCTACTCCGCGCGAGCCATGGGCCTGGCCAGGGAAGAGAGTGAGGCCTTACGGCAAGAATTGATCAGGCAGAGTGAAGCCCTCGGTATGGTCAGCCCGGAAGAGATGGCAGAGGGCTTATATATGTGGACAACGGGCGTAGGAGCTACGGCCCGAAATTATGAAGACCTGCAACGGATTATTCAGGATACCATCCCCATCCAAGAGATGGCTTACCTGCAGGGCATCGATATGGCCACAGCCACACAATTCACGGCGGGGATCATGGGGGAGTTTGGGCTGGCCGTCGATGAAACCGAGAGAGTCGTGGACATCCTGGATGCGACTGCCGACCGGACATTTGCGACTGTCAGCGACTTGGGTGAGGCATTCAAGATGGTTGGTCCCATCGCACATCAATTAGATATCTCGGTGGAAGAGGCGGCAGCCACATTAGGTGTATTATCCGATGCCAACATCAAGGGCACGATGGCGGGCAGGGCGCTGCGCCAGACGCTGATTGGGCTCACCAAAACTACCAAGGAAGAAGACAAGACCCTAAATACACTCCTTCGCCGCAATGAGGAGTTGGGAGAAAGCTGGAAGGATCTGGCTTTCAGGGGAGAGGAGTTTGTCGGCATTGCCGAATGGATCGATCTTCTGGCTGTTGCAACTGAGAACCTGACCGAAGAAGAGCGGGCTGCAGCCTTGGCCACCATCGCCACGGCCAATGAATTACCGGCACTTACCCACCTGGTGGGGAAACAGATCGAGGCCAGACAGCATGGCATCAATATCATCCGAGCCGAGGCGAAAATCATGGAAGGGGTCATTGACTCCGAAGCCGAGGCTTATGCCAGATTCGTTGAGGAAACGACGGGCAATATCATGGATCTGACCAGCGCCCACGAAGCCCGGGCGCGTAAGGTCGAAGGTCTCACCGAAGAAGAGGGCTACCGGATTGATCAACTCACTCGTAAATGGGACGCCGCCATGCTTCATTTGGGCGCGGCAGTCATGGAGATGGCGCTGCCGGCCGTCGAGGAGTTGACGCGGCTCCTGGGTGAAATCGCCGAATTTATAGAGGCCCACCCTGAAGCAATCGAGGCCGCCGTGACAACCGGCGCGATCCTGACCGGAATCGGCGCTTTTGTGCTGGCGGCCGGGAAGGGGATCCGGCTCTATGCCGACGTCAAGATGATCACCGCGGCGGCTACCATGTACCAGGCTTCCACCAACATGCTTCAGGCAGCCGGATTGCAAGCCACCACCGGCGCTACTTTCCTGAGTGGGGTGGGAAAATTGGTAGGTCCTCTGGCCCTCATCGCTGCCGCCTTGAGTGCCGAAAAATTCATCGTAGAGAAAGCCGGCGTGCCGGACTGGATGCAGACCCAGATGGCACGGGGGACGGAGACCTATGAGGCCTACAGCCGGGCCGTCCAGGAGATTACCCAGGGCCGGATGGAACCGCTGACCAAAGCGCAATGGGAGGCTGTCCACGCCGGCCAGGAGCTCGGAGACGTCCTGGAGGAGACCGGCGACAAAGGGACCATCGCCACCCACGACATTGCCGAGGAGATGCGGAGCCTCAAGGAACATGAGAGGAATGCCAAGAAAGAGGCCAAAGCCCTGGGCAACGAGCTCATGCAACTCCCCCCGGCGACGACCAAGGGCCTGGCCGCCTTCACCGAAGCCGAACTGGAAGCCATAGATGAACTGGAAGCCTACCTGCGCCGGCGCAACGAGCTCGTCGAGGAGCAAAACGAAGAACTGGCCGATATGGAAGCTGATTTCCTTGAGGAGCAGGCCGAACGGTACCAGGACTACCTGACCGAACGAGCCAAACTGGAACGCGAGCTGCAGGACGTCATCCAGGACCCGCGCTGGCGAACGACCAAAGAGGTCCAGGAATCCCTCAAGCGAGAGCAAGAGGCCTTCGAAGAGTACGCCAAACGGACCGCCGAAATCCTGGCCGACCATCAGAAGAAACTCCGGGATCTCCGCGAAGACCACGACGACAAGATGGAGGACCTGGAAGCCCAACGCGATGCCAAAGGCATCCTGGCCGAACGGCGGCGCTATAGCCGGGCCGTGCGCGATGCCAACGAGCAGAAAGACGAGCAACTGGCAGCCCTCAAAGATCGCCTGGATGAGACGATCAAAGAGGAACGCGAGAAAATAGAGACCCTGCGCGAGGAGCGCCGCGCCGACCTGGAAGAGAAGCTCAAAGAGCTGGATGAGAATTACCAGGAGGAAGCCCGGAAACGGCAGCAGGCCCACGACAAGGAGATGGAGGACAAGCGCCAGCAGCACATCCGGGACCTGCAGCAGCTGGACCGGGCCCACGCCGAGAGATTGGCCTCGATCATGGGGTGGGAGGAGCGGGTGCGCCAATTTCTGCGCCAGAGCTACATCGGCCGTGAAGGCGATTTGAGGGAGCATCTGGCCAGGATGGAACGCATGTACCTGGAGGCTTACAACGCCATGAGCCAGCTGAGCCCCGAGGCCATGACCGTCGAAGAATACCGCCAGTGGCACGAGGACATCCGAGGACACCAGGCCGGGGGCTACGCTCCGCGCGGGATTTATCGCCTGGGGGAAGCGGGCCGGGAATTCGTTCTCAGCGCCCCTACGACCAGGGCCCTGGAGCGGGCCATGGGGCCCCTGAACCAGGCCAAGATGTTGACCATGACCACCTCCAGCGGCTATTTCCGCCTCGACATCAACGTTATGGCCGATCCAGTCTTCAGCCCGGAATTTGCCCGCCAGACCGAAGCCCTGGTGCAGGCCGAAATCGTCAGCCTGGCCAAACACGTGACCCAGGGCTCCCACCCTGGAGCCCATAGAATTCATTAAATCCTGAACTTAGGGTAAAAAGCCCAGGAAGGAGGGCATTTTATGATGGAGAATACCCTGCGATGGGCCGATCTGGTGACAGAGATTGTGCCCCCCATGGGTATCGAGCCCCTGGTGGTCCTGGCCATCATCTGGATGGAATCCAAGGGGAACCCTGACGAGTTCCACCACATCAGCCTGGCGACCGGGCTGATGCAGGTGATCCCACAAGAGGCCGGGGGACGATTCGAGGACCGCCCGACCATCGAACAACTGCGGAATCCCCGCACTAACATCGAGTGGGGAGCCCGGATCTTGCAGGACTATCTCAATCGCAAGGGCAGCCTCTACGAAGCCCTCTATCACTATTCCGGGGGTCCCGTCTGGGCCAGCCCCCGGAGATTCACCAATGTCTATTGGGTGCCTTTCCAACGGGCGAAAGCGCACCTCCAACGCAAATTGAAGGCCAGAGAGGAACAGAATGGCAGATTACGAGTACAGCATCGGAACTTCCCCCGGCGCCTTGAACAACCTGGAAGATGATCTGGGCCTGCCCCCCCCGCACCCGGCGCCTTTTAAGGAGTGGGCCTCCACCTATGAGGCCGGCGATGGCCGCACCCACGGCGATGGCTGGCCCTCGGTTCCCTGGCATTGGGACTATCTCAGCGCTGCCCACCTCGCTACCCTGCGGGGGTATTGCCCCGGAAAGAGCGCGAACCTCTACATCAAAACGCTAAAGTCCGACCTGACGACCTACGGTGTCTATTCAGCTATCATGCACTGGCCAGAGGAGCTCGCCTATCGGCCTGGCCGGGCCGTCCTGGATTTCACTATCCTATTTAGCCATCTATCGGAGGTGACCTAGTGCCGGCTATTGGATCGGGCGACCTGGCCCTCGTGCGTGGAGAGCGACACCGTAGCCTGGAATACCTGGCCGTGCTGCAGCCGGGCACGGTCCTGGCCTGCCGGCTGAACGGTACCCCCTCAGGCGATCCCATCACCCAAATCAACTACGACAATGTGACCGAGGGAAGCTATACCGACGTGGTGGCCGGGATGACCCTGTGGGTGGGCACCTCAGCCGGCGGCAGGCAAAAGGGCACCTGCCGTGTCCGCAAGGCGCCCACGTCCTCCATCCTCTACATTGCCGAAGACTCGGCCATTGATTGGCAAAATGACGACTACCTGACGGTAGTGGAGAACTACGAGTTCTGGATCAAGTACCCGCGCATCATAGCCGACGGCACGGTGATTTTCTACAAAGACTGGGACGTCGCTTATTCGGACCAGCACTCCAAGTGGGCGCCGGTGGCCGTCCTGGGCCCGCCCGACTGCCAGTTCATCGAGGCCGGGACCGGCCTGGCAACCTCCAAGTTTGTGGGGGAACGGAGCTATGCCAACGCTCCGGGAGCCTCGATCTCCAGCTATAGCTGGACGTTTCCCGGTGGCACGCCCCCCTCCAGCGCCAGCGCCGGCACCGAGGCCTCGCCGGTCACCGTGACCTGGGACACGCCCGGCACATACTGGATTAGCCTGACGGTGACCGATAGCAATGGAAAGACCCACACCGGACGCCGACCGGTCTTCATTTTCGCTCGCAGCGGCGAGGGAACCCCCTATACCCAGGTCAAGATGCCCTCCCGCTCCGGGAATCTCAACCAGCATGGCCACACGGCCAGCTTCGAGGTGCACGGCGATGCAGACCAGGCCCGGTTCCCGGACCGGACCCTGGTGGCCTATTTCACCGAAAACTGGTACGGAAATACCAAAAAAAGCCTGGGGGGAAATTTCCCATTCAGAGCGCATATCAAGTTTGTGGGCTACATTCAGAGGGAGAGCACACAGAAAGACCCGCAGACCTCGGTGGTCACCTTTGAGGCCGCGACCATCAACGCTTTGATGGACAGCCGCGAAGGGTTCTCGGCCTGGATCAAAACCAAGGGCACGGCCTCCAACTGGTGCGAAGCCACCAAGCTGACCGCCGACCGCGCGGCTCTGAGCCTGTGCCGCTACAATAGCACCCTCCTGGACATCACCGACGTCATCATCTCAGGCGATCCCCTCCTGATCAAGAGCCAGGAGTTCCAGGCCAAAACCAGCCTGCTGCAGCAGCTGCAATCGGTGTACGATAGCCTCTTTGTCCAGATTGCCTGCGACAAACAGGGCCGGGTGTACTTCGAGAAAGACCCGCAAATGCGCCCGGTGGCCGATCGTGTCAGCATCCCCATCGTGGCCGATCTGACCCATGGCGACTGGCGCGAACGCCTGGACCTGCCCCGACCGCAGGAGGCCAAAACCAGCTTCATCAACCTCGGAGGCGTGTACTACCCGGGCCATCCCGCCGAGGTCGTGCCCATCCTGAGCAAGGCTCCCGGCGACGCGCCTGCCTACATGGGGACCACCAGAGAAATCAACGGTCTGATCCTCAGTGGCCAGGCAGACGGCAACGTGAAAGCGGGCCTGGCCCTGGCCTACGACAACAACGAATTCCCTGCTGTTACGGTGCCAATGGCAGGAGATTGGGATGTCTTTGATATCGTGCCCCAGGAGTACGTCCGCCTCAGCCTGGCGGCCAGCGATACCAAGAGAGGCATCGTCTGGAACAATCAGAAGCTCATCCCGCGCCAGGTGACCCGGACGGTCGAGGAGACGGAGCAAGGCCGGGTGATCAAGATAGACATCGAAGTCGAGAAGGATTCCTATGGCCCGGCCGGCGTGGATGGAGACTATCCCGACGAGGTGCCAGACCCATCCCCACCCTATACTCCTCCGCCCTACGTCCCTCCCCCACCTGGTGGTGAGGAAGGCGATGGAAACCTGCTGTATTTTGTGGACCGCATCTCTGGCCATGTTTTCCGCACCCGCAACGCCCAGGCGACCAATCCCGCCAACGTGATCTATGAGGACCTGGGGCTGATCAGCGTCAACGGTCTGACCTGGATCACCCTGGACTCCTGGGACCCCAAGCAGAAGGCCATGATCTGTGGACCGGATGGGATCTGGCGCACTGAATACCTCGATGCGACCGTTCCGGCCTGGACACACGTGCTGGACCTCTCCGAAACTTCAGAGGAGGCCTGCTTTGTGCAATCCTCCATTTGCCAGCAGGGACTCTGGATGTGCACGCAGAAATATGGCAAAGCTCGCGACCTTTACGTGCGCTGGAGCATCCTCCATGGGGATATTGGGAGTTGGAACTCCAAGAAGATCACAGGCAATGCTCGGGATGTAAGTGGCACTGATCTGGCCTTCATAGAATGTTCGGCGCACAACGCACAAAAGGCCTGGGTCGTTTGGCATACTGCGGTGGGTGTTCCGTCCCGACCCTACGTCTCCGAAACATCGGACCTGTGGACCAATGTCGACACCTATTCACTGGGTGCCGATTATACCGGCAAGTGGCCCAAGGCCTGCCATCATCGCTTTCTCGACAATCCCGATGACCTGTATGCCCTTTATGGAGTAGGCAACGTAATCAAGAATTGTTACCCTGATCACGTTACCTGCGCCAATCTCGGTACTGCCTCTGGACAGCACATCAATTTCGGCTGTCTCAGGGTCTACACCTGGGGCACTGGCGGCTATTGGAATATGAACGGCGACAAGTACTTTGAAATCTCCGAAGATGGATACACCTGGATTGCCCAGTCTACCCTGCCAGGGACCACTCGATACATCAGCGGCTGGCCCTACATTGCAGAGCGCTTTTATGCCACCCAGGATGGTACGGTGGCACCTCTCCTCATTAGCAACGACAGGGGCCTGACCTGGCAGGCCCAAACGGGCAACTGGGCCGATATCTGTACGGCGTTGGGTGTCACCCCGCAGATTACATGCTGCGTGCCGGTATGGATAGAGTAAGGAGGGATAGCTATGGTCACTCGCCTGGATGCGACGCAGGCGCTATCTACCCTGATGAAGACCAGAGAGGCCTATCGGTCTGTCTGGACTGCCCTGATGGGAGACGGAGCCGGCACGGTCACCGACCCGGACGATCCCGACTATGTCATGGTTCGGGTACACGGTCTGCAGAGCTCGGTGGCCCGCGTCTTCAATAAGGCCGTGCCGACCAACCGGCCAGACCTGCCCGTGCTCATCGGCACTACCCGGACGCATCCCAACCGGGTGCAGGTGCTCTGCGTGGATTGGGAAGCCCTGCCCGACTGGGACGGGGTAAGCCTGCTCCCATTACATGGCCCCGATCACGAGCTGCCGGATGGCGCTGATCCGGTCTACATTCAAAAGCGAGCCATTGTGCCTCTGCGAGCGGGCCCACAGAGCACCCCGGACATGACCCTCTACGTGGCCCCGGACTTCTATCCCTGGGACGATGGGTTCAATTACTTCGAGGGGGGAAATAGCGAGGACCTGACCAACAGAGTGCCGGGCGCCGGCCTGCACCGATTTGTGACGGTCTACGTGGATGGAGCCACCAATGCCCTGGGTTACATCAATGGTGAGACCATGCCGGCCATTTTCCCTCTTGGGATCGAGCGGATCCCGGAGCCCCCCGAGGGCTCGGTGCCGATTTGCGCGGTGCGACTCTACTATGGCATGTCGATGATCACCGAGGCCGAGATATACGACCTCCGCATCATCAACGCCCCCATGGGGGGCTCCCTGGCCCCGGCGTCGCATGGCCTCGATCCCCAACGCGGCCGGCACACCGGCCAGCTGGACACCCGCCACCTCTGGGCCAGCGTCGCCTGCTGCGGGGCACAGTAATCCTGGACTTTGTACCCAAAGGCCAGAAGGAAGGAGAACTGAACTATGGCAATGACCGTCAGCGACACCCTACCTGTAGACCAGGGCACACAGAAACTCCTGGCCCTGGTTGACCCCAATACCGCCAATTTCGTCTTGCTGCGGGCCATCAACAAACAGACTATTGGGGATCTGGACTATGGCGACCTGGCAGTGGCCATGCAGCCAAGCCTGGGGACCACAGCGCAGACTCATAACGCTGCCAGTATCACCACCGCAGAAAGCGTGGGCACGGAAATGGCTTCGGCCGGTTATTCCAGAGCTGCGCTCTTCGTGGACGTGGGCAGTGGGGCCGATATCCGCATCCGACTCTATGGTCGCCTGACCACCGGCGGCGATAACTACCTGCTGGACGTAATCGAGGATGGCCAACAGGCCGAAACCTTACGGGTCTACCTGGTAGAAATCGCCATGCCCTACCTGGCCGTCAGCCTGCAGGCCCTCGCAGGCAGCGCCACCTGCTCCTGCAGCGTCTACCTGATCCCGTAGGGCCTGTCCTGAGTTTATCGAAGGGAGGTGAACCCTGCCTGGCAACAATGTCATCCACCCCATCTGCGACCGATGGGGCAGGATGCAAAATTTTGACTTCTGCGCGACCGTAGAGCCCACCCGCACCTGGCCCTATATGCTCTGGATCAACCCCCAAGAGCAAAGGCTCCGCGTACGCGGAGCCCAGGACGACGACTGGATCGTTATTGGTGGCTCCGGTGGTGGAGGAGCTCCCTCAGATGCGCCTTACCTGGTGCTGGCCCTTGATCCCGATCTCTCGGCCGAGCGCCGCCTGATCGCCGGCGATGGCCTTCAGGCAACCGATGCCGGACCAAATGGGGATTACACGCTCAACATAGACGTGAGCGACTTTGCCGGGACAGGATTAGAGGATGATGGGGCCGAGAACCTGCGTATTGCTGCTGCTGCTGCTGGAGATGGACTGCAAGGCGGTGGGGGCGATGCGTTGGCTGTAGATACTACGGTAGTGCGTACCTCCGGCGACCAAACCATCGCTGGGGTGAAGACTTTTCAGAATGACGTTGTTCTGGATGACGGCGTTGGGGATAGCCCCAAGATTCAACTGGTGTGTGGTAATGACGGTGCGTTTCAAATATGGGTTGAGGAGGGTGCTGGTGCCTCCGAGAATGATCTTATCATCAAGAGTCCCGGCGGGCCTTACAACTACGCAAATGTTGTCATAAGGAACGCTAGTGACGATGACGTGTTCCGGGTCACACCCTACGGGAGTTGTTACGCCCAAAGTTTTCATGCGAGTGGTTCCATATTTGTCGACGTCTCGGTGAACTTAAGAGGCATTGCTACCCTTGTGCTCGATGCCGACTATGACAGCTCGATTTATGCCTCAGCCGATGACGTCATCACAGTCGAAGCCGCTGGGGCAGACCAGATTCATATCACGGACGGTAAAGTCTATCCAGACCAGGATGACGATATTGATCTTGGAGACGCCACGCATGAGTTCAAGAATGCCTACTTTGATGGAACGGTCTACATGGACGCCATCAGTATGATCAACCTCATCAATGAATTCTCGACCGATGGCACCCTGGCAGGCAATAGTAACTCAGCGGTGCCCACTGAGAGGGCGGTCAAGACGTACGTTGACGCCCATGCGGGGGGGACCTCGGAAGGCGCAGAGGTCCATCGCAGCACTGACATATCCTATACTGGCGGTGCTGTAACCTATGTCTCCTTCAACGTGGAGGATAGAGATGATGCCGGGTTCTGGGCAGCTGGGAACCCAACACGGTTCACCATCCCTGCTGGTAAGGCCGGATGGTACGCTGTAAACTTCGTCGCATCCTTCGTTCCCTCAACAAATCAGGACTATTGTCAGACCATCATAAGGGCGAATGGCACCACTCTGATCGGTGTACAGTTTGCTAACCGGGACTCCACAGCCGCCATCAATGTAACCCATACGGTCGTCTACTATTTCAGCGCGGGTGACTACGTTGAGTTTGCTGTCAATAGCGACGTGTCTGGGACCTGGACGGCGGATGCAAAGAGGAGCCTTTATGCTCGGATATCTAAGTTGTAGAGACTCAGAAAGGAACTAAGATGAAAATTGACTTCACACAAGAGCTGAGAACCATCGAGAGGAAGCCGCTGGAACGTACCGTCCAGGCATGCGCAACGTGCGGCCGGCCGATGGAAACCGCCGCGATGACGCTGCGTAGTGTCTGCACCAACGCATTGTTGACGCAGACTCAAGATGAGGCTAACCTGCCCGGGGATGAGAAGGTGCGGCGATATAGGCTGGCTCTCCAGATCGCCAATGAGGATGTGGCAGATCTGCCGCCGAAGGATGTGGCGCTGCTCCAGGAGTTGGTGGGGAAGTTGTATGCCGCGCTGGTTGTGGGGCAGGTTTGGGGGATGCTCGATCCAAAGATCGAATAGCGCATCTGTGTTAGACTACTACCAGGTCGAGCAGAGCTTCTAGCCTTGCGACATAGCCAGTGTCAGGGGCTCCCTTGTCCCCCTCTACGTCGCAAATATCCTGTAAAGTAGAAAATAGAGGCCGGCACCACTCCCGGGGTATGGCCTTTGTGATTTCCCCCTGGGCGTTGACCTCGATCCGCTCGAAGAGGCTATGAAGAGCCTTTTTTTGAGCAGCCGGGGGACCCTGCCGAAGGATCTCGGCCATATTGCTCAAGTCGAGTAAAGCCCGATCCAAATTGTAATCTGACCGGCCAGCCTGCCCCCATTTTTGCAATTCCTGCACCAGTGGGCCCTTCTTAGCCTCGTATTCCTCTTTAGAGTACTCCCCCTCCAGGCGCATCTCCCGCAGCCGGTGAAGCTTTCCCTGCAGGCGAGCGACGGCCTGTCTCGCCTCGTCCTGTTCGGGCAAGAGCCCCCCTTGCTCCCTGGCCCTGGCTCTGATGGCTTCCTGAAGTTGTGGTGGTAACTCCAGGACTTCCAGAAGACCAATGACCCGGTCTTCCAGAGCATCCGCATCGGGCGACATCCATCGCGGGCGGCAAACAGCCTCGGAATGGCGATACTGATACGCTCTGTCACCCCACCGATTGCGGAAACCCCGCATCGGACCTCCACAGCCACAGCAATGCAAGATGCCGGTGAGAAGGTAAATCCGGGCTTTGCGGCGCGGGGTTTTGAACCGGGCACGTCTGGCAGCCAGTACGCGATTCGCCAACTCGCGGGAGATAATGGCCTCATGCTGTCCGGGAACCGCATCGGTCTGATAGATCAATGGATCGACCAGGTCTCCCCCTATAACTAGCTGATCCACGCTCGCCTTGTGTTGGGGGATATAGCCCAGGTAGATCAGCACATTGTTGATGACGGAACGTACCGATTCCCGGTCAAAGGGCTTCTGATTGCCGCTGTGATCCCGAAAGCGATGGCCCATCAGATTGAGCTTTTTGGCTACTGAGGGATAGCTCTCCTGGCCGGTGGCGTAGAGCTCCAGGAGCAACACCAAGGTGGGCAGGTCCTCGCTGGCAATAAAAACGCTATCCTCCCGGCGCGTCAGACCAAAGGGATTGGAACCGCAGTGGATGCCCTTCTCTTTACGATGCTGCATGACCTCCTGAGTGCGTTGGCTGGCCATCTGTGACTCCAACTCGTAGAAGATCATCATCATCTTCAAGAGCGCCTGGCCCATCACGCTCTCGGTATCAATGGTCTCCCGGTTGGAGATAAAGCGGACGTGGTATTTGTCGATGAGGGCCAGGAAATCGAGGAAGTCTCGCAAAGAGCG